>Ga0325400_1000033_pt1 | contig 76189 bp, 35 predicted proteins | sample PopdelMetagenome_2_FD_205662 | JGI IMG/M metagenome (GOLD analysis project Ga0325400, IMG submission 205662) | Populus deltoides microbial communities from Bellville, Georgia, United States - Xylem-PdKOR-R1 | ecosystem: Host-associated > Plants > Phyllosphere > Stem > Wood/Secondary xylem... | reverse complement strand
TAATCCAAACCAACCCCCCCCCCCCCCCCCCCCTCCCTTTTTTGCTAGCGAGGAAGTTATTTTCGGTTGAATTGGTATTTGATTCACCTTATTTTTCAAGTATGTGTTTCTAACTGTATTGCTTTGGTCACAACTTGGTTTCACTTTTTGTTGAATATTTCTGGTTATAAGTTAAATTTTTGTAATGATTTATTCTTTCAGAAATTAGTTTGTTAATTTAATTTTTAAAATTTAAATAAAAAAATCAAACTACCCTAATATATAATATATAAAAAGTGAACAAATAACAAATCTTTCTTTCTTTTTCTTGTCTAGAACCCACCCAAAATTACCACATCTTTCCAATTACACAAACATTAAAATTATCAATTTAATTCGTCAATGCCTCTGTCCTTGCAGCCGCCGCCGCCGCCATCTTCCAAATACCAATTTCTACGAAGATGGAACAATTTTGTTAGAATAATTTGGTTGATTTGAAAACCCTGGACTCCCCAAAAATTAACCTCCCTTGTTTCATGTCCACATTCACAGTCTGAGCAAGCAAAAAGAGCTGCTGAGAATGCAACACAAAGTGCAACAGATGAACCAAGGCCAGAACCAAGTGGAAGTTCAGAAGTGACGACTATGGTGGCAGGTTTAAATCTGAGATGCGTCAACATTAAAAGGTACAACATACCCTATGGATTTTTGCCTCTAGAATAATTGAAAAAACCCAGATGGGTCTCCACCTCATGCGTAAGAATTGTCAATGCCTTAAAAAAATACGAGACACATCGCAAAGGAGTTGAATTGAGAGAGAAGAAATTGAAGGAAAGGTTTAGAGAGATTTTGTTGGAGGAAAAGAAAGTTGAAGACAGGTGCGTGGACGTTGAATTGATACAGAGAAATTATGTAAAGAGCTTCAATGCCCAAGTAAAAAATGAGTAGAGGGATAACAATACTTTTGTGGATTATTTGGCTGAAGCGAGTATTTGTTTTAGGGTGAAAATGGCGGAAGGCATTGCAAATTTTCTTGAATGACGGTGGAGAGATCATGATCCGATGGGAATTTAATATGGTTTTTTTTGTTTTTAGTTGTTAGTGATTTGGTTTAAATGAGTAAAAGAATGGCAATTAAGTTGTTCTCCACTGCTTCCATGCTAGATTTATTGGCACAACATCATGCACTTCAGTAGGAAGCAGTACTTCTCTTGTGCATTATCTCTACCGTATCATGTCTATCAGTTAGTTTTCAGAATCTTACATTAAAAATTATGTTACTTTATAATTCAATGGACAAATAAAAAGTTAATGATACAACTCAAAAACATTTCTATTGATAATAAATATAATTAAATGTTTTTTTATATTTCAATAAAGTGAATTAGTGTATTTTGATTTGTTTTTCAATTCTTTTGTGATTTTCTTTTTTATTATACATATATATGTATTTATTAATTTTTTTTTTAGTGATTGAAGAAAAAATTGTACATTGATCCTCATAATATTAATGACAGCAAAAAGGATATATATATATATATATATATATATATATATATATATATATATATATATATATATATATTTCAATAAAAAAATTTATTAAAAAATATGATTTACAGACTAATTGAGCATTGTTTTTTTTTAATATCTATAAAATATTTTTGATGATTTTAATCTTAATCTCTTGGCATTATAACTTAGTTTGTTAGGAATAATGTTTCTTTTTAAGGTTAGAAATTGTTTTTTTTCTTTTTTTATATATAATTTTTTTATTTGATTTTTTATTGTCCTTGTTCTAGCATTCAAATCTTTCATTATTATTTTTTTTTTCTTGCTAGTGAATAGAAATCCAATCCATCCATAGATTGAATTGAAGTGAAAAAATTATGAATAGTCTACTTATTGAATGGTGAATTTTTTTTTTTATAGTTTCATTTAATTCCTATACTTCTCTAAATCTCAATAATAGAATTTGATTTCGAAAATTTATTTATTATTTTTTTTAGGAATAAAATATCTTTGATGAATCAATTTTTTGTTTCTTTTGTAAATGTAGATCTCTTGTGAATCAACAAAGAACACCATGTAAGGCTAAATACTCTCAAGTTATCAATAATGAAGTAATATTGTGAGGGAAAGGTAAAAAGAACCTCTATCAGGGAGTGAAATAGAACATGAAATTGTTAGCTCCCAAGTAATGGGAGGAGAGCGAGGCTCTGACTACATGCCTATTGAAAAATGAGTCAGCAACTCATAGATAGTGGCTTCGTTAAGGAAATCCACCAAAGCCATAGCGAAAAACAGACTTCATAGGCAATTGTATCTACTTATAGACCTAAACTTAGATGATCTATCCACCACTAGGATGAAGTTTGAGTGAAACTAAGTAGAAGTCCAAACCGACTGATATTGAAAAATCAGTAGATGAGTTGTGGTTAGGGGTGAAATGTCACTCTAACTCAAAGCTAGTTAGTTCTCCTCCAAATACGTTGAGGCACAACAGTTGATTGGATATCTAGAGGTAAAGAACGGTTTCAGTACGGGCTATAAGAGTAATACCAAATCAAGACAAACTCTAAATACTAGGTATGATCTCAAAATAACAAGGGTCATGGCCAGCCAGTGAGATGATAAGGGATAAATTTCATTGTTGAAAGGGAAACAACCCGGATCACCAGCTAAGACTCTTAAATGACCGACTTTCTGGAGAATTAGATAGTCTTCCTGAACAAGCCTTTTATTTGATAGGTAACATTGATTAAGCTACTGCAAAGACTATAAACTTAGAAATGAAGAACAACTTAAAGAAATGATATTAAGTCTTTGTGTATTGACCCCTAATCGAATTTTTTTTATTTTCATTTGATTTAGAAGTGAAAGAAATCACTTTATCTACTAATAGTGGACAAACTAGTGTATTATCTAATCACGCGCCTATTGTGATAGCCATTGATATTAGTAATTTAAGAATACACCTTAATGACCAATGGTTAATGATGGCTTTGAAGGGCGGTTTTGCTAGAATAAGCAATAATGAGGTTATTGTTTTAGTAAATGATGTGGAGAAGGGAGTGACATTGATCCATAATAAGCTCCGCAAACTCTTGAAATATCATAATTAAATTATATCTAACACAATGAAAAAAATTTAAATTAAAAAAAATAGAGAAAGAGAAATAAAATGGAATGAAAAATATCAAAAAATAATAAAATTAAGGTGGCTAGAAAAACTTATTAGATACCACGGACTCAAATATCTAATAAATGTTACCCTGTCATAATGTTATCTGCTTTCGATGCCAATAAAAAGTAACTCATCCAATGGTAGATAACATCTAGAAAACTTCCAAATAAAATGCGCCTCAAGCCAAAAATATCACAAGTATCGCTTCGTCCCAGACCATTGCAAGAAAAACTAGATCAATATAGTTGTATGTAAACTTAGATCAATAGCATGATGAACCAAGAGGTCTCTGAGCTCTATTGTTAAGAATAAGGAATTACTTTTTTTATTAATAGCATTTAACCAGCTGAGCAACCATATGCTTTGACCTACATTAAAGGCTAGACTATTCGTTAAAGATAAAAGTACATCAAACCCATATGAAGTTTTACCTTGAGTGGATTGTATTCATTAAGAAAATATTGGTTCGATCAATATTTGTTTCTCTAGATTTTCAAAAGTAAGCATGACATCATTATGAACATAAAGTCTTAAAGTATGGGATCCTAAAAAGAGGTTGACCCAACTTAAATGGGATATGATAACTTCTTTATGATCTAGCATTCTTGCCAATATATTATCCTCATTTTATTTTTAATAAACAATATATAGCTCCATGAACAAAAGCTCCTCTTATAATGAATCTTGTGATGCATTGGTGATGAGTATATAATGCAACTTAAATAGTAAAGTTTTGTGCTATGAACACATAAGCAGGTAACAAATACATATGTTGACCTACTAAATAAGTAATAACCCTTAAAGAAGTTAGAAAAGTAATAACCCCCAAGAAGCTAGAGAAGTAATAATTGAAATGAAGTGAATTATTGATTGTATCATAAAAACCTTTATGTCCATGCCCTAATCACTCCTTGAAGGAAAATGTGTTTTTAAAAAATCTTTTATATTGTATCTAATCCTGAAGTTAGTTCAATACATATGACTGGAAATGAAAAAAAGAAATGCAATAGCTAAATTATGATATGCAATATTGGTTAGCCAAAAAGGGAAGGATGTATCCCTTTAGAGTAGTAAAATCATGATTGGGATAAGAGATCCAAAGCTACGGAACTTGGGTGTGGGTTTTTTATTAAAATAAAATGGTCTTATTTTTTATATATTTTCTTTTTATTTCTTTTTTATTTATATTAAATTTAAAATATATTTTTTGCATCGTTAATGTTGAATCTTTCTATAAAATATGTCTAGACTAAATCAGTATATATTTCTTTACACCTTTTACTCTTCTCTAATCATGCTTGGGCAGAATAACAGAGTAAGTACAAGTATTAGTAGCATAGCAAAAACATGTTCTTCATCATTAAATTCATATATTTGGTCATGGTAATTTTTTCCTCCTAAGAGAATTAATGACTGCATCTTTGATGCACATACTAGTACTAGTAAATCTAAAAATTCTTAATTGGTTAATTGTAAATAGCCTCGGACTATGGAACAAAGAATTACACCGGACTTACCTACACCGAGGTATTGATGGTGATTCTCAAATGTCACAAAATAGAATGCTAAGATAAAATGGAATAGAAAAAAAAAAAAGCACAAGGAAAGGCTACTCTTAACGGTCAAAATGAACCCTTTCATTCTGAATTAAGGAATTCATAATGAATCAAATTTCCCGTTACAAAACTTTTGTTATTAGGTTAGCCATACACTTCAAATGTTTCTAGTGATTCACATGGCATCATCAAATAATGCAAGTCTTGGATAAGAATGTGCAACGCACTAGAATACCCTTGTTAATAATCCTTTACTCCGACAACATCTAGGGTTCCTCAAACAATGTGGTATCTTACACCAGGTAAATCCTTCACCCTTCTTTTTTTTGCTAAAACTATAAAGTGTTCTTGTGAATTATGGCCAATACTAGGTATATAAGTAGTGATTTCAAATCTAGAGGTTAATTATACTTTGACAAGTTTAACACTTTTCTTTTTTATTATTCTTAAAGGAGAAGATTCTATTTTTTACCAAACATATGCATATCCAATCATGATCTTATAATAATAATAATAATAATAATAATAATAAGAGATCTTATTCGATCAATCTTTTTGCCCCTCATTCTTCGAGAATCAAAAAGGTATTTTTCAAGTTTGAATTGTTCATTTGAAATATGGGCTCTCCATTATTTATTTTATTATTTTATATATTATCTTCCCTCTTTTTTCTTTTTTATTCTCTTCCATCATTCCTTAAGTCCCATAGATTTGATGTTGTAGAATTTGACCCAATTTCTCATTAAGCGTGTTATAACTCAATTTTAGTCTGTTGGCTTTTAAATTAATTTTATGGGGATTAAAATTTAAAATTAAAAGATCATGGATTTATTTCGATGAAAAGTGTGATTTATCAACTTGTGGGGAAACTAGGGACTACAATGTGCTTTTATCATTCTCTTTTTTTTATCATTCTCTTTTTATTATCAAGATGATGATAGTTATCTGTTTTTAAATTTGATTATTTATCAAATTCAAATTTTAAAAAGAAAAAATGAGTTTGATTAAAATTTTATTTCTCGTACGCAATAGAACTCTTACACTATAAATACAAATATCAATGCATGTTCACAAGAGGAGGAGGCCATTATAAGAAAATTTGGGGAGACCAAAAAAAAATAAGAGGAAAAAAGAGGAAAAATATTAGACCTAAACCTAGCCGCCCACATAACAGAATAAAAGGAAGGCAAGAATAATTACCTTGGGGAGACCCCCGGCCTTTCCACCAAAGAGACTTGCCTTCAGTTTCGCTCACATTCTTGTCAACTTCTTCTACCTTTAAAGGTGTTTTTCAAGGCCTTCTAAATAGACTATCGCAAGCCTTGGATCTGGGCAAATGAGAAGGTCACACAAGGGTTTGATACAACTCTGGCTGACAAGATGTAACATTTGAAATTGCTCATGTTGCCTCCTTCTTAATGACAAACCCAACTTTTTGAAGTAAACGAACAAGTGGACCGATTGCTTCAATTACTGCCTATAAAATTTTCATGAACAAGCTGTTATATTAGAGAAGGTCCAACATGTTTCCTTTTGATACTCTTTTTTTAAATGTCGGCCAACAAGTTCAAAAGGCAAGACAGCGCTTGATGATACACCTTCAAGCCTTCAGCATCATCAATCATCTAAGCATAAAGATTTACACCTCCAGTTTCAATAAAAAGAAAAACATCCCCACCTTCAGACACACAAAAAAAAAGGACTTGGCATTCCACTTTTTTCCTTTTGTTATCGTGGAAGTCCTGCAGATAGCATTGCCTATTTCTCTCATCATTCAGCTCCTCTCTCACGACCAATCACCACACCAAAGTCCTGTGGTGTAATTTCTTCTCCTCTAGCAGTGCAACCTTTTTTTTCATAGGCACGGTGAGTTCTAAAAAGCAATAGCAGCACCTCCTCCTTCTGCACCAGCAGCGTCCACATCAGTAGACCAATGGTGCAAATTCTTCTTCGCCAGCACAACAATCTCTTCACCGGCGCTTCTCAACAGCCTAGTCGTCTTGCACTAGCTACAACCGTAGAGTCGTTTTCAACCTCGACAGCCATCACTGACTCGCAACCCCTAAACCATCAGGAGCAAGTATTAGCTGGAGCAGTAGCCCAACATTGCGACTAGCTTCATCCCGATCGACGCCACCCATCGTCTTTATCCCCGAGCACCAGCTCCATCCCTACACCAATAATTCATGTACGCGGGTCTGCTGCTGGCCAACCGGGTTACTAGTTTAGGCCAGTAAATGGGTTGGACTGCTGGATCCAGCTTAGCCCGTACGGTTGGGCTAGAAAAAAAATAAAAAAATAGTTTTTTAAAATTCAAATTTAAATTTTGAGGATTTATTCACTAGTGTCATAGTCAGGAATATCGTACTTTTTAGTTTAAATAATATTTACCAACGCCAGAGTTGAAAATATTCGAAGGCGAATATTCACTGACACCAGAGTCAGGAATATTATAGGAAGACCATAAGAATGAAGCATAAACAAACTCTCAAGCAATTTAGACAAAATCAGCAATGCGGTCTACTTTAGGTAGGATGTTTAAGGGATGATAGTATCTTCCCTTTCGCATAACAAGTTTCGTATCATAGAATCTTTGTTGACCAGTTAGGGTTTTTAATAACTATAATTCTAGGTGGCGACTCCTTAAACTAGACATTTCCCCTCAAGAAACAAAATGTCAAATATCTATTTTTTTCAATCAAAAAATTTTAATTAATCATCTTGATGTTCAAGTGTGACAAAGTGGAGGGTACTATATAAATCAAGTTGATTTTTTTTTTTATCATAAGTACTATATGAAATCTTTAGTTTTTTTCCTTTTTCCCTACCTTTATCCTATAGGTACAGTGTTTAAATCAATAGATAACCTTTTCTTATCTATATATATGAATTGATATTATTACATTCTAGTTCCTTCTCAAGACCTCCCATGAAAAATCCTGAATTGGATCGTAAATTGACTGGTTAGTGTGAGCTTATCCAAGCGGTTACACACTCTTTGAATATGAATCCATTTTCTAAAAGATCTTGGCTTTCATGCTTTAGAGGGTCTCTAAGATCCTTTTAATAACTTATGTTGTGTTGAAAAGATATCTATATGATCCAGTCGATTGTGTAAGGCACATGGTAGCAATAGAACCAGGGAAAGTATATAGAAAAGATAATTTTTTTTTCTATTCTTTTATATTCTATTAGTATTAGATTAGTATCATTTAATGATCCCAGCTTAGTGAGTCTTTTCTTCCAAGATGAATTGTTGGTACTAGTCCTATATTTTGTCTTTATAAACCGAGGAGAAATCAACCTTTTTCAAATATACAACATGGGTTCTAGCAATTCAATGGAGTTGGATTCTCATGTCAATATGAATGAATCACCCTCTAATGGATATTCAACTTATTTACATTCAGATCATGAACATTTGGAATCCATAATATGCAAGGACACATTGATTTTGCTAATTTGAATTGAAAGGTGATATTTGGTCTATATATAACATCATATTCGTAGTTACTGCATTCATCCTAGTTAGAAGCTCCAGCTCTATATCAAGGTCACTGTCGATATTGTCACTCACATCACTATCATTAATATCGTCTCAATTATCAATAAGAAAACCCTTAAGGTTGTTATCCAGAAACTTGTTTAGAAATATTATAATGAAAGGAACATGGGAGCTTTTTGCTACGTATTGACCAAATAAGATCATCCAATTCCTATAGAACCTATCACTAAAATACCCTTCGAAAAGGATAAAGCTAAGCGGAGTGAAAAAGGTTTTCCTAAGATGAAAAATGAAAACTATTCACCCCACATGAGGTTTATGAATAAGTGATTTTCTGATAATGAACAAGGGATATCCATCATTTTGCTAAAGAGTATGTAGTTAACTCATAATTCATTAGATACTTTTTATATAAATGTCAACTAAGTCTTTTGTAAATTGCTCCTGGCTCTTTAATCATTTGATAACCAAAGTCATTCTTTGATAAATGATCATTATGGGTCAGACTCAATAGAATTTGATCAATCTTTTGCTTTTATTGAAGGTGGAGAGCTGAACCAAGAATTCTTTTTCCTTTATCATCAATCGAGTCACCGTTTACGATCAAAGATTTGATTTTATCATCAATCCAATCATCGTTTATGTTTTTTTTTCTCTTATCAATGAATAAATCTCTTTACTTGTATAACTTAGATGTCCCATATTTGTTATAAAAAAAAAAGTGATTCGATTGATAGGATTTGGTATGATACTTACAAGATCAATGAGATTGATATTCAAAAACAAATTTAGAATGTATTGATGTGACCTTATAAGCATGACCATCACCCTATAACATGTTGCTACCAGAAGAAGAACCTCGTATTTCTTTTAGTAAATCTCCTAATTTTTCCAAAGCAACTAAAAATAGATTATTTGAACTAAAAAGAATTCATTTCAGATGTAGAATACCTATCTAGAAGTTTTCGTAAATCAATTATGTATGATGGAATCATCAAATATTTCACCTTTTTGAACTCTGTCAGTAACTCACTATAGGCTTGAACTCTGTCAGTAACTCACTATAGGCTTGGAAAACAAAGAGAAGATGTGTATAAACGAGATATCTTGTAACAAGAAGAAGGAAAAAGATTAAATAAAGGAACTCTCAAACATTTGTCGATCTTAGACGTGTGGATATCAATGATGGTTCATTATTTCAATGTATCATTTCTTCAGACAGAAGAAGATTATTAAACACTTACTCAAAATCTCACTTATCAGATTTAATGGTGTCTTCCACAAATGTTTCTAAAGGATTTCACTATGATTTATAGATCCTTGCATAATATAATAAAAAATAGATGCAATTTATTTACTACTACTTAGTGTCAGTAATAAGTGGTCTGAAAAGGCATCTAAAAATACAAATGTATCATTTAATTTGTTTTTCATATCCAATTTAGTCCTCGTTCTATTGATTTCTTTTTTATCGTTTTTTATTAGCTTTTTTCTTCAATTTAGTCCATTATCATTTGGTTTCATTTTATTTTTGTATCAAAGTTGGTCATCATTCTTTTAATTTCTATTTATTTCTTTTTCCTAATTGAATTGTGTTTTCATTTTCATCCCTTAGTGTTTGATTTTGATTTATTTTTATGTTGAATTTTATCTTCATTCTTTTAATTACTATTTATTTTATTTTAGATCCCTTTTTTATTGTCGCTTTCTCTTTATTTCACCCCTCAATATTTTTTTTATTAGGAATTTTACTTCATTATTTTTTAAGGTTTACCTTTTATGGTATTAGTCTCAGACTCATTACAAGGGTCGTGGGTTTCAAATATTAACATGGGTTGACTTCACTCTTTTTCTAGGGTTTTTTCAAAAAAAGAATTTCAATTTTATCCTTCAACGTTTGATTTATTGGGAATTGGTTTTTATTTTTTTCTACAAAGTTATCTTAATCTCATGCTCATTGTCATAGAATTAACAAGTTAACTAGGGTTGACTTAAATTTTTCTTCTCATTGTTTTTTTTTTTAATTTTTTTTTCAATTACACCTTTTGACATTAGACTGTGTGATAATTGAACTTCATTGTTTTATTTGACTTGCTTTCAACGGGGTTGCTCTAGTATCGCTATCGTGTTGTAGATTTAGCATACACTCAGTTGGGATCTAATATTTTTTTATATTTTTGTTGTCAATGTTTTTGTCAAATCATTTTTTTGTTGTTGCATTTTTTATTTTCATGTTATTGAAATCAAATGATCTTATTAAACCTTGTAAAGACAATGACCCGGGTCTCAGGTTTATTTTTAAAACACTTACATTGTCTTAGCATCTTTTTTTATAGTGAAGAAATTTTGAGATGGCCTGCATCATAGCACGAACAACCTATTTACTATATCATTATTCACATTGTCACTGTGAATGAAATGTTCGATAAAAGGAATGCCAATGAGGTTTTTTAAAACTTTTATCTCACTAGAAAAATAAACTAGAGCTCAAGAAATTTTTTTATTTGGTTTAACTTTGGATTTTTTAACCAATTAAAGAAATTATTTTTTTAGAAATAGGTTTATTAAGGTTTTATTGTGTTTTTATAGGTGTTTTCAGGTGACAAAAGTGTTGAAATAGAGTTTTGATAAAAAACTGTTGACATAGAAAAGGCCACGAGAGTTGTATAACAACAACAAAAAGGTATTGCTAGAGCTACCATAATCAGCAGGAGTTATGCACATTATCATTTTCCTTTACATTATTTATTGTAATAGGTTTTTTAAATTTTCTTTACTTGATTTATTGTAATAGTTTTTTTAAATGTAACTATATATTATGTTTGAAATCATGGTTTAAGGTCAAAAAAAATTAGTTTTTCGGTAACGAGAAGAAGCGCAGAATGCGTTGTATGGTAGTAGTTTATTATGTTAGCTTAGCAGCTAGTGACTTTCAAAGCTTTCAAGCTTAGCTGCCTTGTCTTAGCTTAGCAGCCCTTATTGGTTGGTAATCTGTCCGCTCCTCCAGTGAAGCCTGTCACATTCAAAGGAGGCGTCGGCCAGTAGGATGTTGCGAAAGTGGTCTACCTCACTCCAAGGCCTACCTGCCCTCCCGCACACTCACACTTACCTGTAAGCTAGCCTGTAAAATCCTTTGCCGCATATTCAATAAGAATTAAATAATATTTCATTCTGGTTGCTTCCACCAAGTCTAAATTACCTCACGGCGTCACACGGTCGTAAAACATAGGAGATGCTCTAAATTGCATAGTCAAATGATTTTCATGGATTTTTTTATTGCAAACTCGACCTTTGAGAATATTAAAATTATTAATTGAAATTTGTTGCCATGTTAGTATGAAAAATAAGCAATAGAATACGTAAGAGATTGAATAAATAAAAGTGAAAGGAATGCAACGAACTATGAGACAACTAATAAACCAAAATCATCAAATAAAAAATAACTCAAAAAATAAATGAATAAGTAAATTGAAAACAAAAAAGGCAGGATAAATGTCAGATTTCAGAGTAAGAGACTGCGGTTAGTTTAAGATTACAAGCCAAAGATTACTTCCACCGGCCAGAAACACGGTAAGATAAAAGTTTATAAATATGTGAGGAAAATAAAAATTTAGAAAAAAAAAAGGTTTTATAATCTAAATTCTAGATATAAAAGAAAAATTAAATGTGTAACAATTTGTATATGTACCGCGTAGACTACAAATTATAAGGAGTCATAAATTTTGATTCTCCTACGACTAGTAAGCCAAATTTTTGGTCTTATTGACAATTTACCATAGCACCCAAATATCAAGAATATTTTTTATATTTAACAGAAAGATATTTATTTTCAACCCAAACCCATAATAAATTTCAAGAATAGTTATGGGCCAATTAATAGACCCCTATCAAACACCCCTTTAAGCTCAAGTAATGTGCTCGAGATCAAGTATTAGGCATGTGCTTGATACCTCGTGGACTCGAGCAATGCACCCAAACTTAGTCGCTAGGTGTTAGGCAAGTACCCAACACCTTGTGAACTTGGGTTACGTACCCGAGATCCAGGTATTAGGCTCGAGCAGAGCACTCGAGTCGGGGTGCTAGGTGAGTGCCCAACACCTTTTGGGCTCGAGTAATGCACCCAAGCCCAACCACTAGGTATGTGTTCGACCTTGTGAGCTTTGGCCGCCTCCTTTATCCCAATAACATGACCTAATGTTCATGAATGAGTGTCTTAGATTATGTTTGTTTCTTAAAATTCACTTTTCGGGAAATCACTTTCCAAACTTTCCTATGTTTGTTTGCTACTAAGAAAGTTGGTCAACGGAAAACACTTTTCAGTCAAAGAAAAATTTGGCTTGATTTTCAGGAAAGTGTTTTCTTAGAAAATTTAGGCAGAAAACACTTTCTAGAAGTTATGAAAAATTTAGAAATGTCATATTATTTACTAATTATATCAAATTTCATCCTCAAACTTTTGATTGCTATATATATATATATATTTTTTGTTTTGAATATTTATTTTTTAATTTTATCTCTTAAAATTTAATTTTTATATTAACTTTGGTCCTCATTTTTATAATTATTATTTGTTTTTTCCTTATCATTTTTTTATTGAAATTTTTTATGTATCAAATTTGATCCTCATTTTTTTAATTGTTACTTATTTTATTTGAAATAATTTATGAAATGTTAATTATTATTATTTTAATTTCTTCATCTTTCAATTTTTTTTATTTTTTTATTTGATCTCTATTATTTTGATTATTATTTATTTTATTTGAGATAATTTATGAAATTATATTTTTTTTCAATTTCATTCTCATTCAACTTTTTAATTTGTAAGATTTGTTCCTTATTATTTTAATAAACTTAAGAAACATAAAACATTAATAAGTTATTTTCCAGCTCATTTTCCATGACATAACCAAATACTGAAAAGTATTTTCCAACTTATTTTTCATTACACTACCAAACATCATAAAATAATTCAATTTTCCAGAATTCACTTTCCAAAAGAAAACTACTTTCTAGCAAACAAACGGAGCCTTAAGCCTAATCATTTTCCCTCTTTAACATGTATAAGAGATATTTTCTCTCATTAATGTACATGTAAGTGTTTTTTATCCCTCATTAATGTTATCGGATAAAATGACTCTCCAACCTCTTTACTCAAGAAAAAAAACAAGGTTCATAAACTATAAATACTCTTTGAATTACTCACGTAAAAGGTTCAAGATTTTACATTAAAAAAACACATCTATATTCAATAAAAACAACCTTATTCTTGGAATTTATGCTTTTTAGTATATTTATTACTATTTTTCTCTATAAAATTATTAACTTTACCATCTTAGGATCCTCAAATCCCCTTAAAAAAGGACATTCAGAGACACTTATCAAGAGATATTTTCATTTACTTTAGAGAAGAGAGTTATTTCAATGAACATGTGATTAACCATAATCCAATCACCAAAAAACTTTATTCATGAGCATATCAGTTTTGAAACATCATTAGGTGGCTCACATTTGTCAAAATAAAAAAAAACAAATAGCAATCAAAATAATGATAATTAAATCTAATAGAGAAAAAAATGAAGGATGAAATTGTAAAAACAAATTAAAAATTATCTTAAATCAAATAAATAGCAATCAAAATAATAGAGATCAAATCTTAGTGATAAAAAAAATTAAGAATGATGAAATGAAAAAGGAAAAAATTGGAGGATAAAAATGTAAAGAAAATTTTAATTTTATAAATTGTCTCAAATATGATAAATAGCAATCAAAAAAACATAGACCAAATCTGAAGTAGAAACAAATGAAATGACTGCTTTGAAAGCTTGGAAGTTCAAGCGTGGAAATCGAGAAGGAGAAAAAAAATGATTGGCGCCAAACCAGAGATCAGTAAGCTACACACATTGCATAAAAAGTGAGAGTCCACTAAGATAATTTCAAAAACATCAAAGGAGGTCATCACTGGCCGCTGAAGGTATTGCACACATCGCCTGAATACAACGATGCAACATACACGTTGACACATGGAATGCAAGCTCTAGCCAGTTTTAGTTTTAAATTATATTTTATATTTATTAAAATATCAAACTACTCGCGAACCAACTTAATTATAACTAAAATCCTAATACAACAAGACAAGAAAACTCTTGGATGTCAAGTTTTTTTAAAAGGTAATTTAATCATTTTATTATTGTTTAAAAATAAAAAATCAAATTATTCCTGATTAATTTAATAATAATTAACGAACTCTATGAAAGGACCATATTAGCCCCAATATTCAGTACATTTATTTTCTTGGGAAGGATAAATTTATCGTTATATTGTTCCCATCTAATAAGATGTTTAGAAGCTGCATCCACTGTGATTCACTAATCCAGTTGTTTTACCGCCACCAATAATTTAATTTGGTTTGAGTGGATATTACATCTGCTTACAATGTTCCAATAATGACAACAGCTGTAATAAATTTGACCTGCGAAACACGCTTTGTAGTAAAGGGTATCCCTAATATTTTAAAAGCAAGCACAAAAACCACTACTTCCATTTCTTCGAGATTGTCGGTCAACAGTACTTCGACACCAACACTTTCCCCCCTCTGATTCAATCAATTTTGTGCTCCATGCATGAGGCGATACGTCAACTCAAAACTTGACAACTGTATTTAATCAAATTAATTTATTATTAAATGTATTTATAAATGCTAAACAGTATTAATAATAATTAAAGAATAAAACAAAACGTTAATAGATAAATATAAATAAAGTAATATCATCTCGCACCCTGTCATGCTTTTTAATTTTTTTTATTTAATTATTTTTCAATATTTAAAAGAATAAAACTAAAATTCAATCAAAACAAAACAAAATAATTTTATTTTCATTTTTAAAAAAAAATTGAGATTGCTATAATTTTTATCGATCCAGTTAACCCACCATGTAAACAAATTATCTAGATGAGTTTAATAATATTTTTTTTTAGAATTAAATGTTTGATCTAATTATACAATAATAAAAATAAATATATAAAGAAAAATAATTAAATAAAATTATATATATAATGAGCGCTTGTTAATATTAGGAAAAAAAACTGTTATAATCCTATAAAAAAATTGAAAGTTTAATTATGCTTTATTAAATAAACTTCCAAATAAATTTTTAATTTATTTATTTAAATTAATTTGAGTTCAAAATTTCAAGATTCAGTTTGAATTAAAAAAAATGAAAATATTTCAAGATAACATTATTTCATTTTATTTTTTATTTAATTTTACAACATAAAAAATAAATGAGATCAAATAAAATTAAAGATGAGTTTAATAAAGAAAATTTAGAATCTATCTTTAATTTAATTATATGATATCAAAAATAGATATTCATAAGAAAGAGATGAATTAAAATTAAATATATTATTAAAAAATAATAATTTTATTGAATTAAAATTTAAGTCAAAGAGTAAAAAAAATTAAAGGCCGAAAAGAGATCAGGTACTTGAACCTGGGCGAGCTAGTGCGCTTGGCCCATAAAATGAAAAGGCAACGCGCTTGGACTTGCAACACCATGCCCGCCTGCATCGCATTTTTTTTTTTGCTTGGGGTCTACCCTATTTTTTTTAAAAAAATCATATGACATTATGTCTGAATACCTAAGTTTCGACCACGGGAGAGTTGGTCAAAAAATCAGGCTAGATTTGTTTTAGACCTAGAAAGCAATTTTTCTATCTTTTTTCAATTATAAACACCCTTATAGCATAAGAAAACTCATTTCTCAGCTCAAAACACCCCTTAATTGGTATAAAAAAACTTAAAATCAATTCAAAAGTTTTTTTTTTGTCAATCCTGATCTACTTTTTATGGTAAGATAAATGGTAAAAACCTTTAATTGAAACTTTTTTCATCAAATAAAACTCGTTGATATAAAAAATAACTTATTACATCTAATATGTGGCTAATTATCAACTCTCTTTCCCTATCTTTCGTTATTTTCTAGCAACTTTCTTCTTTCTTAAACTGAAGAATTAAAAATAAATAAAATGAATTTTTGAAAAAAAATACAAAATTCAAAAGGATAAAAAATGGAAAACAAAAGAATGTTGAAGGCAAAAAATTGTCAAAAAGGCATGATTTGAATAGTAAAACCCCTTATTTTAGACATAATGACAAATTCTACATTTTCAATTGTTTTCTAGCAACAAAATCAATTTTTTTTCAAACAAATCAAAAAAAATTATAATGTTTAAATTCAAAATAATACAATGTGTAATAATAAAATTAAAAAAAATAGATAAATAAAATAAATAAAAAGATTTAAAGTACAAAGCATTGTTACAACAAACAATGCTTTGTTAGGGGATTACAATGATTTTGCTTATGAAATTTAGTTTTTTGTTTTTTTAATAAATCGGGACAAAATCATGTATGCAATTATTTAATTAAATATCATTCTCTACAACCATTGAAAATTATAGGTGAAGTGGTGAGAACAATGTTTTCTGATCCTCCAAATTAGTTTTATTTTTATACTAGAGAAACGTTTTTCTCTTTTTTATTTAGCGCTGGACATGAGCTGTCATTTTAAGTGTAGTAAATCTTGCCTGTCATCTTCGCGGTATCTTACTTATTTACTAGACTTGCAAGATATTTAATAAATTCAGAAATTAGTTATGTTACGTGAAAACTGGTCAGACATCTTGGATTAAAAATAAAATGTAGTAAATCCTATACAATTTTGGAACAAGGAGGAAATTCAAGCTGGTTTTGTGTGAAACAGTCTTCAATCTAAAAACACAAAGAGGCTCTCTCTGTACAGCATGTTTTCAACATTCCTGATGGCCGATTGAAGTTGAAAAACAAATTGTTTGTTCATAAGTTTCAAATTGTATGTCAATATATTTTATGCAGGGATTTTCTATCTTCGTTCTTAATTTACATCTCTTAAATGAATGTTTTTGGAGTCACTGTCAGTGACGTGTACATCACCTGCAGCGGAAGGAGGGGTAGGTTGGCATTTCAATGTACAATAATGGTAAAATATTTTTTTATATATTGCACTAGTTTACATCGAGTTGGTATCCAGTTGATCTGATAGTTGTACTAGTTCAAATTTGTTAAAAAATCAGTAGGCACAACAATCCGGTAAAATTCAGTTGAATCAGCTGGCTGATTTGTAATCCGGGTAATATGAAAGATATCGGATAAGATCTGGTATTTTTTTTTAAATATAGTTTTTTTTTAATATATTTTTTTTAATATTTTTTTAGTTGGTTATTAATACTTTTTAAAGTTTATTATTTTATTTTTTTAATGTGGGATTTGAAATCTTTTATTATATATACACTATATTTCCTAGAAAAAAGTTATTTTAATATGAGATTTAAAAACTTTTCATATATATACTCTATGTTCACAAGAAAAAAATCATGTTTTTTCAATATGAGATTTGAAAACCTTTTGTATATATACTCTATGTTCACAAGAAAAAAATCATGTTTTTTCAATATGAGATTTGAAAACCTTTTGTATATATACTCTATATTTTCCAAGAAAAAAATTGTTTTTTCAATATGAAATTTGAAGCTTTTATATATATATATATATATATATATATATATATTCTATGTTCATAAGAAAAAAGTTAAGTTTTTTTAATGTGGGATAAAAAACCTTTTGATTTAAATACTTCAACTTAAAAGGATAACATAATATCTTTTCAATGTGAGATTTGAAGTCCTTTAGTATATATAGTCTATGTTCATAAAAAAAAAGTTATATTTTTTCAATGTGGGATAAAAAACTTTTTAAAATATTCTTTTAAACTTCATTGTTTACAACTTGTATAGTCTATATTCACATGGATTTTTCTCTTAATTTTTTCATATGAAATATTAAAATTTTAAATATTTTTTTTTTAATTTTTCCGGATTCACTCATGAAACCCAGGACCTCGCCCCTTGGCCGGGTCAACCCCCAGGCCGGGTTTGATAACTATGGTTTCCATAGCTACATTGTCCTGTGACTATTAAATTTTTTTTAAAAAAAAATTATACAATTAAAAAAATTATTTTTTATTTTTATTAAATTTAGCTTAACGGTTAAATTTTGAAACTCTTAACTCAACTTTTTATTTAGCTTAAATTGTGTAGAAATTATCTTAACATGATCTAGTTGACTTGATGAGTTTAAAAATAACACAAATAATAGGTAAAAAGCATGTTTTGGCTTTAAAATATTTTTTAAATATTGAGACAATGATATATTTGATTAACCAGAGATTCACAGCTTAATTTGTCAAACCTACAACCTAAGTTATATTATGTTTGATAACTTTGTTTTTTAAGAAATTATTTTTTATCTAATTTTACGATAACAAAAATATATACTCGTAAAATCAAATACAAACCAAATGTCAAGATTTTTTTTTAGACTGTGATAACAATATATAAAATAAAGTACATCAAAATGTGAAAACCAATTTAAAATCAACCGACTATTGAAGGATGAATTTTTTTAGATCATTTTTTAAATTTTATTTTTTTTAGTTTCTTCCTTCAACATTTGATTTATTAGGAATTTTTCTTTGTGATTTTTTTCACTTTTCTTTTATGAGGTTATCTCAAGCATGTGCTAGGGTCATAAGGTTAACGGGTTAACCCGAGTTGACTCAATTTTTTTTAATTAAATTATTTCAGTTTCATTCATCAACATTGAATTGTTTATAATTGAGTTTTATAATTTTATTCAGTTGGTTTTGATGAGTTGCACAGTTTTTTTTTACATTGTCAATATTTTTACCAGTTTATTTATTGTTGTTGTATTTTTTTTATTTGTACTATTTAGATTACCCGAGCTTGTTAAACTCAGCTTAGTCAATGACATGGGTTTCAGATTTGTTTTTATGTTTTTTTAGGAATGTTTGCATCACCACCCCTTATTTATTACTCTCTAATCACTCTAAAAACAAAAAAAATAAATGAATAAAAACAACTCTATGAACCCTAATCTATGTTTTCTAGCATGTTTAAAAAAAAACACCATTTTCATTTAATTCCTCTCGTATAGAGAAATTTATTGATATTAAAATTGATTTTTTCTTAATGACATTAGTGTGGTTATCCAAACACTTTTTCTTTCCTTAATTTTTTTTTTCTAATAACTTTGTCTTTCTTTTTAAACATCTAGGAATGAAAGCATGAAAAAACATTTAGGATTGTAACATATAAAGAAAAAATAAAAAGGACAAAAGAATTCATACATTGAAACAAACTTGAGGGACAAAATTGAAGTCTTATGCACTAAAAATGAAATAGGGTTTTGATTTTTTTTTTTTGTTAAATTTATTCTTTATTCTTTTAATTTTTTTTATTATAACCTAAGACTGTATTTTGTATTCTTTGACACTTTATATATATTGGGCTTGGATGTCGGTTTTCACAATAATTTTAATAATAGAAAGGACAACTTTGTCTTTGTCTTGCAGTCACCCATATTGTATGTCCACTCAAAAGAGTAAAGCTAGAGAAAGAGAAGATAAAAAGCATGTGTAGTAGTGCGTGCGCATGTCTCTCTAATAGTTAGAAAGAAAGAAAGGGTTGGTGGATGCATTTAAGCTAAGAAAAGAAAACATAATGTTAACTTGCCACACATGTCACTTTCGTCTAAAATTACTTGTATGTCCTTGCTCTCATTCTAAAGTATCTGGCGTGTCTGAAAATATGGTTATGGTTATTTATTAAAATACCTTTTATTTTAAAATATATTAAAATAATAATTTTTTATATTTTTAAATTTATTTTTGATATTAGCGCATTAAAATGATCTAAAAACAGCAAAAAAAATATTAATTTGAATTGAAAAAATAAAAAAATTTAAATATTTTTGAAAAACACTTTTAAAATGCAAAAACAAACAGGAAAACCAAGCTTCTCTTTTAATATCAATTCAGGGGAAAATAATTTTAAAGGGAAGGAGGTTTTGTTCGTTTTTATTTTTATTTTTATTTTTATTTTTCTAGGTTTCAATCTTAAATGTATTTTTAAGGTTAATAATTTATTAAATCTAATCTATTGACGTGAGGGGTTCAAACTTTAAAATCACTTAAAAAAATGATATCTCAGCAAACTAATATAAAAATATCATTAAGAGTATTTAATTTCTTGCTATAACTTTATTAAAAAAACAATAATTCTCTAGATTTTATTCCAACATACAAGAACTATTGAAACAAGCAAACAAGAAGAATAAAAAGCATAGTTGGATCCGTTTGGGAACTAACTTAAAACTAGCCCTAACCTTCTTACATATGCCAGAACTAATTAACAAGTCTAAAAGGAACCCTCTGCTTTTTTCCCCTTTGATCTCGAGAGAATAAATTTAATATCTTTTGGGTCCTTAAATAACTCTTTGCATCTCACTACAATATACACGAAGCTCATGCAGAATTTATGAAGAAGAAAAGAATCATAATGAAAATGATGACCGCACGCCTCCCCCCAAAGATTTGTGCTTCTTTCCAATAGAGAAAATAGAAAAAAAATAATAAAAAACACTGAATGATGAAAAAAAACTGATTAAACAAATTAAAATTTTGAAAAAACTAACCGGTTTGGTTCGGTTTTGATTTATAAGTCTAAAACCAAAAAAACCGAACCGAATCCAAACTGAAAAAAACTAGAAAAAATAGAGCCAAACTGGAAAAAAACCAAGCCAAAATCGAGTCAAACTGAAAAACCAAGCCAAACCGAAAAAACCGAGACAAACCAGTTTGAACCGGTTTCAGTTCAGTTTAGGTTTTTTTTAAAAAAATTTGATTTGATAACTTTTTTTTTATATAAAAACCGGAATGAATCGAAAATAATTACCCCTATTAGAACCCCATGAACATATTTTAATTCGTTAAAAATATTATAACTAAGAAAAAGTCTATTAATCTTACTCTCATCCAGCATATTTTGTGATTAATATCATCTTCCTCCTTAAGATGTTGATCAAGAATTCCAATCTTAGGTTAAGCAACAAGAAATAATTTCTTGTGGTATGATTAACTACAATAAGTTTTATGAGGTATTATAAATCATAATAATAATAATAATAATAATAATAATAATAATAATAATAATAATAATAATTTAAAGGTTAATAGATATTACAAAACCTTTCATTTGCACCCAAAATGTCCCCAATACTCTTAAGAATTGCTTATTGATAAAGGGGATTTTTAAGAAATACATCAAGGGTGTTTTGGATATAAAAAAGAATTTTGTAATATTTGCTCAAGCATTGAGGGAGTTCGTGTCAAATGTTTAAAGTTTTTGGATGATATGTGCAATTTTATAACAATCCGGGAGGTTGTATTTTTTTTTTAATTTTTTTTTTCTTTCTAGAATATATGAGTGTGGATGTGAATGGCATGATTATTTGTGTTGGAAAAAAGAAAAAGAAAATAGCAATAGAAATAAATAATACAAACATGTCCTAGAAAACATGTATCATTACATTAAGTATAATCACACTAAATAATAATGAGTCATACTTATTACTCACTCTGCATGTGAAATATGTATTATTGTGTGAAAAAATATATAGTGATATTTGAAGGGGTATTTGAAATTAAATATCAGTTACTTTTTAAAATATTTTATTTTTATTTTAAAAATACATAAATATATATATTTTTTATTTTTTACATTAGTATATTAAAACCTTAAAAAAATATTAATTTAATATTTTTTCAATGTAAAAGCATTTTTAAAAATAATCTAACAAATAAAATAGAAATTGTATCAAACACTTCTGAGATGATATTTGATATTGTGATAGCGGTTTTGAAATACATTAAAATAATATTTTTTATATAAAAAAATTATTTTTAACATCTATATATTAAAACAATTTAAAATCATAAAAAATATTTTAAGATTAAAAATAAAATTTAAAAAGTGCTTTTTAAATAAGAAACAAATATACTCAAAGTGATTACGCTAGACCAATCAAATGTTGGAAAGCACTAATCAGACCGCATTGTAGGGTCATGTGGTCATAACACGTAAAATTGATAAAGAAAGGCAGTGCAGAGGACACGTGGATTAACGGCACTAATGGAAAGGGAATACGTGATTGAGCGTCTGCCTGCTTCTGCCCTCGATCTCAGCGAAAGAAGAAAATATTATTAATTCACAAAAGAGGACTTCTTGAACTTGGCCGTTGTGTAAAAAATCACCACTCCATGCCCATCTTCCTCATCATCTATTTTTTATTTGGAAAAAAAAAAACAGACAGCAAAGTAGATTCTGCCTTGCCCAGGTGCCAATGCCCTTCCTTCGTGCCACCGGTTAAAAATAAAAACAAATAAAAATTAAATTTGCAGTTAAAATGAAAGGAGGTGTTTGGAAGTGTTGTTGTAATTATTTTTTATTATTATAATTATTTTTTATTTTTTTAAAATGTTTTTGATATTGGTGCATAAAAATGACTGAAAACACCAAAAAAATATTAATTTCAAGCAAAGAAAAAAAAAGTTTGATTTTTTTTTAGAAATGCTTTTGAAATGCAAAAATAAATAAGGCTACGAAAAATTCACTTCAGGAAAAAAATTAAGTATTAAATAAGTAGATTTTATTTTTAAACTCCCGCTTCGTTTGTTTGGTGGAAAATGATTTTCTTAAAACCATTTTCCAAACTTTTTTATGTTTATTTGTCATTAGAAAAATTGGTTAACGAAAAATATTTTTCTGTCAAAGGAAAATTTAGTTAGGTTTCTAGGAAAGTGTTTTCCTTTTATTTTGGATGTAAAACACTTTACAGAAGTTGTGAAAAATTTAGAAATATTATATTATTTGCTGATTATAACAAATTTGGTCATCAAATTTTTAATTGCTATATATTTTGTTTTGAATTATTTTTCAATTTCACCCCATAGAATTTAATTTAATTTGATTTTTATATAAACTTTGGTCCTAATTTTTTGTGATTGTTATTTGCTTTTCTCTTATTATTTTTTTAATTAAAATTTTTTATTTATCAAATTTGGTCCCTATTCTTTTGATTGTTACTTATTTTATTTGAAATAATTTATAAAATTGCACTTATTATTATTTTAATTTCATCATCTTTTAATTTTTTTATCTGTTAGATTTGATCTTTATTATTTTAATTGTTATTTATTTTATTTGAAATAATTTATGAAATTAGATTTGTTTTTCAATTTTATTTTCATTCAACTTTTTAATTTGTAATATTTGTTTCTTATTATTTTAATAATCTTGAAAGTTTATTTTTCTTAACATAACCAAATATTACAAAATATTTTTTAATTTATTTTTTATGAAACGATCAAATATTAAAAAATAATTTATTTTTTTTAAAAATTATTTTCCAATAAATAAACGGACATTCTTATTTCCCCGTAAATAAATTATATCAAATTATCACGAAAGATTTACATTACTTATTTATGTAATCAAATAATAATCCAGAATTACCCATGCTTGATACGATGTTGCTGTCAACCTGTTTTTTAAAACAATTTAGAAAATAAAACCCTAACAAAAATAAGAGAAATTGTTCCGGGAAATTATTAAATATTAAGACCAATAATTTTCCGAAAGGCACCGTAGAAAATGACATAAATATTATTAAGTTAAGAATAAATATTAAAAAAGAAAAAAGTAACATGGTGACGTCAGCATCTGGAGCATCGAGATCTTGCAGCCAAAAGAAGCTTCCCTTAATACAGGTGTACAATCTCTCACTGCAAAACTCTTTTTTTCTTTTGCTTTTTTGCTTTTCCACTATCTCTTTCTCTGCGCACAAAATTCTTGCAAAGACAAAAACCAAAGGCGAAGGGAGAGATGGATTTAGTGAAACAAAAAGAGTTGCAGAAGAAATAAGAGCAACCCAGAAAAATTCGACATGAAAGCTCATAACTTGAGCCTCATTTTGATTGTATTATCATCATTGGCCACACCCGAAAGTGCAACCATAATTCAAGACTCTAACATCCAACGAAGAATTCTCCACCAGCCATTATACCCAGTCGCTTCTGCACCACCACCAGCCACCGACTCACAACCACCGCCACCGCCACCAGATAGCTCAGCTAATGCAAACCCAGACCAGCCCTTTTTCCCTGAAGTCCCAAATGGGCAAACCCCAGATCTTGGCCAGCCACCACCAGCATCAGCAGTCAACGGGACCATACCAATCCCAACAGCAACACAGCCAGCAAAGCCTGCTAAGAAAGTGGCAATTGCAATCTCAGTTGGGATTGTCACTTTAGGGATGCTGTCAGCTCTTGCATTCTTTTTGTACCGACACCGGGCTAAGCATCCAAGAGAATCTCAAAAGCTTGTCGGAGGCAATTCTCAAAGATTTGCAGATGAATCTAGAGTTCCCCCGTCAAGTTTCCTGTACATAGGAACTGTTGAACCAAGCAGGGCATCAGCTACTGAAGTAAATGGAACAACAACAACAACAAACGGAGCCAATACTTCACCTTATCATAGACTAAATTCAATCAAAAGATCTGATAATTATAGGCCTAGTCCTGATTTGCAGCCACTACCACCTCTACCTAAACCTCCTCCTCCTCCTCCTCAATACGAGAACGAGAATTTTCCGTCCCCAACATCATCAATATCGGATGAGGAGAGTCTTGACACAGCTTTTTATACGCCACAGGGCTCCACAGTTAGCAATGACGATTCCTACTACACACCTGTTCTGGTGCGGCCTGCTAATGCTGCTAGGAATGATGTCCGTGTCCAAGCCACAACTTCTGTTCCGCACTCTAAAAGAACCTCTCCGAAATCAAGATTTTCTTCCATAACTTCACCGGAAATGAAGCATGTCATCATTCCTTCGATCAAGCAGCCATCATTAGCACCCCCGCCGCCTCCACCACCACCGCCATTGCCGCATCAGGATAAAGTCCAGGTTCTTGAGTCAACAACTTCATATTTTTCTAAAAGGCCAAAATTTCCAGTCCCACCACCACCACCGAATATGGAACTTCTTCGATCCATATACAATCATCAGTCAAGTAAAGTTACAGGTCCACCCCCACCCCCACCCCCACCCCCACCCCCACCCCCACCCCCTCCGGCTCCGGCTCCAATGTCAACATCAAGAAAGATAGGATCTTTAGAAACAGCTAAAACAATGGTTGTTTCTTCGATGCCTGCGACAGTAATGGCGAAGCAAAAGCCCTCAGCTTCTAGTCCCAAAGCCATTTTGAAGACCGGAATAACAAAAACTACCGAGGAAGTTAATAAAGGAGCCAGTTCCTCAGAGAGGAATGATGCAGATGACAATGATGGAGAAAAGCCCAAGTTAAAGCCTCTGCATTGGGACAAAGTGCGGGCATCCTCAGACCGAGCCACAGTGTGGGATCAGCTTAAATCCAGCTCATTTCAGTAAGTGAAGTTTAGCAGTAATTCCCTTCACCAAATTATTCTTTTATAAAATTTACGATCATTTGGTCACTACGTTTCTTTTTAGATTAAATGAGGACATGATGGAGAGTCTTTTTGGCTGTAATTCTGCGAATTCGGTACCAAAAGAAGCTACAAGAAAATCGGTTCTGCCTCCTGCTGAGCATGAAAACAGAGTGTTGGATCCAAAGAAGTCGCAGAACATAGCGATACTGTTACGAGCATTGAACGTGACACGAGATGAAGTGTCTGAAGCTCTTTTGGATGGTATGCGATATTGTTCTTTTCTGTCTTTGATTATTTTCACAGCCTGATAAGAAGATAACGAAATGCTAATAACCAAAAAAAGAACCAAAAAGATAACGATATTGTTCTGATCTCTTGCTTTATGCTTGAAACTAGTAATTTATGAGACCAGAAGAACTGAGGTAGGGAGAGCTCCACAAAACCAACAATAGATGCCCATATTGCTAAATATGGGCTACTGCATTTTGCTGGCCTATGAACCTAATTTTTCATGCCGAAAGTCATGTGCTGCTATATTTTATTGCGCAGTCATTAGTATCACAGTGCCTGGTGCTAGAGTGAACAGCTAGCCCACATTGTAGTACATCTCAAATTTTGTACCCTTTCCTGACCGCTTCGGGAAGAAAAACGTATTTTCGTGTTTAGTTTTTTATTCATTTCAAAATTCTGACACATAAGCAGATTGTTATGAGCTTAGGGTGATTAAATGTATCTAGGTGTATGCCCCAAAGCTGAAAGAAAGAGCTGGGTTGAATGCAGTAGTTATGGTTGAAGTGCTTAAATCGGAAGATACCATGATTGCAGCTGAAAGCAATGGAGTAGAAATTTAAGCAGTGTTACATACACCACATACATCATTATGTTAGTTCTCCTAAAAAATAATTGCTACCAAAAAAAAAAAAGAAGGAAAGAAAAGGGAAAACTTTAGAAAAGAAACTCCTGAAAGACCTAGAAACATGCATTATAGGCAAGTCCCAAGATGTTGTTGGATGGAAAAACACCAAGTTAACTTTTCGTAAGAGGAAGGAAGGTGACATGTAGCAAGCTTTTGTTGGTTTCCTGTTAGTTTATCCAGGAAAAGTAGAGAAACTTCCGAGGAAAATACTTTAAAGACTAATTAAGAGGGAACACCTTATGTTTAAACTGTTCTACAAACTTGCCTCACAGAGTCCCTCCCCCAAATCTCACCTATGTTGTAAATTGCTTCCATTATTTCTTCCCTTTCCTCTCAATTCTGAACCAAAAACAAGGAACGAAGTCCTGAAACTTGATTTTGTCTCTCCCTTTTCTCCTCACCAAACTCCATGTTAGGCTCTAAGCTTCCGACACCTTAGTTCCAGTCATCACCCAAGGACATTACATGGAAATCTCAAGCACTTTCCTCATCAGAACTAGGTGAGACTTCGGCCTTTTCTCCTCACCAAACTCTATGTTAGGCTCTAAGCTTCCGACATTTCCAGTCATCACCCAAGGACATTACATGGAAATCTCAAGCACTTTCCTCATCAGAACTAGGTGAGACTTCGGCAACTGTGTAGTTCTGAAGAGAATGTATTAAATGTTAATCACTAGTTGGAAGCTAGAATAGGTAAATATTTCCAAGTTATACTGCCCAAAGACCTCCATTACAGCACCAGAAGAAATACAATATGCTTCTTTAGATGTTTTAACACATGCTGCCACTTTAGAATTGGTAACTTTGATGACTTCCCAAAATTCTGTCGTAAATACACTTGAGCTAGATATCAGCTTAGCCATTACATTTTGTTGTGCAAAGCCCAAGCAAACCATATAATAACACAAAATAAAAGGGACACACAAATTTGATGTGGTTCGACAAAGCCTACTCCACAAAACTTCACAATCAAATATTGGGGATTGCAACCACTGATCAAGCACGCACTCAAAATATCAAAACCCAAATGACAACCAAGAAATCACTCACAACAAAATACCACACTAATACTTTTGGCTATTGCACTATTTCTTTTGTTGCCACCACACACCATCAATATTGGAGGCATGCATAAACTAGCCACTACACATGCTATTTATACTAGCAACAAGGTCCTTCAATGGGAGAAGAATTCTTCTTTCATTAAGAAAAATATCAAGTCCAACTCCAACAGGGAAAGTCTTTTCCTAAATAGAATATGTCAAGATATTTCGTTCTTGTTTAGGACACCACACCATGCAATTACCAATCCAACAAACCAAATCACCAATTTAAACCATAGCTCAACAATCTCCACCTTGGCTTTAATTGTGACAAATCATCAATCTTGTTTTCGTGAAGTATGCAACTCCTCTCTTCTTCACCTACACTTGTTTTTATCTTGCATATTTCTTCGTATGAAAATCTTCTTTACAACTATCTATCAAAATAAAACTAACTCTCTTCTTGGATGCAACTAAACAATGCATTTCATTTACTTCACTACACGCTCCATTGCATGCTCCACCTTGAACTGCAGTTCCTATCAACTTATACAAATCATTACACATCAATTTTCCTTTTGTCATTGCCAAAGAACCGCAACTAACTCTCGTAACTCCACCTTCAACAAAATGCTTATAACCACGAGTCAAGTATTTCAAATGAAATCAAATTCTTTTAAGGATTTGGCATGCGCCTAATGTCATTAAATGTATTCATTATACCATCATGCATCTTTTTTTTCAAGTATTTCAAATGAAATCAAATTCTTTTAAAGATTTGGCATGTGCCTAATGTCATCAAATGTATTTGTTATATACCATCATGCATCTTTTTTTTTTTTTCACTTTACCAATTCCAACAACTTCTACTTCATGATTATCCACCAACACAATGTATTCTCCACCACAAATTTCATAACTACTAAAACAATCCTTATTGGCACAAAACATGAAAAGAGTAAGCAAAGTCTAAAATCCATGAATCCTTCAACGAATCCTTACCTTGAGGAGATCATCATCATGTACTTCACCAACCGCAGTAGAAGCTACATCTACATGCTCCTCACAACTCTTCTTCTTCTTTTCCTTAAATTCTTTTAGATCACTCTTCAACTCCTACAATAAAATTGGATATGACCTTTCCTATGATAGTAATAATACTCCTTATTACTATAATCCACTCTTGGTTTTGATCTTGATCTTGACTTAATTCTATCACAATTAGTTCTTCGTAATATATTTTCATCACCATGATCAAAGTTCATCACACAAGCTCTACCTCTGTTACCACTACTAAGCTTTTTAAATATCTTACTATTTAATAGCATAGCAGTGATATCCTCCACATTAGTCATCTCTTTCCCAACCAACAATGTTGTCATCAAATCATCATAAGATTTTGGAAGAGATGCTAATAACATCACGGCTAGATCCTCCCCATCAATCTTCACATCAATTATACAATCAATTTATTAAATTTATTCAAGTGATCTAGAATATTCATGCCTTCATTCATCCTCAATCTATATAATTCCTTCTTCATATCAATACAAATTATGAGTGGTCTCCACACTTGGATCTTCTTCACATCAAACGGCCCCACCTTAAATTTTGCACTCGTCATCTTCAATTGTTTTGCACAAATCTTCAATCAATCTCGAACTAGGTACTAGTTGTTGTGCAAAATCCAAGCAAACCAAATAATAACACAGAGTAAAAGGGACACAAAAATTTGACTTGGTTCGGCAAACCCTACTCCACAAAACTTCACTATCAAATATTAGGGATTACAACCACTAATCAAGCACACACTAAAATAGCTCACTACCGAAAACCTAAACTCCAATAAATCACTCGCAACAAAATACCACTCTAATTCTTTTGGTTAAAGGTTTTGGTTTCCACACGCCATCAATATTGGAGGCACATGTAAACTAGCCACTTCACAAGCTATTTATACTAGCAACAAGGTCCTTCATTAGGAGAAGAATTCTTCTTTCATTAAGAAAAATACTTCAAGTCCAACCTCAACAAGGAAAGTCTTTTATCTAAACAGGATATGTCAACACATTCCATTCTTGTTTAGGACACCGCACCATGTAATTACCAATCTAACCTAAACCAACTCACTAATTTAAGCCACAACTCAACATATTTTCCATGTAGAATTATAGATAACAAAATAACAAGAAGTAATGCTTGTGAATAGTCTTCTAATACAAGCCTCATGGTTTCACATGACAAATTTGCATAAATATGAATGCATCAATAGACAAATAAAGTGTGTATTTTGCCATCGAAAGACACATAATAGTGAATGTCCTATTTATGCAAGTTGCACCTTCAATATTTTCCTTCTATAACTTGCATGTGGACACCAAAAAATCGAGACCCAGGGTATTTTTCAAAAATAAATATGAAAGGTTGGAAGATTGTTCGTCATTGATATCAGGAAGATCACATACCATCAGATGCATGTTCTGTACTTGTATCAACTTTCCTTGTTATATATTGAGTTCAGTTTGCTAACGTTATAAATGAGATACATGTTTGGGTGTAACAGGCAACCCAGAAAGCTTGGGTGCGGAGCTTTTGGAAACTCTAGTAAAGATGGCCCCAACCAAGGAGGAAGAAATAAAGCTTCGAGAGTACAGTGGTGACATCTCCAAACTGGGATCTGCAGAACAATTTCTCAAGACAGTACTTGATATCCCATTTGCTTTTAAAAGAGTTGAGGCGATGCTATACAGAGCCAATTTTGATACAGAAGTTAAATATTTGAGGAAATCTTTTCAAACCCTAGAGGTATGCATACTGGCTAAGCTTACTGCCAAACTCAATCTGTTTTTTAATCTAAGATCATTTAAATTATTTTGGCTGAAAGGTTGCTGCTAATGAGGTTCACTGTATTTTCTAATGTAAAATCTTTTAAATTCTGTGTACACCAACTCCTAGGAACTTAATCCTGACATCTTCCTATCTACCAGGCAGCAAGTAAGGAATTGAAGAATAGCCGGTTATTCCTCAAACTCCTTGAAGCTGTTCTCAGGACAGGGAACCGGATGAATGTTGGCACAAATCGTGGTGATGCTAAAGCATTTAAGCTTGATACACTCTTAAAACTTGTAGATATAAAAGGAACTGATGGGAAAACAACATTACTCCACTTTGTGGTCCAGGAAATTATTAGATCTGAAGGCACAAGTACCGATTCTACAAATGAGAAATTGCAAGACAGTACACTCTCCAAAATGAAGGAGGATAATTTTGGGAAACAAGGATTGCAGGTTGTGACAGGACTGAGTAGAGATCTCAGCAATGTAAGAAAGGCAGCTGGAATGGACTCTGATGTTTTAAGTAGCTATGTTTCAAAACTCGCAATGGGGCTCGAGAAAGTCAGATTGGTTTTGCAGTATGACAAGCCGGATATGCAGGGGAAATTCTTTCACTCAATGAAGCTGTTTCTAAGAGGCGCTGATGAGGAAATTAGCAGGATTAAGTCTGATGAAAGGAAGGCTTTGTCACTGGTGAAAGAGGTCACAGAATATTTCCATGGGGATACAGCTAAGGAGGAAGCTCACCCGTTCAGAATTTTCGTGATAGTAAGAGATTTCCTAAATGTATTGGATCATGTCTGCAAGGAAGTAGGGAAAATGCAGGACAGAACAATGGTGGGCTCAGCTAGATCCTTTCGGATATCAGCAACAGCTTCACTACCGGTTCTCAACAGATTTAATGTTAGACAAGATAGAAGTTCAGATGAGGAAAGCTCCTCTCCTTAAAACCATGTCCATAAAATTTTTACGAAGATGATCAAACTACCTGATAGTTTTTACGGTTACAGACTCCTTTTCAATTGAAGCAACAGCACGGAATATCTCTTTTTTTTCCCATTACAAGCGAGGGAGTGAAACGACGGAAAAGAATGAACAAGTCAGAAATTCTTTCATTGTCATGCAAATCGGGTGTCAGAGGGAGAAGAACCTTTTAGCTTGCAAGAGAGGAGATTCATATCGCATAAGAAATTGTTGACATCCAGTGACCACAGACTGGCTATTTTCCTACGTCAAGAAGAGAAAAATGCCAGATTATTTGGAAGGTTTTCTTTGCCCAGTGGGGATTTGATGAGATAATTGGGACGCAACAACAATGACAATGACAGGCTTGTGTTTTTCCACTGCAGTAGAGTTGCCATAGATAAAATAGGAATCTATTCATTTAGATGATGAGATTCTAGCAATGCATTTTCATGAAAGTATAATGTTTTTTTTTTATATTTATATATATTACAAGCAGTGATGTGTTACACTCCACATTTGTTTGATACTATATGATTAACTAATAAATAGTTATAACTAGCAGATTTCCTGTGCTAGCTAATTGTTGTCTTAAGCCAACAGATAGCCTTGCAGGCATATTCTTTTACGCACAGCAAAACCAAGGAAAAAGAGAAGGAGTTTAAAAGAGAGACATTCCAAACTTGTTGAATGAGTATATCTGGAATAGAAGCTTATGATGCGTACAAAAAAAAAAAAAAAAAAAAACTTAGGTTGTTCGGGCTTTAAGCACAAACGATCGCCTAGCCTCATGGGCTATGACACTCTAAATGTAGAGGTTGGAAAGGACCATCTTTGAGATTAAAAAAAAAACGATTAAGCCCCACATAACACTTCTTGTTTATTGCTTTATGTAGAAAACTGTCGGCCAAAGAGAGCATTTGTAGTCAAGTTTTTATTAATTATATATTGACCCCATTTATCTTATATTTCGTCAAGTTTTTATTAATTATATATTGACCTCATTTATCTTATATTTCCTATTTTGCCTTATTGCTTTTCCTTAATTAATTTATACCCTATTATGGATCTCGAGAAAAGTTTTAACGGAGTTTTTACATAAAAAAATCTAAATTTTCTTAATCTTTCATTGCATGGTTATTGGTTAGTATTAATCATTCCATTAAATTCTTGACACAATTTTTTTATTTTAAAATATATTTATTTTAAAATATATTTATTTTGATTTGTTTTTTTATTTTATTCATCAAAACTCATTATCGATTTCTTTCAAATTATAAACTTTAAACTCAAAATTCATAAATTTCTTTTCAACTTCAATAATACAACTTCAATATTATTTATCATATTTATTATTATTTTCTTTCTTTATTTATTTCTTTCATCCTAAATTTCTATTACTCGTTGAATCTTGATACCTTCAATCCTATGTTTATCGAGAGATTTATATTCTTCCTTCCTTTAAAAGAATTCATCCTCGAAATTTAGATCCTTGCTTGGACACGATGACATTAAACTTAGGCTTCTTTTTTCCTCCCTTTAATCACTTTTTTCTCATCATAATTACTTATGCTATTTCCTGGCTTCAAAGCCTTCCTTCTTCTACTTTATCTTATTGTTTTCCTGCTCATCTCACATTGATCCCCAACTTATCAATGGAGACCAGGTGAATTATCCATTATTACATCTCTCTAGGACATACTTTTTTCTCAAAGCAACCATGTACATGCTTATTATTTGGCTTCATATCCTTAACACTTTCAAGCGTATATGTTGGCAATAACAGTTTGTCTTCCCTTGAAACTCCTCGTACCTTTTTCCATGTGCAAATATCTTCGAAACCAGTTCTTATGCTATACTATCGTAATAACAGCTATATCTCTATCATCTAGGACTCAAATTGAATCAATTTTCTTGCATCTTTTCATACCACATGTCATCTCTATTTAGTAATTACTCCCAACCAACATTTATTGATCAAAGATAACCATATCGTTTACAATTTTGTATGGGTTGGCTTACCCCCATTTCAACCATTTGATGCCAAACTTGTTTCACGAATTTTATCTTTATAATTACTATTATTATGTCATTAATATCACCGCCGTTATCGTAACATAACTTTTCTCATTTTTTATATTTTTGTTCGTCTATTGAGTCACAAACCAAAGGTTCTAATACCAATTGTAATATCCTGGAATTTTAAATCGTGATCTAACCAATATTCTTCACAATATTAATGAAAATAACATAAATTGTTTTATAGACATAACATCAAAACAGTTTCTATTTATCATCCAATAATTTTATCAATGAATACAATGATACACAATTTATTTCTACACGTTAATAAGGTTTCCATACTTTCTAAAATACACATATATAAGTTGTTCTAGAAGCATTCATTTGAAATACATGAATCACTCCCACAAGGAAGGCTAGATAACTCAATGAAACTTAAGAGATACTAAGTCCTTCAAGAAAAAATACCTAAAACACCACGCACATACAGGATCATAAAAATCATAATAATCATTTGCATTATAATTGTTGTTAATGTTTAGAAACTATACAAGAAAAACCAATTTCTTTAATTTTTTTTGTAAACTCCTCAAACATGTATTAGTTTCCAAACTTGGTATATTCTCATTAATTATTTATGAATTCTGTTTTTATTATTATACACACCAAACTATCCTTATCACATTGTAGTGACTCTTACATTTACAATTTACCTTAGCTCAATTTAATACGATTTATTTGTTTCATCTTATGAATTTATTAAATTCTTTTTAACACTTCCATTCCATGTTCCTCTACGTATCAAATTCATTCTGAGTCTTGTTTTACCTTACTAGCACATTTAATTTGTAATATTATTGCATTCACAACACATTCCTTTTATTCCACATATTTAATTCATACAATTTCAATATTTGTGTTTTTGGCTACCTAAGCATTCTTCTCTTTTTAATGCATTATATTTACATCTAGCTTCCCAAATATATATGTTATCTTGACCCACTAATTTCCGTAATTTGTCATAATATCTATAATGTTATTTTTTTCTTCCAATCAATATCAATTCTAATCTCAACATCTATTATACATGTTATGGTTCATCCATATAAATCCTCAAACTCATTATTATTTCAACCTAATTTTGGATATATATATTCTTTTATTATAATGTGTTTTACTCGCATTTGGATTCTTCAAAAAAAAAAAAACAGGGGGGGCTCATTTGTGAACTTTTATGGAGAGAAGTTAGAGAGAGGTTTAGAGAGAAAAGATAAGAAGAGGAGGTGCTCCAACAATCATATTGTCGTTGTCCACCATTGGATTTGGCTTGTTTTAAAGTATGTTGTGCGCCTCACTATTTTCATCGTCTTAATATTAAAAAAAATCATCTTGAATTTTTTAAAGTCAAATCACGCTTTTCCTGATTATCCAGGTTGCCTTGGGACGTGTCAAGTTGACTGGTTCACTTCGAGGCAACTCCAATATAGTTTAATTTTAAACTTGAGCTAGACAAGAAGTCAGGTTAGAAGGTTTTAAGATTGACCTGTTAGACTAAATTTAATAACAATGCTAAATAATTTTCTATGACTTGATTATTTTTTAAGATTCATTTTTTTTATTCGAGTTGTAACTTAGCAGGACCTGTAAACAAGTCATTATGATATAAGAATTGTTGTGTGGCTGCAACTTTTTTTCTTAATGACAGAGATCGAGACACACCAAAATTAAAATATATGTGTTTGCTTTGCATAAAATATTTTATATTTCACCAAAATAAAAAATATATCAATGGAGTGTTTGCTTTGTATAAATCTTTACTTCTTTGCTAAAATATTTTATATTTCTTCAAAATAAAAATATGTCATTGGGGTTTCTTGGCCTCTTTCATATGTAAAATATCTTCTTATAAAACATTTTAAACGATTTTAATAAGTAATGATGTTAAAAATATAATGATAATAGAGTGATGATATTGTGCTATATTGATGAGATAGTATGATAGTAGTGATGATGAGGTGAGAGTAAGGATAATGGCAATGATGGTTTAATGAAGTGGTGGTAGTAATGATGACTTAGTGGTGTTGGTATTGATATGGTGGTGGTGAAGTAATAGGGGTGGTAGCGACTTGTTGGTATTGATGGCGACGGTAATAATGAAGATAATTAAAGTGATGGTAGGGGTTTTGTTTATGTGGTGAAGTGGTGGTAAGGTAATGATGGTAATAGATGAAATAATTGGATGATATTGTAAGTGAATTATTATAAATGAATCATTTTATGAAATTTTATAAGTTGACTATGAAATGCTTTATATTGATAATTTTTTCTATAAACTATTTTACATGAAATAAACCTGGAAAATCAAGAAACCATCTTCCTCTAAAATATTTTGTACAAAAAAAAATGCCTCCAAAATTGCTCTTTGTATGCACAAGCTATTTGAGAATGTTGATTTGGTAATGTAGTTGGATTGCTTTTGAAAATTTATTTCAAGGTGAGTTTGGACTTAAAACATAAAAAAAAAAATTATGATTTTTCAGATCTTTTGGATGATTGTGATATAAAGATAAAAAAATTTAAAAAAATATCCTAAAAAAATATTAATTTGATATATTTTTAAAAAAACACTCAAAAAATATCACCAAAAAAACCTTAAGAGCAATATATGAATAAGATTCAAATGTTTTTTTCTATTTAATTTTCTACTTTCTATTAAATTACTTTCATTATTTTTTTATCCCAACAACCAATAATTTTTTTTAAAACTAGATAGCGATTCATTTATTTTTATTTTATTATTTTATTTAATAACTATATATAATGTTGAATTTAATTGATTATATATTATTATTCGTTGTATTGTTTTTGTAAGTGTTATTTTTATTAATTTTAAAAATAAGATTTTTGGTTAATATATAAAATGTAAACAGAGACATGCTCCGTTAAAAACAAGGACATGCTCGCTAGGATCGATGTCCTGGCTTGATCTTCCAACGACACGGACAGTGAGACGTATTGGACCACCAAACGACATGCTGTGTTCATCAAAGCAAAGAAATACTGTTCTCAGAACAAGGAAGTGATATATTTGCTGATTCATCATTTTTTTTTTGTTCACAGTAAGGTAGAAAGGAACAACAGTTTTTTCAAAAATACGTTGTTCCTCTCTACAAGATGGTTACAACAAATCTACAATTGAAATCTGTTTTTTTTTTCCCATCAGGAAGACATGGAAAATGCTGATGAAAAGAATGGCGATCCTCCGATGCTCTTTGTCTTGAGTATATTTTTCACTAGTATTCTCCACCTAATCTCATCCTTCTTGCTTTGTTTCTTGGTCCTCTCCTTGAAATTCCTAACACGACAAGTTTCTCGGTTGATCACTCTAACAAGAGAACGAGGTTTTTCATGTCATAATGATAGGATGAGAAGTATAGAAGGCTCACCTGCATAAAGGAACTCTGCACGCCTCTGAATCAACACAGAGACGGGAGTGTAGTTCTAATAGTTGCCACATTCTCTTGCAATGGATGCAACCACCAGGTACTCTTAGCTTGCAACTAGCAAAATGGCGGACAATCATTTCGAGTCCTTTGCATGCTGAATAGTTGCAGGGTGCCTGATTATCTCGGAAATCTTTATCATGAGGCCCAATTGTCTGACAACCATCTCTGCATATATGAACAAGAGCCTCCATTGCTTCGTATAATTGGAAATAGATCTTTCTCTCATTTGATTTTCTAATTCTTTCCCTTTGCATCTGCAAATGATTTGACATTCAGATTTGCCGCTTTAAACATGAGTGGCCACAAATGTTGTACAGAAAATAGATTCCTTACATTTTCTTCATCATCCAAGGACTCCAGAAGTTCCTTTTCAAGTGATGGGTGGCTCTTTTTCATTACTTTCCATCCTTCAGTGATGGAAATTTCCTGGAAGTTCTTCAAGATCATGCGATGACAAATGAGGCTAAGCCGGGGAGCATCACACAACAATGCAAGCTGAAAGATGTCAACTACATTCTCTGAGGTAAGAAAACCATGCTCCAACTGCTGAATACATATTTGCTTCAATGCTGGAACCACAAACACATGTGAGAGCACTAGCAAATGCAGCACATAATCCTCCATTTCCTCTTTCTCATAGCTGTGCAAAGACCATGAATAACAGTTTTAGTATAAGAGCAACAGTGTTAACAAGCTATAAAAAAGGTCCTAGATACAGCGCATTCATCTTCTTTTTTATCTTCTTGAAGAAACACCAATGAGGGTAAATTTGTTACCAGGAAGAATACAAGAGTCGAATAAAAACTCTAACAGCGTTGTGTGGAACACCATGAATTGAGATTGATCGTCGGCGACCTCGGCCTTTTGCTTGCTTTAGCATTCCTTTCATCACTTGAGAAGCCATTCCCTGTTGAGAAACATTCAGTTTATGAATAAGATTCTGTTTTGATTTAACAGAAGACATCTTATTATAGCAGATTCATATCTAACAAAGCCTGGAAAATGAGAATTTGCAATTAAAATATGTGAATTTATTTACAAGATCTGCACAATCTATTGCTGGTAATAGGATGTACTAATTTTCTATGATTGTGCTGTATGTGTAGCCAGAAAAATAAAATCAACAAACACACAGGTTTTCTATATTCACCACAAGGAAGGAAACCAGGAATCCCATCTCTTTATGATCATTGGCCAGACCTTCTGACAAAAATAGAGCAGTTTAGGATAACACAGACCACAGTTCCTTTTGGATATTTCTTATATCCTTATCCAAACTTTCATTACATGTTTAGTCAAATTTCTAAAAGAGCCAGCACTTTGTAATCTAAACCAACTCTTTATCATCATATATTCAACAGAAAACGAAACAAGGGCTTACAAGAACACTAGCATGCGCGTATATGGAGCCACCATTATCAGTGCTAATCGTAACATCTGCTCTATAGCCTTCATCAAAGAGTTGGTCCCACAAGTCCCTGGTAGCTGTGCGGACACAGCTATATCCTCTTAATGTTGAGGCATTTATGAATAACCCCTTTTGGTGGTAACTGGTTGTTGGTGGACCGCGTGATGGAGGTGGCACTGGAGCTCCTTTCTTGGCAACTAGGGCAAATTCTTCGGAGATGTTATCCATTTCTTCTATCAGATTCTAAGTAACCCTTCTGCAGATTGAAAGAAGGGATCAAAATGAGATTTTAATTAAAAAAAAAGGTCATGTGGGAAGATTAAGAGTTATTAAATGTTCAGGAAGAAAAAAATCAATGATATTATTAGTTGACTCTCATGAAAAAGGAGAATATGATAAATCGTAAAAGATAAAAGAAACAATGATTTTGATTTAAATAGCAAATCCTGAGTTTTCTAAATGACTTTATTCAATGTGAAAGTTACCATTTAGATTGAAATCTTTCACAATTCTCAAGAGAACATAAGATCAAATAATGCATCCAAAAGCGACCTTTTCTTGGCAAAGTTATAGATCCGAAATTAATTTCTCAGATATACTCCCCCAAAACTTCCCAAGCCATTGCCAGGCTCCATGACAAACATTGGGTTACCAAAACTGGACACTTCTTTATCATTACACATCAAGATTCATACAAGACAGAAGCAAATGCATATAAGGAATGCAATGGGTAAAGAAAAGAAGAAAGGAGTCCAAAAGTTCTTGAAACCCACAAAATTATTTCATGTATTCTGCTGATAGGCACACAAAACTCCTTCATTCGCAGAGGTATTAACAAATCAGTGTATGTCAAAGAAGTGCAAAGTGATAAGAAAAAAAGAGAATCCATGTGGGCTACGAGAAGAAGATCATTGGATTACAATAAAATGGAATGGACTAAAAAAGATTCGAGCACGTATAGAGGCAAAAAGCATGTATGGTAACTAATAAAATGTTTCCATCTTTTCCTATTTCTACAATCTTAATACTAATCCACAAGGCTGCATCTTTTCAATACAATTCCCAATTACTTGTGATCTTCAACGATCACGTTAATATTTTATAGAATTTGTATCCATTCCCTTTTTTACAATCCTGCACTTCGAGATTGTCGATTAAGTTCAAAACTTGATCAAGATCTCATTGTTTAAGAATAGGACTACGCAATTCAGGAATAATAATAAAGAAAAACTCCAGAAAACATATAAAACCAAGACAATCAATCAGATCCCCGTCCTTGGAATTAGAACAAGGGGGGGGGGGGGAGAGATGACATGCCTCTTTCAAACTGTCTAAAGAGAAATGTACCCCCAATCCAATGCCAAGGTTTTGTCTTCCTTTTTCCACAGCAGAAGAAGAGAGAAGGGAAAGAAAAAGAAATGAAATCCCTGCCTAACCCTCTCAAAGTAATATCCTTGAAAGTTTCAGAAGAGGTTACAGGGATGCTTCTCTCCTCTCTCTTCTTTCTTATTAACAGAATTAGGGTTATTATAATGTTAAATCCAACGAACTGACACACTATTTTATAATTGATGGTGTTCTTTGATTTGAGCACCATCAAGTGCCCCTAGATATTATTTGTCTTCGTTTCAAGTAAAAAAAGCATTTTTATTTGTAATCCTTATTTTATGCATGAACACAGGCCTTAAATATCATGGTCAGCTATCAAAAAGTCACATGTGATATATTTTCTTTCTCGTCTCCTTCCATGCTGACTCACGCACACACAGGAGGGGAATCGCCGGCCTCCCCTTCTATTTTCTTATGCCTTTTTCCTAAAAAAAAAAAAAAAAACAATTCACCTACCGCTTTCTTTCAACGGTCATCATTATTTGCCGCGATATTTTTCTTTTTTTCTTTTTTTAATCTTCTCTTGTAATAGAAGAAACTAATTTCAGGAGCCGTGCAGACAATTAAAGGGTGTAATCCAGCAAATATTTGTCTGTCAAATTTGTTTGTTTGTGGTTTCTTATGGTGCGTATGTGTGCACGGCCGTCGGACAAGACAGTCACCCTTCTTTTTTAGGTGTGAATTTCAGTTTACTCGGGTCAGATTTATCTCATTGAAAAAATATATATATATATATATATATATATATATATATATATATTTTAAGATATTTGTGGTATTATAATTAGAGTTTTGTTGATTAGAATTTTGGTGTGTTTTTAAAGTTTTTTTTAATATTTTTATTGGGCGTGGTTATCATAAATAGTAAAAATCGTGCTGCTTTTCAATTGTGAAAAATATAAATTATGTTATTTTATTATTTATTTTTAATTGTGCTATTACATTGATACTTTTAATTAATTGTGCAAATCTTTTAAAAAGGTCTTTTGGACGTAACTCATGACTTCATGTAGTTGCCCACTAGCTAGATGACGCGATTTACACTCCAGGTTAGATTAATTTAGATAATTGAAAGAGACTGGACATGCTATTAAAATAATAATATAAAAATAAAATAAAATAAAATATCATAAAAAAAAACATCTCATACTTATTTTTAATCAATTAATTTAATTTAATTTAAAAAATTTTATAAAAAAAAAAAAAAAACCAAGATAACTAGTGTTATTTTCAAAAAACCTAAAAAATCCTATAAAAATAATAAAAAAATATTGGAGGATGAAACTAGAGAAAAATAAGCTTAAAAAAAGCAAAAAGATATCAAGCGAACTCGAGTGAACCTCTTAAACACAAGTTAATCTCTCATACTCACGGTCTATTAAGTTTTAGACTCGAGCTTAACTAAAAAGCTCAACATCTAACCAATTTAATGTTGAAAGATGAAACCAATTAACTTAATTTAATTAATTTTTTTAAAAAACTAAATTTAACAAAGACAAAAAAAAAAAAAAAACTCGAGGTAATTTGTGTTATTTTGAAAACGACTAAAGAACCCATAAAAAAGTGAAAAAAAATGATGGAGAATGAAACTGACAAAAAATAAGCTTAAGACAAGAGAAAAAAAAAAAAACAAAGCAAACCCAGGTAAACTTTATAAACCCAAGTTAATCTTTCAAACCTGCAACTCATTAAATTCTAGACTTAAGCTCAATCAAGAAGCTAAACACCTGACCGATAAAATGTTAAAGGATAAAATCATAAAAAAATCAAATTTTAAAGATTTTCAAGGTAAAAAAAATAGCAATTAAAAAAAAGGATAATATATGATAAGGAAAAAAACTCAAGAATGATGAAAGTGTAAAATAGAAAAACAATTTTAAAAACCATTTTAGATATAAACAAATAGCAATTAAAAAAATAGGGACCAAACTTAACAGATGAAAAAATACATGGGGGATGAAATTGAAAAAAAATTAATTTCATAAATTATTCTAAATAAAACAAATAGTAATCTTACAAACACAAAATGAATCTTAAGAAAAATAAAATTGAAAGGCTGCTTTGAGCATTTGGAGGGCTAATATGAAAATAAAAAAGAAGAGAGGGAAAAAGAAAAAAGAAAGAAAAGGCCACATGCATCAAACTTGAGACAATTAGATCACACACGCTGCCTAGTTGTGGAGGGGCCACCGTGATGCTTTGGTGACCACCCCGGAAGCAGGCTTTCATCTATTAGATGGCATCGCATGTGCTTTTCGAAGCCTGCAACTACTGTTCATGCACCTCTAGTTTTTTTAACTTTCTTATTTAGCAAAAAGCCCTTTCACCCTTAATGAAACTTGAGAATTACAAAATCACCAAATCTAAAAGACTAAAGTACCCCTAATCAAAGGGCAAGTTTTTTTTTTTTAATTTGAAGGGAAATGAAGTAATTTAATTGTGTTTCAATTAAGTAAAAGACTAAAATCCCCTTAATGCTATTTTTTTTAGTAGCCAAGGTTAGATCAGTGATTTGACTTTCTAAAAAAAAGATGATAAAGCACTTAAAGACATGCCTAGAAATTTTACTACAATGAATTAATGTGTGAAGACCTTCTTACCCGTATCCAATTAAAAAATGACTTTTTGACCATTAAAAAAAATACTATCATACCCCCATGCAAGGTTTGATGTGTTCACCTTGAGGTCAAATATTCATGTTTTTAAATATATTGTTAATAACAATAAAACAAAAATTAGACTAATAACATGCTTTGTTGAGAATAAGTTTTAAACAATTTTATTCAAAGAATATATCAAAAAACATGAAGGATTTCGTGAAGAAATCAATCAAGAAGTCCAAGGGAAAAATATTCATTCTATTAATCCTATAAGTGTTATCTTGTGAGATATTAAGATACTAAAAGTTTCAATTGTAATATTCACTTATAAATCACACTTATAAATCTTTGAGAGTTAGGGGAAAACTCTTGATTTTGGTGAAAGTATTTTCACGAAGAGAAAAATCTTGAAGATAACATATTTTTAAGTGAGAGAAAAAACTTGAAGATAAAATATCTTTAAATGATATAAAAATATTGGTGTGTATTTATTAAATTTATTAAGTGGTTATTGAATTATAAAGCTGGGATAAGTTAAAGAAAATAACATTCAAGTATGGTTTGGTACTTGAGATGGAGATCTAGGCTTGCCGAGCCACGTTAAAAATGAGTTTGCAAATTCTCTCATTTATCACTTTACTTAAAGCACTTTAATTATATTATTAGTTATTATATTTATTTGAATTTATTTGTATTTTTTTAAAAAATTAGTGAGACACCTAAATCACCCCTTATAGTTACCTTAATCCTAGAACGACATAATGATCTTGGAGTGAAGGGCAAAATCACCATTTCACTATTATAATCCAAAATGAATTTACTCATATACTATAATTGAAAACTAGGCTCTTTTAGATTTCTTTAATTTCAATTAACAATTAATTGACTTGTTATAGTTTATATACCCGCACTACATCACAGACCAAATCAATTTGTTTTAACATAATAAAAAATATTCATGTCATAGAGAACTATTTAAAATTGTTATTAAATCCGATCTAGTGGATCAACCTTAAAACCTCTTCAACTTGACTCTTTGCCCAGCTCATGTTTAAATTAAATGTGTGAGAGTTGCTCTAACATGACTCAGCTTACTTGATCAAATTAAAAATAATCCAATTAACTGGTAAAAAAAGGTATGAAAATCAAATTAAATAAAAAATGATGAAATTAAAAAAAATTAAGAAAAAAAAAGTGGGGGCACTTGCTTTACTAAAGTAAAGCGGGTACATGGTTTAGGATACAGAAGAACGAGATGGCATGCATGCGCGTTGCCGCGGGTTTATAAAACAAATATACTTGATAGTATTATAATTGTGAACTAGCGCTAGATAAGAAATAGAAACTAAAGGTATGATGGAGCCAATATTTCATGATGGAAAAAAAAGTTGTGTTGGTGATCAAAAACTTAGAGACTGAACAAAATGATTTGTAGCAATCCACAATATTTTGGGAGGAAAGATACAGGGCTTTCGCCACATGATTTACCTTTTCTGTTAATAAAAAGAACAAAAAATCACAAAGCTAAATTCTCTACCAACTTAATATTAAAAAAAAACCCAACAAAGATAATTTTGGAAGGAAAAAACCCCATGAGGAAAAACATTGTAGCAATTGACAATGTTTTGTGAGGAAAACTACAATTTTCTAATTCATATTTACTGTACATAAATTATAATCGAGATTCTATATTAACATGACACTCATATTTATTAAATTTAAATTAAATACTAATGATTTAGTATATTCTTAAAATTTAAAGGTTGTGTTTTTTTTTAAATTTAAGTGCTTATAACAATTTTTTTTGGTTGAAAGGTTTGTACTGTTTTTATTTATTTAGTTATTATTTAAGTATTCATTTTGTTCAATTTTTTCATTGATGACAAAAAATATTAGTTTCAAAATACAATTAATTCTATTTCAAACACTATTGAAAAAAAAAAACCAAATTTTGTATCTTTCAAAAACTTCTAGAATTTTTATTATAATCTAAAGACTCATCTTCCTATCTTTCACCTTCATTTTGTTTTATAAAAAAAATTGCTTCCATCATCTATATACCCAATCTTTTAAGCTTTGCACAAAAAAAAAAGATCATATTGAAGAAAAAATGGTTGATTTGTTAAAAGTTATTGAAATATAACTCTTAATTCATGTTTGTTTATTGAAATGGTGTATTGTTTCTCTTATGGTTTCTAGTTGCTTTATGATTATATCATGTTTAATAGTAATTGTAAGGCCACACTTTTTTATGTGGTGGAGAGGTTTATTTATATAGGAATGTACATATATAATTATAGTAGGAAACTAACTATAGGAACAATCACCTAATTATTCTGCTAAATTATTTCCTACAATCAAGGAGGATAACGTGATATGTTGCTTTCCTTATCATCCCCCTGCAAACTGAGTGTGGGATTGACACAAACACAAAGCTTGGAGAAAAAGAATGTGAATAGCGTCTGAGAGAGACTTTTAGTGAATATGTCAGTAATTTGCAAGTGAGATGGCATAGATTGAGGCTGAATAACCCTTGACGTTGCTAACTCATGAATAAAGTGTAATCAAGAGCAATGTGTTTCGACCTTTTGTATGAAACTAGATTGAGGGTTAGAAAAATTGCACTCTTGTTATCACAAAGGAGTAACGACTTGTGAGATAAGGAAACTTTGAGGTCACAAAGAAGATGAGTTATCCAAACAACTTTCGAAGCTGTGTGAGTCAAGACACGATGCTGAGATTCACAACTAGAACAAAAAATAGTAGGTTGTTTCTTAGCACTCCACAAGATGAGATTGTCACCCAAAAACATTGCATAACTAGAGGTGGAGCAACGCGTGTCAGGGCAACCAGCCCAATCAGCGTCAGAGTAGGTAGTAAGACTAGTAGGTGAAGAGGAAGAGAAATAAAGGCCATAATGAAGAGTATCTTTAACATACCGAAGGATACATTTAAGGGCTTGAAAGTGATGCACTGTGGGAGATTGCATATATCGACTGACAAAATTGACAGCATGAGTAAGATCAGGATGAGTGATAGTTAAGTATTGCAAAGCACCCACCATGGAATGATACAGTGTGGGATCAGTGAAGGCATCACCATCGCTGGACAACTGTTTTAAGACAACCATAAGAGTTGTTGTTGGCTTGCAATCAAGTAACTGAGCACAGCAAGGATATTATGAGCATATTTTACTTGGCTCAAGAAAAGGCCATTAGCAAAGGAGGAAACCTCAAGACCAAGAAAATAATTCAATGTTCCCAAGTCATTCGTGGAAAACTCTCGATGAAGTTGTTGAATAAAATTCTGAAGGAAATGAGTATTGTTGCCAGTGACAACAATATCATCAACATAGAGTAATAGGTCGAGGATAAAGTTGGATCTAGCATAGACAAAGATAGAGGAGTCAATAGTATTGCAGGTGAAACCATGATGAAGTAAAAAGGAACTGAATTGATGGAACTAAGCCCGGGGGGCTTGCTTCAAGCTATTGAGGACCTTCTTAGCTTACAGACATGATGATGAAATCGTGGATCAGTATAACCAAGAAGTTGCTCCATGTAGATAGTTTGGTCAATAAATCATTGAGAAATGCATTATTGACATCTAATTGATGTAGAGGCCATGATAAGACACTGCAAAAGAGATGACAAGACACATAGTGGAGGCCTTAACAACAGGACTAAAGGTGTCATGAAAATCCAAACCAGGAAGTTGAGAATAGCCTTTAGCAACAAGACAAGCTTTAAGATGATCAACAATGCCATCAACTAAGTATTTGATATGAAAGACCCACTTGGATCTAACAATATTAGTGTGGAAAGGATGAGGAACCGAGACCCATGTGTCATTAGAGGAAAGAGCATCCAGTTCTTCATCCATAACAGCAAGTAAGGCGTGGACCAACGACGAAGGCAATAGGGAGGAAATATATGAGTGATGTTTAGTCTTGAAGACACCAGCCTTAGTTCTAGTGATCATCAGATGATGGTTAGAAGAAGCTGTAGAAGGAATGACAGGTTAGTTTGATGGCAGAGAAACAATGACGAGGATGATGCTACAGTAGGAGAAGAGATGGGCTTCTGCTGTGGAATCAACTATGGCAGTAGAACCTGACGATGAAGGCTGCACAAAATCACCAAAAAGGTTACTAGTACAAGAAACACAAGATGATAAAGAAGGTGTAATAGAAAGTGATGGAGAAGATTGCCGAGTTTCAGAAGGAAGAGAGGGCACAATAAGTTCAGAAAAAATCGAAATATCTAGTGATGTGGGATCGCAGGAAGAGGAAGGACTAGCAAATGGAAAATTAATCTCATCAAATCAGGCATGAAAAGTGATATAAATATGCTATGTAGAAGGATCAAGACATCAAAACCCCTTGTGAGACATGTTATAGCCAAGAAAAATATAAATAGTGCTATGTGGAACAAATTTATGAGAGGTATAATCTAGTAAGTAAGGAAACACATAATAACTAAAGGGATGGAAATCAGCATATGTGGGTGGCTTACCAGACAAAACTTTATAGGGATAAAGGTTACCAAGAACAGACGAGGGCAACCAAATGATGGTAAAAACAACAGTACTGAATGCATTAACCCAATGTGATAAAGGAACCTGGGAATGGAATAACAAAGCAAGACTAGTTTCAGTGATGTGGCAATGCTTACATTCAACGTGACCATTCTGGGAAGGGATGTAGGAACAAGACATTTGGTGACGAATGCCGGAAGCAAGAAGATGAGATTGAAATTGGTTGATCGTAAATTCAGATCCCTCATTGCTTTGAAAAATTTTAATTTTGCATGAGAACTAAACCTCAACAAGAGTTTGAAATTGCTTAAAAATCAGAAAGGCTTAAGATTTTAATGTCATGGGATAAAACCACGTGAAATGCGAATGATCATCGATAAATATAATGTAATAACAAAAATGGGATGAAGACATAACATGAGCAGGGCCCCATATATCATAGTGAATAAGGTCCAAAACATGGGGAGCACGTTGATCATTAGCATTAAAAGGAGTTTTATGACTTTTAGTAGTTTAACAAGCAATATACAAGTTATGAGGGGGTAATAAAGAAGTAACAGAAAGATAACCTTTTTTATTTAACATGACCTAAACGTGCATGCCATATATCATATGAGGCACATAGAGAATTATTTTTAAGAGAAGAAACAAATGTGGATTGACTACATTTTAGCACATAAAGACCATCTTTACGATGACCACCGATTGCCACCACCTTTCCTGTATTGTAGTTCTATATGATAAATGATGTATCAATAAAAGTAATAGATAAGAGATAATCAAAAGTTAATTTGCTAATAGATAATAGATTTTTTATGAGCTGGAGAACAACTAAAACATCAAAAAGTTTAATGTTTAGAGGCGGGGAAAGAGTAACAACATGGGTAATCGACAAGGAGGCTTCATTACCTACTATTACACAATCCTTACCATTATAAGATTGAACCTTGTCCAGTTGAAAGGAGTCGGGCGTCATAAATGCAACAACTCTAGTATCAGTGTACCAGTCAGCTACTGTGTCGGTTTAGGAGCAGTGAGAGAAGGATTCAACAATGTTTTTAAGGTTAGTAGCCTTTATATAATGATTAGGGTAGTGAGCAACTGTATGTTCAATGTTGTGACATATTTAGCAACGTCGAGAATAATTACCACGACCCTTGCCATGACTAGGAATGGAATATCCTCCTCCCCTACTATGAAACTTACAAAAGTCTCCATTACGTGTTGAATTGAAGTTGCCTTTGGCGACAACGAAGGCAACAGATGAGATAACAAGTGTTTCAAGTGATTTTTCAAAAAATTCAGAACTTTCAACCTTGGAGACAAGATCTCAAAAGGAAGGAAAACGAGGAAAAGATAGCTGGATAATTGAGAAGCTTGCAAACTCAAAGCCTAGGCCATGAAGAAACCAATGAACTTTGTTTGTTTCATTAGCAAGAGAACCTATGGCATTAAGTTGATTGCAAAGTGCTTTAAAGGAATGAGAGTACTCAGTAACACTACAAGATCCTCATTTTAAATGTTGCAAGTCATCTTTAAGATAAATTTCATGAATTTTGGATTGATAACTAAAAGCAGATTCAAGAGTTGTCCATACTGCATAAAAGGTAGAGACCATAGACTTCAACCATGGCTTCCTCGGTTAGAGAAAAAAGAAGGAGTATAAGTAGATGTTGATGATTTTCAAGTAGCATGTTTGAGATACTAATTGAATCAGAGAGGATATGTCCAAGTGGCTTAGATAGAGAACCATTAATATAGCCAAAAAGGTTTTGAGAACTAAGAAGTGGAAGAATCTGATTTCGCCAGAGAAGATAATTGGTAGAAGAAAGCTTGATGGTGATTATATGAAACATTTTTTGAAGAGAAATAGAAGAATTTAGAGCAATTGAAGTCATTGGATCGATGGATGTAAATCCTACACTACTCTGATACCACAATAGTAATTGTAAAACCATACTTTCTTATGCGGTGGAGAAGTTTATTTATATAGGAATGTGCATATATAATTATAGTAGGAAACTAACTATCAGAACAATTACCTAAATATTCTGCTAAATTATTTCCTACAATCAAGGAGGATAACGTGATATGCTGCGTTCCTTATCAATGTTAATGATAGTAGTGAAGGATATGATTATTTTTTTTTTCAAATGAATCTAAAAAAACAATGTATACCTTTATTATATTATTTTTTCTATCATATTTGTTTAACATTTACTCTTTTTTTTGTTTTAATTTTTTTTGTTTTGATTTTTTTAATAAAATCACCAATCAAAAAAATTAAATAATTATGATTAATTTGGAACATTTTTTTTCTATAATGTCTAAAAAAATAAATATATTTTAAAACTAATTTTTTTCATAAATTAAAAAAAAGGAGTACTTAAATAAAAAATACAACAATACTTATATAAGTGGGTTTGAGCATTCAATTGAATAAAAATAATAGCATGAACCTTTAAATAATAATAAAAAAGGGTACAAATTGATACGATCAAGACTATCCAATTGGGCCAATAACAAGATCAATTACAAAAAAGCTCAAATATGCATTCAACGGGCTTATTCACAATACTGTGGCTAATATGGATTTTAATGAGGCAATATCAACAAGTGAAGATTAGATCTTAGTCAATTTAAATGATGCAAAAAAGAGGCATGATTCATCTATTTCATGGGTTAATTAATCGCAGCAATTAGAAACTTATTTTTCTAATGTACAGTTTTACTCTAGCAATCATAATTTTTTATCTAACTATTGGATTAGACTAAAAGTTTATTAGAAGTTTTTAGATGTCTTATTCTATATTGAGTTAAAATTTTAGGGCAATTAAACATCAAAAATATTTTGTGATAAGGTCCAAAAGCTATTGTACGAGAACTGTATTAGTCTCCTAGTGGATTTAAGATTTTTTTCCCTTTTTTATTTAATTTCTTTTGGCATTATTTAGGATGTTTTTACTTATTATAAATAGGGTTATTTAACTTGTATTTAGGTTTTTGTTTTGACAAATTTTGATTTGAACAATTATTATTGTGTGTGTAAAGTTTTGTTTATACCTTTTGGTTCTGCATTAAACTACACTTGCTTATTAAATAATTAAATAAGCTTTGTGACATGTACTATATTTCTTGTTCACGTCTCTTTATCGGTGTTATGTGGGGATTAATCATGAAGCAATCATTGACTTTAAACTAGACATTAAAATACTTCAAATCGATAATATCTTGCAACAAATTCCAAGATATTACTTTAATTTCACTGATTTCAGTACCATTGTCACTAGATTCGATGAAGCATCTATACTCATAGCTTATTTTTGCATGATGTTTACATTCTAATTTAATTTATAATAGAATTTCCTATAATGAAGCTTATTTAATATAGATATAAATGAGTTTCTCTTATTGGTTTCATCCTTTTCTTTGTTATCACATATGTAATTGGTAAATTAAAAGCCATTCAACCCCTGGAAAAGATTATGTTGCAAGGAGAAAGCTTATAGTATAAAAGAGAACTTATCATTGACAATTTTAGGTACAACAAAACACCTTTTTAAAAATGAATATTTTCTACTCACACATTACAATTATTGTTGTAACCTAATTTTTTCTCATTAGCTTTTAATTTAATGTTACAGGGTTTGAAATAGAAAAATTAAAAGATCAGAGATTATTTCGATGAAAAGCGTGATTTGTCAGCTTGCGTGAAAACTAGGGACTACAATGTGCTTTTGTCATTCTATCCTTATCTTCAAGATAATGCTTGTTTTCAAAATAATAATAGGTATCCACTTTCAAATTTGATTCTTAATTAAATTCAAACTTTAAAGAAAAAAATAAATTTAATTGAAATTTTATTTTTACACGTGATTACCACTCTTGCACTATAAATATAGATTTCAGTGTACGCAAAAGGATGACTTGAAAAGCTCTAGTAGCAGTGCAGCGGCAACCGTTCGTCTCCTCCCTTGCATTAGTTGCCCATCCTACACTGGCGGCATCTCTAGCAAACCATCCTCTCTACATAGCACCGTACCTACCCCTCACAGCTGGCTCCCTATTCATGAGAAATACGGCAGCAAAGTTAATTCACATCGACAACAGCAGGACTCCATCCTAAGCCATTAACAATGTTGCCTCCAACTGAGAGCTCCATCCTCAACATTGTTTGCAGCCAAGATTAGTAACAACAGCAGCAGCAGAGGGAACCCTTCTTTCCTTTCCTCCTCGCCTAAAGCAACAACCACCAGCTTCAGCTATATTCCTGCACTTCCAGCAGAGCCTTCTCTTCTCAGTGGTGGCAGTACGAACTTCAGTGACCTGAGCTGCAGCCACCGTGAGCAACAACAGTTGTTTCTCTTTAATCATGGTTGCAGACATCCCTCCTCATCACTAGCAAGAACGAAACCAGAGAGGGAGAGAGAGAGAGAGAGAGAGAGCAGAGAAAACAAAAGACCAGAGGGAAAGACGGAACAGAGGAAAAAAAATAGAGGAAAGACAGAGGTGGTTTGTTCAAAGGTTGCCTGACCGCCAGTCTCCAACGCCACAAGTAATGACGTCTTCATGCCAGCATTGTGTCTTCAACAAGTCCAGAACCGCAAACAACAGCAACAGCAGAGGAGTTTTATTTAGATAATTTAAACTCATATTCATGCACAAATCACTAAACCAAGTTATATCACCATTTTATGATCTTTCTCCTAATTGAGTAGTAGCAAGACACAATAACACCTTCAATGCCTTTAAGAAACAAAAATGTTCCACACCGCCTTAAGAATAAGTAATTGGATTTCAAGAACATTCAATGCGCTCTATACTCTTTTCTTTTAACAAGAATTCACTCACCATCGATTGAACACCATAAAAAAAGGTTCAAAATTAACCTACCACTCATAATTCTCAAAATAAAGAAACCTAGCCAATTCAACAAATATACAATATTTATAATTTCTATAAATACAACAATACTCGATAATTGTTCTTTTACATATCACAAAAAGCCCACTCAGTTTCCTATTCTAATACCTTTCAGTTATAACTTGCTGCTTCGTATACTTCACCTCATATTGTACTTACCTCTTGCTTCTGGTTACATAACTATTGAATCGAAGGACACCTCTGGCCTTTTACAAGGACACCAACCTACGAGACTCAATCTACGAAGGGCTTTTTCTCATTTTGTGTTTTTTTTTTTTTTTTTTTATCATTTGTTAATAGAAAAAAACCATGTGTCCTTAGTACAACTAGCAGCTTTTAGAACTTCTATTGCTTCTTACGCAAACAAAAACTTTAAAATGTTCTCTAATGATAATACTGCCGTTTAAAATTTATGTTATTTACACAACCATTTTACATGTTTCAAAATACAATCTACTAGCCAACAACGCAGCGCGGGTTAACCACCAGTCAAAAGCTAATTGGGCATGAAAGACCATTGTAAACACATATTCATTTGTATTGTTCACTGGAAAAGTATAATGATGTCTTTGCCCTTCTAAAAAATCAAAAGTCCTGGTTTTGAGGGTATTTAGGTATTTCCACACAACACATTAGTCATTAAAGGGTTAACTAGGGGTATATGTGTCTTTGTTGATTTTTTAAGCACAATAAAATAACTCAATTACCTTTAAGACAGTTTTTGTAACTGTTAAACAAAGGTATTTATGGCTTTTTCACTTTTTAAAATGTAGTAGAATAACAATTTTACTTCGAAATAAAAAAAAAAATTAAAACATGCATACAAGGACCTTTTTCTCTTTTCATGGTAGATTTTATATTATTGGTTTCTTAAAGGGCAATTTGGTCCTTTTTCATAGATTAAATATTATTAAAATTGAAAATAGTGTTGGCGTATGTGGCAGACGTGTAGGCGAGTAAGAGGTGCCCGCGCACTTTGAGCAACTTGTGTTGTTCCTTTTAATGGCAAAAAAATGCCCTTTATTCGTGTTGTTAGGAGCACCACCATGTCCACTCCCTATTTGTGTGACGCATGTCACTAGTGATGAGATGGTTTATCGTCAATAGGCCTTTTTGTTTTTCTCTCCTCCATTGAAAAGTACATTTTGGTCCTCTTTGTTGTAGGTATTTCAACTTCTATCCTTTTTTTTTAATTTTTAATTTTTATTCTTGGTTTTTTTTGTAGAAATTTTATTTGTTGAGGACTTTCTTTACTTCAATCCTTAAAAATTTTTAGGATTTTTTTTTAAATTTCAAACTTGGTTTTTTTTTTTAGATTTTATCCTTCAACATTGAGTTTACTAGGTATTGGACTTTATAATTTATTTTGATTTGCTTTCATATGGTTTTCCTAATCTAACGACATGGATTGTGAGTTTTGCAGGTTAGTCATGTTGACTCGGGTCATTTTATTTGTCCCTTTTTTAATTAACTTTTTTCTTTCCTGACTTTCATCCTTCAATATTGAGTTGAATGAAAATTGGACTTTATAATTTTTTTTTTTGCTTTCTATAGGTTATCACGGTCTTATAACTCGGGTCATAAGTTTTACAGGTTAACTAGATTAACTCTAGTATTTTTTTCCTTTTTTAATTGAATATTCTTTTTTTTTCAATTTCATCCTTGAACATTGGGTTGATTGTGAATTGAGGTTTATAATTATTTTCATTTGCTTTATATGGAGTTATCACAGTCTTATGACCTGATTCACAAGTGTGGTAGGTGTTTTTTTTCCTCTTTTTAATTGATTTTGTTTTTTAATTTCATTCTTCAACATTGGGTTGATTGAGAATTGAGCTTTGTAACTTGTTTCAATTTGCTTTTTATGAAGTTATCCTACTCTCATGACCAAGGTTTGGTAGGTTAATCCTTATTGACTCGACTCAATTTTTTAGTTGAATTTTATTTTAATTTTATCCTTCAACATTGGGTTAATTGAGAATTGGGTTTAATAGTTCGAATATTTACCTTTTTTCTATAGAGATATTAGGGTCTCATGACTTATGTCATAACCCATTTTTGGGTTATTCCGTAAAATATTTACCTTTTTTCTTTCCAAAATAAAAATAAAAAAATAAAATCATAATAGCAAGGGGACTGATATTTTGGCAAAAGTAAAAAAAATTAAAGAGACAATATAGATTCAAGAGCAAATTAAATTATTATTGGTTGAATATGCATAAAAATTAAGCCTAGGAACATAATTAGATTTTTAAGAGGTCAATTGATTTAATCATGGACCAAATTAAAGTTTAATTATTTTTAAGAATTAATTTGGGTTCAATTGAATGATTTAATTAGGTTCAAATACTTAATTATATTTTAAATGAGTCAAATTAATTTTATTAGGGGTTTAATTGATGAAAAATTAAGTTTGAAGCCTAATTTGAGCTTAATTGAGAAGATTGGAATTTTAAGAGACCAAATTGAATTTTTACAAAGTCAATTGGTAAAAATCAGGGGTAAAATTGCAAGAAAATCAATGTTTTAGGGTCAAGTAAGGGATAAATTAAAGAAATTCATAGTCGATGACCATTTTGAAAAGAAGTCGAACTATAAGGACTCTAATGATTGAAATCAGGGGTGAAATTGAAGAAAATTAAAAGTTTAATCGTCAATTGAGAGTCAAATTGTATAAATCCAAGACCAAGGACTAATGTGAAAAAGACGCTGAAATTTGAGGTTTAAATTAAAGTTAGACAGGGGAAAATTGCATAAAATTGGAAGTTTAAGGTTAATTATAGGTGCAATTGAAAGAAATAAAAGATGGAGGACCAAATTAAACTTTGGTCAAAACTCTAAATTAAAACCCTAAAAAGCCCAAAACGACGCCGTTTTCATTTTTATTCTTTATTTTACCTGAAAAATTGCTCGAGTGGCCTCATTCCCAAGGCATTTAATGCTTCATCTCTTCACCAAATTTGACAAAACTTGCACGCAAATGATGGTATGACACCTTAGTGTGGTTCTTTTTGGTGGATTGACACCAAAACAATTATATCACTGCTCCAAAGTAATTAACCTGACCAACCTTTTGCAACAACTTTGACATTTCATAATGATCACTTTGAATCAACAGTTGAGATCCTTTCGGGCTGAATTAAGGGCCAAGGTTTGGCACCATTAAAGAAAAAATATCCCTTTTCTAACCTCTATAAATAGAGGTGGATTTCATGGCATGAAAAAGGAGAAATCAAAAGCCAAAGTCTAAATAAAAAATCAGTCATTTTCATGGTTTCCATTTTTCTTCTCCCGCCACCTCTTCTTCATCTTCTTTCGTCACATCTCCGCCACCAGCGCCTCCACCAGCCACTCATCGGTCTTCCCTGCACCACCAGGAATGCCACCATCAACTTTTCTCCTCCAACAAGGCGAGTTTTCCCTTCCTTTTCTCCTTTTAAACCACCCCCAGGCCACTGCATTCTATATGGAATACCATGATAATTACCTTATGGTCACTAGGCTGGATCCAACCCATATGGTTGGGTCGGGTCCAACCCAGTAAAAAAAAAGGACAGGTCATAATAATAAAATAATAATAATAATAATAATAATAATAATAATAATATGAAAAAATTCAAAAAAATTCAAAAGTCTTTTAAAAAACAATTATGATTTTCTCGCTTGTTTTTCTATTGATTTTGCATAATATTAGGCTGTATATTTATACTGTAAAATACAGATCTGGTATTAAAAAAATTAAATTAATTTCCTCTTAAAAAAAATATTTTGATTTCATACATATAGCCAAATCCTAAAAGTTTTCTAAGCATAATTTATCTTCACATATCTTTTGTCACTAGTTCTTAAATACCTCTTTTCAATTATGCAATTTGTCTTTGTATGTTTTTTTATCACTAGTTGTTGAATGTTTCTTTCTAGAGGGAGAAACTTTAATCCCCTCTTACCTGAACATGTTATGCTTTAGGATCTCTTCTGGTCATGGTTATTTAACAGCGCATAACAAAAAAATAACATGGGATAATAACACACAATAAGCAATAACTTGAGATTTTTGGACTCTGATACCAACTAACACATATAGAAACACAAACAAGAAGATAAGAAGCTAGAAAGACAGGATTCAAGTTAAACACTACAACATTTAACAGTTTTACCAACGGAACAATTCTGTCTGTGTATGATTTAAAAATTTTACTAACTAAATCCCCGATGGAATACATCTGTCGGCATACCGTTCATCGGTAATTCCATATTCTGTTGGTAAAAAAAAACTGATGGTTTTACAGCCGGAAAATGTGTGCAAAAAAAAAATTCCCGTTGGAAATATACCGACAGAATAATCCTGCCTGTATTTCCAGCGGTAAATCACCGATGAAATAATTTCATCGGTGAGTGTGGCATATGCAGTAAATATTCTGCAACTCTTGGTAAAACATCGACGGACATATGTCGGTCGATATAAACGTCAGTAATTGTGGCATATGCAGTAAATATTTTTCATCTCTCTGTAAAATACTGATGGACTATGTTCGTTTGGAAATCCGTCGGTTGTGATTTAAAAACAAATTAAAAATTATTTAGAATAAATAATATAAAATTATATAAATTAATAGTAAAAAAACCAATTATGCAAATAAAAGTGTATGAAACATTAAAAATATAAAAATAAAGGTAAATAATATTCATCCAAATATTCATTACAAATTTAATGTGTTTCCAAAAAAAAAAATTAAACTAGAACAATGGCGGAGTTAGAGGAGGAGGAGGTTGTTGGTCATTCCTGAGACTAAACAGCAAAAAAAAAAAGATCTAATGTCCATGACCATTTGGCGGAGTTCTTCATAATCTGCCGAGAGTCGCTCGTATTTTCCAGTGAGATGAGTCGTGTGTTGCTGCAAAGCCACGAACTCCTTAGATGGGGTGCTCAATACTGATTGGGAGCTCCTAACCGTTGAGATACTACGAGCCATCCACAAGTTCTCAGCCGTAGTGTTGAAGAGCCCGTACACCTGATTTTTATCGGGTCCACCATACGATCCTGCCTCCATCCACAAATCCGAATTGAAATCCAGATGGTTCGAAGGATCGTTCTCATATCTCTCCCTCAACTATCTATTATAGGTCTCCTGAAAATTAAAGAAGAAATCATCATATTCAATTCAAGAAAATAATAACTTATGAAATAAAATGGTTGAACGAACATACCACGAAGTGTTGAGCACAGTTGTCAACGAACTGTTGCACCCTTTTTTGGCGGTCTTCACTCCACACACGCATCTCTACAAACAACTCTATTGGGCTCGGCTCACGTCCAAGAGACATAGCTTGTAAGAAAAAAAAATGTTGCAAGTTAAATATATTTATAAGTAACAACAAATTAATTAACGATATATTTCATTTAAATTAATCTTACCATCCGCTTCACATGTGTAGCAAACGGAACGGAGCCGCCGGTGTGTATTGTCACCGAACCATGAATTTTTCAGTTCCAATTGTCGGCACCGCACTGTAAGCGTCATGTGAATCGCTCAAACGTCACGTGCTGAATATATTGCGGCCATATATCCACCAGGATGTGTGGTGGTTTGAAATCCCTCCAAACCACCACGTCATTCCAGCCTTCTAGACCGTTATCTCTTGCGTATTTTTTGGCTTTTTTGTGTTTCATATAAAAAATCGCGTAACCTACTTCCATAGTGACAAATTAGATTTTAAAACATTAATTTTTTTTAAAAAATATCGTATTTTTTTCGATGTTACCTAGTCGGCGCATGATTTTCCCACACCCTCCTTACAACATTATCATGCGCGCTATCCCACTCAAATTTGTATTGTGTATAAATAATTTATTTAAAATAAAAATAATAATTTATTTAAAATAAGCTGGAAATTCGAAGTTAACACCAGTCTGAAATCTTCCAAACCATGTATCGATATAAGGTCTCCAATCAGGATGTCTGGAAACCTGACTCCATTGAAATAATCGAATCTCCATCGATGATTTAAACGTTGATGTTATTACTCGGGCGACCTCAATATTTGTGAACTTGAAAATAAATTAAATTAATAAAATATTAATTAGTTGTTCATAAATTATGTTATAAGTACAAAAAAAACTAAAACCAAAACAAACTTACATTGAAAGGTCATCCTTCCAATGTGTCTGGTACTTGCTGGTGAATTGACCTCACTATGAAGGCACACCGTCTTTGTGCTGTGAAATCGTGCTGGAAGAGGCAGCATCGTGAGTTGGCGCAGGTGCCTCTTCTTGATTGGCACCGAAAGACAAGTTATCATCGCTGCTAGAAGAACAAGCTGCAACCATATGCTCACGACGTGCTGTTGATTTCATTTTACGCATATATACAAATTTATATGAATAATTACATAATTAAATTTAATTATTAAAAAAAAATTCGACAACACCTCCCCTATACTAGAGACTACCCAATATTTTCAAACATGCAAATATTAACAATAGCCATAAACCAATTGACTTCATTGAAAAATCTTATATATAACCTAATATCTATACAAATTTAACAATAAAATAAAAGGAAAAAAATAACATTTAATTTTACATATTCAACTAACATCTATAGAAATTCATCAATAATAATTAAAATTAATGGAAATAATTAAACACATATCATGCAATAATAGAGTAAAATTAAAATTCAACAAAATATTCAATTATTATGGAAATACATACAATAAAATAGATTGAACAAATTAAAAAAAAAAAACTATAGACTTTAGGAATGAAAAATGCTTACCTTAATAGTGTTTATTTCAAGACTTTATCTACATAAAATACAAAAAAATAAAAAACACAACAAAAATATATTATTAATAAAACAAAGAAAAAATAAGAAAAATAAAATCATTAAGCATATTAAATGAAAATAAATACCTTTTAATTTGTTGAAGATTACAAGAAAACAACTAAAATTTTCACAATTAATGAGAGAGAAAAAAAGATGAGATGAAACGAAAGAGAGGAGAAATGAACTGAAGGGGTGGTCGCTGAGATTTATACTACAATTTTACTAACGACATCACTGATGACATATTTAAAAAATATTATTTTTAATTATTCCATCGGTGAATTTTGAAAAGTTCGTCAAGTAATTTTGAATTTTGCATTAAAATTTTTAAATGACCCTCCAGAATTTTCATAGTCTGTCGGTATATACATGCAATCAGAGATGCATTAATGCCTGCGCTTTGGAATTTGCACAGTTTGCCAGTGAGTTCGTCGTTGATGGTGAACTACACCAATATAGAACTCTAACGGTCCCACCCTCTGTCAAATACTGACGGACTGTATCTGTTTGTAGTGACATCGATGATTGTGGCATGTGTAATAAATATTTTGCAACTCTCGCTAAAATACTGACGAACGGTCTTTATCTGTAGAGACATCGGTGATTGTGACATATGCAGTAAATATTTTGCAACTCTCGGTAAAATACCATAGTGATGATGTACTCTGATTCCTCTGTCAGTGGTGTCATACCAATATCATTTGAATAAAAACACTCTATTATGCTCGCTATGATATTGCAATTCGACGACATCTTCTAATTTACCATAGTAGTCAACTTCAAACTCACTACAATTCGATTCCTTAACACAAACACTACTATTGTATGTCTTTCTTCCATGCCCGTATTCTTCAGTATGAAACACATATCCATTAACAAAATACTCGTTGTAGCACTTAACTTTTCTTTCAGGTTCCAAGCTTAGTAAAGACAATGAAATAGAAGCACTCCTTCCCATTTGATAAACCTTGTATATCATGTACAACAATGAATAGTAAACGAGAATTCCTTAATGACATACAATAAATTTGCAAGAGATAACGAGTTTGTAATACTACTTACATGTGTTTTGAACACATGACAAATTGTTCATCTTGTAATTAAAATATTTGGGATTCGATTAGCTATGAGTTATTGGACAGTAAATATTATCGATGTTGCCTCCAAGGTTGTTCAAAATTATATGAGTTTATGATATTACAATATATAAATAGTATATTTTTAACAAAATTTAAGTAGTACATATACTTACTGAATAAAATGTCATAATTTTGTACTTGTTTAAACTCTATTTTAGACAAATATCTTTCTTTTATTACATTTTTAGGTGTGGGTCGTCTAGGATTGGAGAATATTGACAAGTTCTTATTGGAAGACACTTCACCACCATCATCATGCCGTGGAACGTGATAGATTCTCGTTCTCAAATGATGTTCAAAATAGTATGAGATAAATATTGAGATCTCCTCAACAATATAGGCCTCGCATATCAAAGCCTTAACATGTGCCTTGTTCTTAATATTGAACAAGTACTTGTAGGGAATTAATCAAATATTTTCAATTAAGAAAAACAATGAAAATACTTTTATATATGAATTACATTTTAACTGTAATATCTAACCTCTCGAATGGATACATCCATCTATACTGAACCGGTCCTCCAACTTTTGCCTCAAACGGTAAATGTATGAGTAGATGCTCCATTGAGTCAAAAAATAATGGAGGGAATATCATCTTAAGTTTGCATATTGTCTCGACGATATTTGTTTCAAGCTTCTCAATGTGATCAACATTCAACTTGTCGGAGCATATATCTCTAAAAAAATGATTGATATCTGTGAGTGCATCTCATATTCCTTTTAGCAACAAATCACGATAAGCTAATGGAATGCGTGTTTGCATAAACACGTAGCAGTCATGACTCTTCATTCTATATAATCTGCATTCCTCCATATTAACCAACCTTGATATGTTCGAGGCATGTCCATCTGGAAAACGCAGACTCTTAAGCCATTTATAAATTAGTAGTTGTGTATTTTTCTCTAACACGAAGCTTCTCTAGGTTTTGCGACCCGTGACCCATCAAAAACCAACTCCATATTTTTACGGTTACAGAACAATGCTATATCCAATCTAGCTTTAATGTTGTCCTTTGTCTTTTCCTTCACATCCATGATGGTGTTGAAAATGTTATCAAACACATTCTTTTCTATGTGCATGACGTCAAGGTTATGGCAGAGAAGATTGGTCTTCCAATAAGGAAGCTCCCAAAACATACTTCGTTTTACCCAATTATAGGTCAAACCAAAACCATGAAACTTCTGCTTACCTAATTGGAAACCAAATACAATGTCACCGTACTCTTATATAACATCATGCAATTCTTCACCAGAAAGATGTGAGGGTGCAACATCCTTTTCAACTCTGCCAACAAATAAATCCTTTATGTTCTTTCTGTGCCTGTGATTCGTTGGCAAGTAACGACGGTAGCAGTTAAAAAAAAAGTTTTACCTTCATTTGTTAGCATGAATGCCTTGTTGTTTTCCATGCAGTATGTACATCCTAATTTTCCATGCATGCTCCAACCAGAAACCATTCCATAAGCTGGAAAATCATTGATAATCTCCATCAAAGCTGCCCTTATAACAAAATTATGTTTTCTCGATATATCATAAGTCAAAGCTCCGGAGGACCACAATTGTGTTAACTCATCAATCAACAGTCGAAGACAAACATCTATATTTCGGCCTGGACTGCTTGGATTGGGTATGACCGTAGAAAAAAACACTCTGGCCTTATACACATCCCCGATGGCAAGTTATAAATCATGTGTATGACCAGTCAACAAGAATAAAGAGCAAGAAATGACCCGAATGGGTTGAATTCGTCTGTACACAACCCAAGATACATATTTTTTGATTCAGCTGAAAAATAAGGATGCACATTGTTAAAGTGTTTCCATGCTTCGCCATCAGAAGGATACACCATCACTCCATCGACCGCATCATGTGGTTGGTGTCATGTCATGTGCTCAGTAGTCGTTTGTGACATGGATAACCTCTACAATCTAGGTATGATTGGGAAGTATCTAAGTTTTTTATATGCCATAAGAGTCTTTCCCCTGTCAGTTCTGGGTTTGTAACGGAAATGCCCACATGTCATGCACTCGGTTAGCTCAGCATTTTCAAGGTAGTATAACATGTAGAAGTTAGGGCATATGTCAATTTTCTAGTATCCTAAACCGAGGGGTTTCATCTTGGACTTAGCAGCATAGAAGTTCTCTTTCAACCTATTCCCTTCAGGTAAAATACTTTTGTCATAACCGGCCTTACTCGACCTGTGATCTGACTTGATGGTGAACACCTATGCTACGGCCGATAATTTATTGTGGTTCGTGCAGCCATTCCATAATGATTCGTCAGAATCTTTCAAGAGATAAAAAAAAAACCTTGCTGTATCTGTATTAGGTTCTTCTTCTATGATTGGACATTGACAACATTACCTTGATTCATTCTCATTGCATCCATAACCATATTCTTCTTGTAAGGATTATTGTTGTCATTTACAAGTTCATGCACGTTACTAGCTCTAAAATTTGACCCAACCACCCTTTCTACCATGCTCTCATTATGAACAAATAGTTTTTCATGTGCATACCAACATAGATAATCCTCCATGAACCCTTTGTGTAGAAGATGCATCATTACAACATCTGAATGTAGATACTTTTATTTTTACACTTCCTATATGGATACCTAATACCACCTCCAGTAAAATTTCTGAGAATAGATGTTGTGAAATTAATAAAACCCCTGAAATCCATTACAATAATCCATCCTCTGCATTCCTTAAGGTGAATCTTAATACATTCATGAACCATCATTCATGACTTCTATCGAACCTCTATAACATTATGATGACAACATGTATTAATTAACAATGTGAAGTAAATAAATTTGCATAAATATTGGTTTACCTCGAGTCCAACAAATTAATTAAAACTTCTCTTAAATATCCATTGTCAATGTCCATACAAATTTATACATATAGATTTACAGAAATTACAACTCCGCAATAGCATTGATAAAAATTAAAACGGACCCGTTAAACAAGTTATTATTTATTTCATCACAACACATCTAATTCGGTAATTCAACAAAGTTTCAATAATTTACAAAAAAAAATACAATTATATAAAATCTAAAACAAATCATAACAAGTACAAAATTATACATTCATAATCAAGTTTGTTTGAGAAATAATAATAAAACATGTACATACACTAACAAAATACATATACTAAAAAAAATAATAATAAAATTGACATTTAAATGTTAAAATTAAAAAAAAAAGATAGATTTACTTAAAAAAATGAAAAAAAATCCATAATAAATCAAAATACAGATGTTGTAACCATAAAAGTTCAAGAAAATGACTTGTGTTGAGAAGAGGGGGAAATTTTTAGGAGGGTGGTTGTTTGCAGTTTAAGAAGGGAGAGTTGAGATGGAGAAGAAGGAGAAATAGAGAAGGAGAGAGTCAGCAGAGTGGTGATATATTAACTTTTACATATAGAATCACTGACAGACTCCTTTTGTCAATGATTCTGTCGGTCATTTTGACAGTGAATTGGTCAAGTCAATGTACGGAGATCCTGGTTTGAATCTCTCGGTAATTCCGTCGGTAAAATCGCCCCCAAAAACTTCCACGTCATCGAATTGCTTTTTTTTAAAAAAATATCTATATATTCTGTTTGTAATTCAGTTAGTATATACCGATAACATTAGTCTGTCAGTATATACCGATTGAATTATCGATGGATTTGTAGCTATCGGTAATTATCACCGTAATTTACCAACATAATTATTCCGTTAGTAATTCCGTTGGGTTTAAATGATTTTCTGGTGGTGGAATACGATTGTTACATATAACACTAATTCATATAATTTTATTATTGAATATTTTTTTCAAGTAATTTTCCTCAATAGGAGGTTTATTATTAGTTTTATAAATTTAAAAAATTACCTAAACCAACTAGAAAACCCAAAAATAAAATAAAAATAAAAAGTCCTAAAAACTAGAAAAAAAATCCTAGATAAAGTGATGTTTGGAAAAAAATATCTTGCATAGTTTTTTCAATAAAAAAAACTTTAAATTCAAATTTTATGCAATATATTTATTTTGAATTATTTTTATTTTAATAAAATAAAAGATGGTACCGTAAGTTTTCATTTAAGATGTGTATTGCATTTGTTTCTATTGAATATAAAAGAAGAAATATATCTCTAATACCAGATTATACCATTCGAAGGCCCATTAAATTGTTTAAAGGTTTATTTATTTATACGTTGAATTATATTTCACTTCTATATTATTTCAATTAATTAATTTATAATTAAAATATCATATTATGTGATATAATCTTTAATATTTTTTTTCAAAAAGTTAAGTACAATAAATTGTTTCAAATAAATATTTATACAGTATATTCTATATTTTATATATACATGGTTTTTTTTAAATATCTTAATATGTATAGAGTATATTGGATATTTTATATAATTTTGTTTTAAAATATTTTCTTATATAATTTCTTTTTGTTTACTATAATGATATTATTATTTTTTCATTCAAATTCAGTAGATAAAAAAATTTACAAATAGTTAATTGGGATAAATAAATATATATTTAGGTTGGATAAGTGTGATATAAACAGAATTTAGTAAAAGTAAATAAATAATTAAAATCATAAATAATTTTGAACAGGTTCGGAAGTTGGGTTAATCGCATTGAGATCTGACTAAATCGTTTAATTATGCATAAGTCATCATATAAAACATTAAATTTATTAGCATTATATATATATATATATATATATTATGGTACAAAATATTGTTACAATCAAATAAATAAATTGATGATAAAAATTGGACCACATTTCAATGTGGCGTAAATGATTAGGCCAACATTATACGATATCTAAAAATACTTTTCTGAGGTTGCCAAAGTAGTTTTGAGAAAAAACATGTTTATGATCTTTTACGATTATAAAGTTTTTTATTTATTTATTAATGATTCACCTCACTACTCTTTTAAAATAAAATCAATAAATTGCAATATTTTAAGTTATATATAAATACCTTTATAAAAGTGAATTATTCTATAACATTTAAAGTATATTTCTAATAAACAGGTATTTCCCTGCAACATCGACAAAATGACTAGTTTATACTATTTTTTGGGCTTGCGCGCGGGGATCGAATAAAAAGCTAATAATTGCATAAAAAAAAATATTAATGATGTTATTTTTGTCTACATGCAATGAAATATTTAAAATTAAAATTAAAATCTCAACTACTATATCAGATTAAATTAATCAAGCATCATAAGCATTAATAAATGAAAAGAAAGTCGTCGTGGCTTGTTCAAATGGTGACTTTGTTAAAAAAAAAAAAAAAAAAAACTCACTCCACCATCATTTAAGCTTTACTTAACTCTACCTTAAATATGAAACAATAAACTACCAAAAGACTAAATCGGGGAAAAAAAAATTAAAGGATTTAAATGAAAGATCGTCACACACTATATTGACCTGGATTAACATGTAAAATTTACAACTCGAGTAATGAACACGAGTAATAAACTACCCTGGTTAGATAATTTATCTTTCTTTTTATTTCTCTTATTCTCTTCCCGTAATTGAGTCTTGATTGACCACATATTGGATTGAATCTAGAAGTAAATATGATAAAAATTTAGAACCTGGATCATGGACATGATTTCAATTAGACATAATGTTTTTAATCATAGTGATTAAAAAATGATGAAATTGCACTTTTTTATTTTAAGTTAAATAAAAAAAGATCCATGATAACAAGGGTTAAACTGTATTTTTTAAAAAACAATTTAGGGAAAAATGCATTAAACAAAAAAAAAGAAAAAAAAAGCTCTACATTTATGTCTTAACCCGTCAAATTTGCGATCCATGCCAAGGATCCAATCGGGTCTAATAAATCTTTTTCTGAAATTTATTTTGCACTTGAACAAAAAATTAAAAAATTGCACAAATAAGTCTTACAAAAGATCCCATTCCCATGCCCTAATTTTTTTGATAAAAAATAATTAGACGATGTGTTGCATGTTTACCTAGATTCTAGTAACCACAACGATGATAACAATATCAGAGCAAATCTAATTTTTCCCTAAAATCCTATTTTAACAAAAAAAAACTCACAAACTCCTTCACAGTACCTAGAAACCAATTAATCAAACTTGATTAGATTTTTTTTCCTCGACTTTAATATATTATTTTAGGTAATATTGAGGTTTTAAACAACCATCATCAATCGTTTTTCATCAAATAAAACCCGTGGACACAAATATTAACTAATTTGTTAGCTGAAATATGTGAAAACAATGATTTTTTCTCTCTATGCCAGAATCTGGTGAAACTTTCTCTCTTCTTAAAAAACTAGGGACTAAATTGCACTTTTCATGTCAACTATAAGCACCCAAATTTGAAGTTGATCCTTCTAAGTTGATCCCTTTTTTTTTTTATTTTGTCCATAGCCAACAAAAAGCAATTGGATACTAATTTTGCATTTAAAGGACATAATCAATGAAAAAAAAAAGTTAAGAGGTAAAAAAAAAAAAAAAACATTTTTCCGATCACAGTATATTGTGAGTGTGAACATTATTTGAGAGTGTTCTAGACTGTCCTTCCGTTTTAGTTTATTTTGTCTAATATAAATTGAAAGCATTTGTCTTTATGCATCACAAATTGACATTCCTTTCAACTTTTCGTTGTCGGACGAAAATATTCGTTTTCAAACCTTACGATTGCCAAGTGAATCAACATAATGACATGGATATGCTCTTAAATGATTAATGGATCAATATATAATCATAAAACAAATGTGTTAATGGATCAAAATACCAATCATTAATATCTCACAATTTATTTTAAGAAATAAAACATAAATTAGTTCATCTTGCCACACGGGCACATAAAATAATAAAACTAAAAACTAAAACCTTCTAATTATAATTTCGTATAATGTATTTTAATCAAATTTATTGAAAGCTATCACAAGTTTAAAATTTGTATTTAATATCTTCTGTTAAGACATAAGAGCTGAAAATACAAATAACTATCTCTAATATCACATCAATTTACATTAAAATCATTACAAAAGAAAATTGAATTATGTATCATTTACACCCTTAATAGTTTTTAATGAGGCCTTCTATAAATAAATTATGATATCAAGGGATAGAATTCATATTATTGCTTTCAAAAAATAAAAATAAAAATAAAAATAAAAATAAAATTGAATAAAGCTTTTATTATGTTATCAAAAGAAAAACACTTTGATAAGTTTTGAAAAGAAATAATTGCTTTTGAAGAAATAAAAGCATATCAAACCAAACCTCTAGCAAACCTCTAGTATTTGGCTCACTAAGGCATGGGAAACCTTTAAGGCTATGCATTTGAGCAATAAAAAGATTACTTGCAAATGAATAGATTATGTATCATCTGTAATAATAGATGTTAAAGAATGATAAACATTGATAAAGAAATTATGTATGTCTTTGTATTTTACTTGTGTTAAGTTATGTTGTTATATATTACTAGTTAATATTTATATAATCTGTAAAATAGATTTAATTAAATATATTGTATTAATTTTTTTTATCATATTGGCAAATGAACATTAGCATCGACTAAATTTAATCTACATTGGATGCTATAAAAAATAGTTAAAGATCAAATTTTGGTTAATTTCTTAGCAAATCACTCATGCATCAATAACGACCATATACTGGAACATGGTATCAACATTATCATGATAAAGCCTATTCCATGTTAGTTATGGTATAATGGTGGTCGTAATATCTATAGTCTTTTTTATTTAATTTTCCTTGCACAAATAATCAAATTGAATATGAAGCTTTAATATTAGGCATAGATATAATCCTAGAGTTACAAGAAAAATTAGTTATAGTACTTAGTTATAGTAATAGAAGATTCAATACTTATTATCAACCAACTCGTTGCATATTTATATGAACACTTTACCCTAACTCTATATAGGATTAAATCTAAAGGCACAGGGTAACCAATTGGGCTATGGGCTAAAGTCTATCATATCTAAGGTTTAGATCATTTTGCTATTACTAATTGTTGCCAGGATAAAAGCATATGTGGAGGCTTATTTATTATAGAAATGATTAGTTAATTGACATGATCACATATGAATCGATTATTCTTGATCAAGACTTAAGACCAATGATGGTTTTTTAAATATTGTTAGTGAATAACAAAGCGGGCTTATATGGAGTTAAGTTGACCCATCCCTAAACTTAAGGTTGAGATGATTTATGTAACTAAGATTCTTGGATAATGACCTATGTTGGTCTATTTATCCCGGTGAAAATCAAACATAATTTTGTTGAATGATTTATGTACCATTTTCCTTTATATTCAGATAGTGACCATTAATGGTTCGTCTACCTGAAGGCCAGATCTAGAGGTAATAAAAAATGGATGTCCCTTATTGGACTAAAAGTTATGTAGTTTCAGGATAATGATCTATGATGGTTTATTTACCCTAAAGTGTATTGTTGTATTAACAATCACATTTATTATTTCCTTTTAAAAAAAATATTACCCCTAACCAATGCCTACATATACTGGCCTATGATGACTCATTTATGCATAAACATTGTCGATGAACAATCATTCAAGGAAAAAAAATGCATTGTTATAGTTAACATTATTGTTTGAAAAGAAGAGAAGTCTATCTCATAAATGAATGGACTACCTTGTTATCCCCAATTGATATCTAAGATTAACGACCCTATGAGAGTTTATTTATTTAAAGAATCATTAATAGATATTTGACTATAAAAGAAACTTATTCTTTTCAAAAATAAAGTTTCATTTTGAAAGCCAAAGTATAATGGGTATGCAACCCAAATAGATACAAAAAGTAATGACTTATGATGGTTTAGTTACTTTTGACATTGTAGATGAGTACCAAACTAAGAACTGGTGCTTTTTATTTGGAAAATGAGAGTCTTGATTTTTTTTTTTAAATGTTTGTTTTGGCTAAGCAAGACGTTTTAATATGGGTCGAACCTCTCTTGTGGTGGGCTTTGTAACCAAAACACAAGACCCATATAAATATATAGAAATGCACCACATGTATCTTATGCTTTGATCATAACAAGTGCATATCAATCTAATCCAAGTGAGGGTCATTGGAAAATAGTTAAAATATTCTTAAGTACTTAAGAAGAACTAAGAATATTTTTCTATTATATGGAGAATATGAACTGGTAGTTCATGGTTATTTGAAAGCTAATTTTCAATCAAATACGAATAATAGTAAATATTAGTTTGGATATGTTTTTACTCTAAACGGTGGTATTATGAGTTGGAAAAGTCTCAAATAAGAGACCATAACATATTTTACAACTAAAGTTGAGTACATCTCTTCATCTGAGGCAATAAAAGAGGTTGTTTGGATCAAAAGGTTCATTAATAAATTATGTGTGGTTCCTAACATTGTTGATTCAATATCCTTGTACTATAATAATAATGGAGCCAATCTATAAGAAAAGAAACAAAGGTCTTATTAGTGATCCAAACATGTCCTTGGATGATTCAATATGATTAGAAAATCATAAAAAAAAAAGATATATAAAGATAAAACAAGTACCCAATAAAAAGATTCTTGCAAATCCTCTCACTAAGACATTGTCCTAACAGAAGTATAATCACCATATACAATGATAAGGTATTAGATACATTAGCGAGCGATTAGCTTTAGCTCAAGTGGGAGATTGTTAATGTACATGTATTGTAGATAATTATTTGGTTACATGTAACACTAACTTTCTTCAAGTAAGACATCTTTATTATTAATAAAAACATTCTTTATCTTAAATATTTATTAATGTTTGATTTATGAGTCTAGAATTAAAAAAAAAAAGTTCTTGAGACCATAGTTATTAAACTCGGCCCGGGGCTTAACTCGTCCAATGAGCTAGGTCTCGGATCAACCCAAGAAAATTAAAAAAATATGTTTGAGGCAATGCATGTGGATGCAAACTTTAAGGAAAAGAAATGTAAGGCATGGAGTGCAGTATAGTTATCTCATATCAAAAAGTTAAGAAACAATCCATGTGAATGTAAACTATAAAAAAGAAATGTGAAGTGTAGTATACTTATCCCACATCAAAAATTTAAGAAACAATTCATATGGATGTATGTGTGTGTGTGTGTGTGTCTATAACACACACAGTTATCCTATATCAAAAAATTTAAAAAATAATGCATGTTAATGTAAGCTATAAATAAATATGAAGTGTAGTAGATTTATCCCACATCGAAAAGTTAAGAAAAAATTTATATGAATGTAAAATATTGAAAAGAAATGTGAAGTATAGTATAGTTATCCTACATCGAAAAGTTAAGACAATCCATGTAAATGTAGACTATATATAGTTATCCCACATGGAGGAATTAAGGAACATTTCATATGGATGTAGGCTATAAAAAAAATATGTGAGGTTAAGTATTCATAAATTAATTTATATTTTTTTGGGTTTATTAAAAAAAATTTTGGATCTCACATGGGTTACGCTAGGTCACCCGGGATTCAAGTTAACCCGGTAGGTCGCCTGGGCTTGACTTTGCCAATTGGAAGCCTAGGTTTTGCTTATTTGAAACCTAGCCAATGCCTTAGGTCCTGGGTCGAGTTCGATACCTATACTTGGGACAAGAGTTCGTTGCAAAGTACAATATAAAATGGTTATAATTATAAGATCTTGACTACATGTTGTCTTAATCAAGGTAATAAATGAGCAGATGTTGAATATAACATTATTATATGAAGGAATTTAAGTGATTAATAGAGAATTCATCATCCTATATGAATTAGAAAAAATATTTCATATATTCTCGAATGGTATTGATTGTGAAATCGTTATACAAGGTGAAATGATATTTGAAAATAGTTTAATCCTCATTCAAATAATTAATGACTATGGTATTGAAAACAAATATAATTTGATAGAGTAGACACACTTCATGCTTTAATATTTAAATTGAAACATTTTGGATGAAAGAATAATAATTACATTAAAAAACTAGTAACTGAAAGATTAAGTCAAACCACTTTTGACTTTTCTAATATTTGAAGGATAATGATATGTTGTTAGACAATGTACTTGATCTTTAAATATAAATCAATTAGTTTTTTAGTTTAACTTATTTAATTATATTTTGATTAGGATTGTGATTTATAGTTGAGCCAACATATTAAGGAATCTAATGCACTACCCACATTAAGGACCATGAGTAAGAAATTAAACTAGGATGATTAATCAAGTTAAACTTGATTGTAGATAATTTTAAAAAATTAAGGACTAGAATGTGATTTATATCGGAGGATTATAAATCTAGACCTCGAAAAATCTAGTAGGGACTTGATTGCGTAAATTTCTAAAACTATCATGAAGTAACATATGAGATATTTTTCAAAGGGTAAAGTGATATTTTTTTTATTATTAAGGTTATCATGTTTTCCCAATAAATTGAATATTATGCCTTATATGTTTTTGATAAATTGACAATGGAAGATTTGATGTCACCAGATAAAGTTGAAAACAAACAAAAAAGCTATTATTCAATGTATAACAATCCTTATCTCCTAAAATAGTTTCAAAAGATTTTTTTTATTTGGTGGTTCATGTGAATTAATGTTAGAGGCTGAATAATTGAAGGACTTGTGATTTGCGACAACCCAACCTTAAAGAGTTTATCAAACCTAAAAAAAAAAAATTTCATCTTTAGGTAATTTTCATTCAAACCCTAAATCACCCTAAATTGTCTAATGAGATCTTTGGAACTCCTAAAAAGATTTAAAAATTATTATTTACATTAGGTTTTTGTGTTTTGCAAAACCAAACAACATCAACCAGTCAAAGATTTTTTAACTCTTTTGATATTAAAATAGTATACTTTGACATCGACTACTTTAGTAGCCTTTACAACTTTGCTACAAAATTAGTAAACTATTTTTTTGCATATTTATCAACCATTAAATATTTTTAATTTTGATGTGTGGTCCATCCAAATAGAGAATGAGAGAACAACGAATATGACCTACCACAATAATATTATGATGGTCAAAAGAATTATGCAGACCATATTTGAACAACTAAATCATATTTAGAATGGGTTACGGTAAAGTATATATGAAACTTCATAAGCTTATACACCTAGAGGAAGTCTTAATAAGTTATGCAATCACAAGCACTCCAGTAGGTTTTTCAGAAACTTGATGCCCTATGTAGGGTATTATATGCCAATGTATTAAGCTATATACTAATTACAGTTAAGCGTAAGCAAAGTCATCCTTGATACACATGTTGCCTTGCAAGTATATAGGTAATCATATGCCAATCATATGACTTGACAACCATAACAACTTGTCATAGGGTAGTTTAATGCCCTGTAAATTATTTTGCAATAAAGGACTTTTATTCCTCTTACACAACAAGCTCTTAATGTCAATCAACAAGCTAAGGGAAGGATAGACAAGGTTGAACTAGCTAGAACTTAAGAAAAATTAAGCTAGATATTGGATAAACAATTAGTTATGCACATAATTATATATATCCAGAATGGGTTGATATGTTGCTCCCAATTCCCAATGGAAAAGGATCACTGATTTTAAATAGTTCCTAACCAAAAATAACCAATAAATGGACATATCACCAAGTTCACCAACCAATATGGTAATGGTACAACAAATCCCTTTATAAAATAAGGTTTTTTAGTTCATCACTAACCAAAAACAACCTTTCATGGGTTCTTTATCCTTCAACCCAGCTTTATCAATAGTTGAAAAGAGATAAATGCTTATTTTCATGAGCATTCCTACATAATAGAACCAAATGTGACATTGGTTGACATAGCTAGGATAGTATAGGATGCAATAGATTCTATTAAGAGTTAAGCCTTTTATTTTGCAAGTATACATGTAATTACATGCCAATTATATTGCCTAACGACCATATTACCTACCACAATAACTTGTCATAAGGTAGCTTAATGCCTTTTAAGTTATTTTGCAATGGAGGAACTTTAATCATCTTACACAACAAGACTTTGATGTTAATCAGCAAGCTAGGGGAAGGATAAGCAAGGTTGAACTTGCTTAGAACTTAAGAGAAATTACACTATATATTGATGAAAAGTTAGTTCTGTATATAATTATCCATATCCAGAGTGGGTTGATAGGTTGCATCCAATTCCTAGTGAAATAAAGATCACTAATTTTAAATAGTTCTCAAGAAAACATGACCAATGTAAACCCTGATAATAATAATATGGATGAAATGAAGATGAAAATAAATAATAGTAATAAACCATATTTTTGTTTATGATACAAAAAAAATCTAAAATAAATGTAGTGACTAAAATGGATATTTGGTTACATATGAAGGGCACATGTAGAAGATATATTATGTGTGTAAATATAAAATAAATTAAAAAATCTACCCTAAAAAAGAGCCAGGAAACCAATGGCTTAGAGAGGGAGGAGAATTTAAAGAGTTTGTATTTCTTCTTCCAAACAAATAAAGAAATGAGTGAGTACATTGGTATGCATGTTCTTAAGTGAATATCTTGAGAGAAATCACAAGACTAAAAGAAGAACAAGGGTTAAAGAAAGAGGGAAAGAGAGAGAATGAAGTATTTAGATCTAAAAAAAAAAAGAGGTTTAAAGTTTTTTGTAAACACTTCTCGTATATCTTCAAAACTTGAAGGTAAGACAAACTTTTCTCTTGACTCATTGAAGTATATGGTTAAATTGAATATGAGTTAATTGAGTTAGAAAATGGGTGTTGCAACCATATTATTCAATAGTTTTACCCATATTTACATAGTATTTTACCTATGTTTTATATATAAATTGTCTTGATATTCTTTATTTTATGTTTTGAAGGCACTTTTGGATGTAAGATTAAAAAAGAAGTAAATTGGAGATAATTGACAAATTTGACCTCCAATCGATATTTTATGTAGAGCTTGAGCTCTAGAGGCCGAAATGAAGTGATTCCAGTGGCATTAGAAAGCTAACATTCATATTTTTTTATACATATATGACAAGAAAAATAAAAGGAGAAAGAGCATGGAAATCACAGCCTTCAAAGAAAAATCTTGTATTCTGCCAGTGTTAACCTTCGGTCATTCCAACTTGAATATCTTGAGCGAGAGACATTAGATGTAAACTTAATTTTTTTGGATTTCGAACTCAAAGACCTATTAGCATATCAAATTTCGATATAAAGGAGCTCATATGAGAGAGATATGAGTTTTCTAAGACGACACGTGAATTCTGTTAGCAGACAGGTTTTGTGGAGAAACAAGTCCAAAGTACTTCTCAAAGCATCCAAACCGACATCCAAGTTTTTATTTCGATAATTTAGCTCCTCTAAGTCAAAAGTCAAAGCTTGAAGATTTTATGCAAGGTTACTTCTTCTTTTTTAGGAAAATAGTTATTGAAATACTTAAATGTAAATTGTATACTTAGGAAATGATTATTTTGTATGAAAGGGGGATTAGGGTTTCCTATCAAATAAAAAAAAAAAAAAAGAGGAAGGAAAGGGGGCGACCAGAAAAGAGAAGAAAAACGCACCCTTTCCTCCAAAAACCCGAAATCATGCATTCTTCTTTCTTTTTTTGATTAGTTGTTCAATAGACATGCAAAGTTAAGCTCTTTTTCTTGGTTGCAAGGACACAAAAACCTTCAGATTTCAAGAACTGTGAGATTTATTTCACCTTTTCTTTTCAGTTTATATGATGAATATGTTTGTTTTTCTATGTTTATTTTCTATGATTGTTTATTTTAATTACTAGAGCGGATTCTAAGTTGTTATTGTAAACAATCTATTGCTAAGTTTGCTATCAAAACTGGAGTTGTGGTATATAAACTTGTGAAGCAACTGAGTTTAATAATCGTAACGGATCTATGTTATTAATCTTAGGAAAAACATTCTATCAAATCAAACATGTACTGCAAATAGTTATGTGTCTAGATTAATCAACTTATCTAGTTTTTAAGGTTGTCATTCAATTAAATTACTAGTGCGGACATCGTGGTTGTTTGATGGTTAGGGTGCATTACACTGCGGATCGATTAACTAACTAACATTAAGAAAAGATAAATATTCAGAATTTAAATTGATGTATCATTTCAATAATCGGTTCTAAATTTCATAGGTGGATGTCTACTTGAAACTAAGGTTTGTTCTCTTGATGGTTTTCTGATTTATTTAATTTAGCTTGATTGTTTAATTATGTAATAGCCTAGATAACCTCAAAAAAACCCCAACTTGCATATCGTCTAGTATAAAAATCTGAACTAAACTTTTCTCACGGGATCGACCCCTTGCTTGCTCTACACTATCTTGTTTATTTAAGTTAGGGTAATTAATTTGTGTGACCGCGACATCGCAATAAATTTTGGCATCATTGCTAAGGAAGTGATTTTAGTTAATTCTTATGCTGTGATTGTTATTTATTTTGTTTAAAAAAAGAGAGAGAAGTAAAAAGAAAAACAATGTTACGATACTATTCTGTTCGGGTATTGTAGGTACTGTTCAAAATGGAATTTTTGGTGGAATTAGGCCTCGATATTTTGTTTCCAGAAGAAAAACGATGTTTGAACAAGACAAATAGCCTTTGGCTATTAGCCCCACCCTATCAAGGCCAAATTCCACTGTTTTCTAGGGGTTTTAGGTTATTTTTGTGTTATAGCGTTGGATTTTCAATCAATTTGCACTACTTTAAATCTCTTTTATTGTTGATTTCTCTTTTAGTTTTCTTGACTATTTATGTCTGTAACCTGTTCTACTAACCAAAGACAAGTGCAGGTAGATCTCAAAATAGATTCGAGCCATAGAATTTCTCAATTCTAACACAAGGTACTTATTAGATCGAATGTACTTATTCGATCTAAGAGAATTATTTTGCTGTATCCAGACTAATATCAATCCAACCCATTTCATGAATAAAATGTGACCAATTAACCAACCAACAAAACTACTTGTTACAAATAACATCTTGTTATTTCGACACAAGCAAAGGAATTTTCCACCCCCCCTTTGCTTGTGTCGAAGAATAAAAAGACAAATAGAAGAATATCCCCTATAATATTTTGTTTCCCTCATTTAACCTTTTCTTTTCCGCTTAGTTATCTTATGCTTATTATCAGTATTTAGTCGAATTTGATTCTATTAGAATAGAAAAAAGCTATGGATACATTATATCACAGCTAAATCTGTGAATAGTGATATAATCGCACCACTCCAATTTAGATTGGAAAAGAGGGGATAAAGTCAAATAGTCTTCTTACCAATACACTATTTGGAATGAAAGGGTTCGCTTTGACCGTTAAGAGTAGCCTTTCCCTGTGCTCTTTTTTCTATTGCATTCTATCTCATCATATCACATTCTGTTCTGCGATATTTGAGAATCACCGTCAATACCTCGGT
>Ga0325400_1000032_pt1 | contig 76260 bp, 47 predicted proteins | sample PopdelMetagenome_2_FD_205662 | JGI IMG/M metagenome (GOLD analysis project Ga0325400, IMG submission 205662) | Populus deltoides microbial communities from Bellville, Georgia, United States - Xylem-PdKOR-R1 | ecosystem: Host-associated > Plants > Phyllosphere > Stem > Wood/Secondary xylem... | reverse complement strand
TCTCGAAACTACTCGAGCTTTACTTTTTCAACATCAAGTTCCAAAACACTATTGGGGAGAAGCTGTTTTAACATCTACTTATTTGATAAATAGAATACCTTCAAGAGTTATTGGTTTCAAAAGTCCTCTAAACTATTTATCAGAACTCTTTTCAAAAAATAATTTTTATTCTAAAATTCCCCCAAGAATTTTTGGGTGTGTCACCTATGTTCACGTTCATAAACATCACCGAGACAAACTTGATGCTAGAGCTCTTAAGTGTGTTTTCATAGGGTATTATATCACACAAAAGGGTTACAAATGTTATCATCCACCTTCAAAACGATTTCTTATGTCAAAAGATGTCACTTTTTATGAAAACCAATCTTTCTTCAACAAGACTTATCTTCAGGAGGATAACATAGACATAGAAGATAAGAATACAAATGTTTTTGACATTTCTTCCTTCCAAATCCCATCTCGACAACAATCATCTATGAATTCACCACTCGCTAAGTCTCCAAACCTCACAAGAGAAACTCTACAGGGTGAAACTACTACTACTGACCGACCTCTTCAGGTATATAGAAGAAGGGTACAGCCTATTCAAACTCTCATGCAAGCCCAAGAATCTGAACTAGGGTAAGGTAATGAAACTTCTCATCCATCCTTATCTATCCTTAATACTAATGATCTTGATTAGCCAATTGCAATCAAAAAGAAAAGGGATAAGAGAATGCACTAAGAATCCCTTATATCCTATAACTAACTTTATGTCATTTGAAAAGGTCCCAAAAACATTGCATGAGGCTCTAAGTAATGAGAAATGGAAAACTGTCATGAGAGAAGAGATGAATGCTCTAGAGAGGAATCAAACATGGGAAATAGTTGAGTTACCAAAAGAAAAGAAACCAGTAGGGTGTAAGTGGGTCTATACTCTGAAATATAAAGTTGATAGCAGCCTTGAAAGGTATAAAATCAGGCTAGTTGCAAAAGGATATACACAAACTTTTGGGATAGACTATCAAGAAACATTTTCTTCAGTTGCTAAGATGAACACCATTTGAATTTTGTTTTCTCTATCTGCTAATCTTGGATGGTGTATGCAACAATATGATGTAAAAAATGCTTTCTTACATGAGGAGTTGGAAGAAGAGGTGTTTATGGATCCACTACCAGGGTTTAGTCACTCTCTACTTCCCAACCAGGTCTGCATACTAGAGAAGACACTCTATGGACTAAAACAGTCACCTAGAGCCTGGTTCGAAAAGTTCACACAAGCCATGGTGTCAATGGGATATCGACAAAGTCAAGGAGATCATACTTTGTTCATAAAACACTCCATTTCAAGGGGAGTTGCCATTCTAATTGTTTATGTTGATGATATTATAATAACAGGTGATGATCTTGTAGAAAGGGATATATTGAGAAGAAGACTTTCTACAGAATTTGAAATCAAAGAGCTGAGGAAGCTGAAATATTTTCTTAGCATAGAAGTAGCACATTCAACAAAAGGGATTTTTATCTCTCAACAGAAATATATTCTAGACCTTCTAAAGGAGACAAATATGGTAGACTGTAAACCATGTGAGACATCTATTGACCTAAAGCACAGACTTGACAATGATGAGGAAGGAGTCACAGCTGACAAGGGACAATACCAAAGGCTAGTTGGTAAGCTGATCTACTTAGCCCACACTCGTCCAGACATTGCCTATGCAGTGAGTGTGATGAGCCAATTCATGCATAACCCAAAAGATTCACACCTACAAGCAGTTTATAGACTACTTAGATACTTAAAGTCTACCCCTAGAAAAGGAATCTTGTACAAAAAAATATGAGAATCTGAAACTTGAATGCTACACAAATGCTGATTATGCTGGTGACTTAACAGATAGAAGGTCAACATTAGGTTATTGTACTCTACTAGGAGGAAATCTTGTGACATTGAGAAGCAAAAAACAGAATGTTGTTTCAAGATCAAGTGCAGAAGCAGAATTCAGATCAATGGCACTTGGAATTTATGAGTTACTATGGATAAAGATTATCATAAAAGATTTAAGAATCAAATGGGAAGAACCAATGAGATTGTACTGTGACAATAAGTCTGCCATTGGAATAGCACACAATCCAGTGCAACATGATACAACTAAACATGTGGAAGTGGACAGACACTTCATCAAAGAAAAAATATAATGGACTGATTTGCATACCTTATGTGCCTGCTAGGGAACAACTTGCTGATATACTTACTAAAGGTATACAGAATCCTTCATTTAAAGGCATCTTAGACAAGCTGGGAATGAAGAATCTCTTCCATCCAGCTTGAGGGGGAGTGTTGAAGATTCTGAAGAAATCAAGGCATATTTGAATCTGATCTGAACCTGATTTATGAGAAATGAATATAGAAAGCCAGATTTTCTTTCCCATAAATCAAGTCCAAATAATAACACCTATTTATGTGTAGATAATAGCCTTCCTAATGTAGATTTGTAGATGTTGTATATAATCAGGAATATATTTTGAAATAAGATTAAGAAGTAAGAATTCAAGAATTCTCCATAGGTATCAAAGCCTAAACCGAGCCTATAATTTTTTTTAGCCTATCTCTCTCTAAATCTGGGATTTCTCCTCTTCCATTCCTATCTATCCTAACAATTCTAGTCACTTGCTCTAGCAGACCTATCCAGAGCTGGAAAAAAAAACATGCTGAAAATACTACAAAAGAAACCCAAATATAAAGGGAATTCCAGAGTTTACAGTCATCCTACCGACTGAATGGAAGAAACTATCTAAAGTGGTCACAGATAGTACAAACCTTTCTCATAGGAAAGGGAAAGATTAATCATTTGATGAACAATCCTCCTAGTCCAGAAGACCTAAAGTTTACACTCTGGGATGAAGAAAACTCCATGATTATGTCATGGCTATGGAACTCTATTATGCCAGAAGTTTGTGGGCCTTATATGTTTCTAGTTACAGCAAAAGACATATGGGATGCAGTGAGACAGACCTACTCTAAAGTGAAGGATGCTGCGTTAATCTATGAGATTAAGACGAAGCTTTCAATAACCAAACAAGGTAATATGATGGTTATTGAATATTACAATACTATGAAAAGTTTCTGGTTGGAGTTAGACTATTATTAGGATTTTAAGATGCTGTGTAGTGATGATGTTGTGATTTTAAAGAATTATGCAGAAAGAGAAAGGATCTTTGAATTTCTTGCAGGACTCAACATAGAATTTGATCGAATGCGAGTCCAAATACTTGGAAAGGAATCTCTACCCTCACTCAATAAGGTATTTTCAGTAATAAGGGCTTAAGAAGAAAGGAGAACTGTGATGCTTGAGGTCCTAAATACTAAAGGTTCTGCTATGATGATAAACAATAACAGAAACCTAAGTGATGCTAGCAAAAACCAAAATGATGCCATGAATGGTGCAGAAGTGGTGAAGACTGAAGGGAGAAAATTCTTTAAGGATGATCAGTTTTGTTACTATTGCAAAAAAACCGGTCATACAAAGGAGACCTGCTGAAAACTACATGGAAAACCACCAAGGATGGGGCGTAATGGAGGATACAAATGGAACCATTCAAGAGGACATGCACACTTAACAAATTTAGAAGAGGCGGCACATGAGTCCAGCACCCTAGAGGTGAGAGGATTCAATAAAGAGGAGATTGAACATCTAAGAACCTTACTCAACACAATGGAGAAACCATCTGGATCATGCTCTCTTGCTCAAAATGGTAAAATTCCAATTTCTCATGTCTTTAGTGCGTCAAACAAGAACCATTCTAGCATCTGGGTCATTGACTCAGGTGCAACAGACCATATGACTTATTCTGCAGGTGCCTTCACATCATATCAACCCTGTCCTAGCAGTAAGAAAATCACAGTGGCTGATGGATCTCTAATCACAGTTGCAGGCCAAGGAACAATTCCTCTTAATCCTGTATTTACTCTTAAAAGAGTATTACATGTTCCTAATCTTACTGCAAATCTGTTGTCTATCTGAAAATAATTAAAGACATAAATTGTAGTGTAACTTTCTTCCTTGATCACTGCATATTTCAAGACCTAGCTACGGGGAGGACGATTGGGCAAGCTAGAGTCAAGGATGGGCTGTACATGCTTGGAGTGCAAGGCAGCAATAGTAACTCCCCTTCTCTATCATTCATTTCAGTTAATTCTAATAAAATTGATATTTGGAATCATCATCGTCGTTTAGGACATCTATCATGTAAGATTCTTAAGAACATGCTTCCATCTTTATTTAAAAATCTTGATGTTGAACAATTTCATTGTGAAATCTGTGAATTTACAAAGCACCATAAAATGCCTTTTTTAATAAGTGATTCAAGATCTGTGTCTCCATTTACTATAATTCACTCGGTTATAAAGGGTCCATATAACATTCCTAATATTTCAGGAGCAAAAGGTTCTGCAACATTTATTGATGATTGCACCTGAATGCCTTGGGTTTACCTTCTTAAAAGAAAATCTGATGTGAGTCATATCCTTCCAAACTTTACAAATATTATAAGGGATCAATTTGGGGTTAACATTAAGGGTTTTAGAACTGATAATGCTAGGGACTACTTTAATCAAATTTTATCACCATACCTTGAAAAAGAAGGGATTATTCATCAATCATCTTGTGTTAATACTCCCCACAAAATGGGTTGGCAGAAAGAAAAAATAGACATCTCCTTGAAACTACTCGAGCTTTACTTTTCTAACATCAAGTTCCAAAAAATTATTGGGAGAAGCAGGTTTAACCTCTACGTATTTGATAAATCGAATACATTCATGAGTTATTGGTTTCAAAAGTCCTTTAAACTATTTATCAGAATTCTTTTCAAAGAATAATTTTTATTCTAAAATTCCCCCAAGGATCTTTAGGTGTGTCACCTATGTTTACATTTATAAAGATCAACGAGACAAACTTGATGCTAGAGCTCTTAAGTATGTTTTCATAGGATATTCCATCACACAAAAAGGTTACAAATGTTATCATCCATTTTCAAAGAGATTTCTTGTGTCAAAGGATGTAAGTTTTAATGAAATCAGTCTTTCTTCAACAAATCTTCTCTTCAGGGGGAGGAAAACAACACAGAAGATAAGATTAACAATGACTTTGATATTTTTTCATTCCAAGTCCCATCTAGGCAGCAATCATCTCCCACTTCACCATCCTGTGAGTCTCCAAATATTACTCTACAGGGAGAAACTACTGTTGACAGACCTCTTCAGGTATATAGAAGAAGGATACAGCCTGATTTGACTCTCTTGCAAGCCCAAGAATCCGAACCAGAGCAAGGTAATGAACTTTCTCATTTATCTCTATCTATTCCTACCTTGATCGGCCAATTGCTATTAGAAAAGGAAGAAGAGAATGCACTAAGAATCCCTTATATCCTATAGCTAATTTTATGTCATTTTAAAAGTTCTCACCATCACACAAAGCCTTTCTCTAAAAATAAACATCATACCTATCCCAAAAACCTTACATGAGGCTCTAAGAAATGAGAATTGGAAAACTGCCATGAGAGGAGATGAATGCACTAGAGAGGAATCAAACATGGGAAATAGTTGAGTTACCAAAAGAGAAGAAAACAATAGGGTGTAAGTGGGTTTATGCCCTGAAATATAAAGCTGATGGCAGCCTAGAAAGGTATGAAGTCAGGCTAGTTGCAAAAGAATTTACACAAACATTTGGGATAGACTATCAAGAGACATTTGCTCTAGTTGCTAAGATGAACACCATTCGAATTTTTTTTCTTTATCTACTAATCTTGGATGGTGTATGAAACAATATGATGTTAAGAATGCCTTTTTACATGGAGAGTTTGAAGAAGAAGTTTATATGGATCCACCACCAGGATTCAGTCACTCCCTTCTTCCCAACCAAGTCTGCGGACTAAAGAAGGCACTCTATAGCTTAAAACAGTCTCTTAGAGCCTAGTTTAAAAGGTTCACCAAAGCCATGGTTTTTATGGGATATCGGCAAAGCCAAGAATATCATATTTTGTTCATCAAACACTCCATTTCAGGGGGAGTTACTATTCTGATTGTTTATGTTGATGACATTATAATAACAGGTGATGACTTTGTGGAAAGAGATAAGTTGAGAAAGAGACTTTCAGTAGAATTTGAAATCAAGGAATTGGGGAAGTTGAAATACTTTCTTAGCATAAAAGTGGCACATTCAGAAAAGAGGATTTTTATGTCTCAACAGAAGTATATTCTTGACCTTCTAAAGAAAACAAGAATGGTTGATTGCAGACCATGTGAAACACCTATTGATCTAAAGCACAGACTTGACAATGATAAGGAAGGAGCCACAACTGACAAGGGTCAATACCAAAGGTTAGTTGGTAAGTTGATCTACTTAGCTCACACTCGTCCAGACATTGCTTATATTGTGAGTGTGGTGAGTCAATTTATGCACAACCTGAAAGATTCACATCTCCAGGCAGTGTATAGACTCCTCTGATACTTGAAGTCTACCCCTAGAAAAGGAATTTTGTATAAAAATCATGGGAATCTGAACCTTGAATGCTATACAAATGCAGACTATGCTAGTGCATTAACAGATAGAAGATCAAAATCAGGATATTGTACTCTGCTGGGAGGAAATCTTACTACATAGAGAAGCAAAAAACAGAGTGTTGTGTCAAGATCAAGTGCAGAAACAGAATTCAGATCAATGGCCCTTGGAATTTGTGAGTTACTATGGATGAAGATTATCCTGGAAGATTTAAGAATCAATTGGGATGAACCAATGAAGTTGTACTGTTACAATAAGCTTGCCGTTGTAATAGCACACAATCCAGTACAACATGATAGAACTAAACATGTGGAGATAGACAGACATTTCATCAAAGAAAAGTTAGAGAGTGGATTGATATGCACTTTTTATGTGCCTACCGGGGAACAACTTGCTGATTACAATAATCTGATTTCTGCCAAACCTCTATTTATTTTTTCCACAGATGACATCTATTTATTTTATGTAATTCTCTCCCACCTTTTTGAGAAAAAAAACTGGTAAAATTGCAGTGTAGCACTGAGCATGACAAGAAAGGAAGTGTAGTTCAACAGTGAATTTCATACAATTGTGAGCAGAGGCACATAAGAGTTTTTGTGGATATATTTGAAAGTTTTTATTGTATTCAACTAAAGAGTTGCTTGACATTTTATAAGCTCAGCAAAAGAGGTCACAAGTTGGATCCTTACAACCAGAATCCCATTGAAACTTCATATCCTTAGATACAAATCTAAAAGCAAGACTCAAGACTCCATCAAGTGGTTTCACAAGCCTACGACAAAAAGATTTTAACTTATTTGCAGGAACTACAACAACATCATTGTTTCCGCAGTCATGCTAGATTACAGAATCCCAAGAATTGAATATCTTTCTATAACACCATGATTCCAAGGCCTGTGAAAACAAGGTTTCCCTTCAATATTTGCTAGAGAATTGCATATTTTGGTTGAGAAACAATCTCTCTCACTTAAGAACTTGAGCACACGTATTTAACAGGCATATTAATGACTACAAAATCCCCTCTATGAAAAAAGTGGTTTTCTCCCCTCTGGAATCAGTCTAAATATGCTAACAAACTCAGTACTGCCATATGTCATCTACAAAATCAACATGAAACAAGCTCTATTGCATCAGGGAAAATATTGCAGGGATATCAGTGAGCAAATGAAACTTACCTTAACCTGTGCACTCTTCAGCTCAATGAAGTTAGTTTTCAAACGGGGAGGAACCTTGTCAGGGCCCGGGACAGATATTGCAGCAACCATCAAAGGCAACAAGTGAGGAATATTAGTCTGTACAAGTCGGCTATACAATTGGAACAGAAAAATAACCACAAGTGGACTCTCGATAACTATCTTAAATGAACGAGTACTAGGATTAAGCTGGCCATTCCCAACATGTCCAGCACTCAAAAGCCCTTGGTCTGAAGAAGTAGAAATTTCCATTGGCTTAACATCCTCTACAGCCACGCTTGTGTTATCAAAGAAATGGCTAATAGTCATTCTAAAATTCTGGTAAATCTTACATACAAAATCTAAAAATGGCTGAACCTCATTTTCTAATGTTGGCCTAAAATTTCTAAGAAGATCAAAAATAATACGAATGCATATCAACCCATTTTCTTCATTATCCGTGGTAAGCACTTGCATTGAAACTTTCAAAAGATCCTGAACAAAAGGCCAAAGAACCTCACTATGCGGTAAACGATTCAGAATCTCCACCACAATGTTCCGTAACTTCTGCTCAGGATTATCTACAAACTGCGGTTTTGTAATTTGTAACAGAATAACCGAAAACGCCCTTAAGTAACATTTAAGGAAATTCAAATACTCCGCAGTATGAGCAATCTCGAGACTATCTCGCACATCCATCGCGTCCTGTAGCCTCATTTGAATTGCTGTCCGAAAATTATAGACAGAATATAATTAAGAAAGTGAAAATTTAGGAATTAAATTTCTAAAACTCTATCAGCTTAGCCTAATTAAACGATCATTTCCCTTATATTACTTCAAATTACACAATAAACAACCAAAAAGGAAAAACAAATTACAATCATATATTCCATTTCCTTCATTTTCTCTGCGAACAAACAGTAAAACAAATAAACAAAAATCCATAGAGAGAATTACAGAGGTTAGGCTCCACGAGATGGCGAGAATGCAGCTCAAAATTCTGAATTGGACTCATGGCATAAAAAAACCGTTTGTTCTCAAATTGAGCCTCTAGGGTTTCATGGTAGTGAGGTTTTGGTTCTCTCGCTTCTGTAAAAATTTATGGTTTTCCAAAGAAAGAGAGAAATTTTGGGTTTTTAGGGGTTAGATTGAAAGTAAGAATTGGAAATTTTAATGCTACGAGAAAGTTTTGTTGAACTATAGTACCTGCATGACTTTTACTATTTTATTAATTATTATTGTACTGTTAATATTTTTTTAAAATATAAAAAATAGTTTATGGATTTTAGATTCACCAATATTGAATTTGATGATTAAGCTAAACTCAAGAGTTTTATGTCTACAGAGATATAATAATCATATTAGATCCAACAAATTTTAATCTAGTGATTATATCAAGCCCAACACTTGGATACCCAAATTTACTTTAATAATAATAATAATAACAACATGGTAATAGTTAATTGTAATTGTTATAATAATAACAATAATTATTATTATATTAATAATAATCACATGAATAATAATAATAATAACAGTAGCAGTAGCAATAATAATAATAACAACAATAGCAATAATAATAAGATTAATAATAATAACAACAATAACAATTATAATAGCAATTACAACAATAAAAAAATAAGAATAATAATAATAACAACAACAACAACAACAACAATAATAATAATAATAAGCATACTAATAATAAGAAAAACAACAGTAACAACAACAACAACAACAATCATATCAAACTCAAGGTGCTTGGATTTAACAAACATGTCTGATCCAAGTTTACTTGGATCTAACAACATGTTAGACCCACGTTATTTGGGTCTGGCAGCCATACCAGACCCAATAGCCTTGGGTCTAACAACAATGATAGACTCAAATACTTAGGTTTGACAACCATGTCAAACCCAACAGACTTAGGTACTTGAATAATAATAACAAGAATAAGAATAACAACAACAACAACATTAATAATATTAAGAATACTAAAAATAATAATAATAACAACAAGAACAACAACACCAATAATAATAATAACAACAACAATACGAATAACAATAATAATAATAATCATACTAAAAATAATAACAACAACAATCATAATAAAAATCATAACAACAACAATAACAACCATGTTAGACCCAAAGTGATTGGATCCGGCAAACATGTTTGATCCAAGTTTACTTGGGTCTAACAACAACAATAACAATCATGTCAGACCCAACGTGCTTGGATATGGCAAAATGCCTGATCCAAGTTTACTTGGGTCTAGTAACAATGTCAGACTCAAGAGATTTTGGTCTGGCTTAGATGTGACGGCTATGCTACACCCAAGAGCCTTGGGTCTGGCAGCCATACCAGACCTAAATCTATTGCATTTGATGGTCATGCCAAATCCTAGAGCATTGGGCCTGCATTGTTGCCAAACCCAATGACCTTCGGCATGGTACCCAGACCAAAGGAGCTTGGTTCTAGCAACCCTTGCTTGACCCCAAGCAAACAACAAACAAACAGAAGATAACTGTACACTTTAATTGTTATGAGAGATAAAAGAAAGAAAAAATGCAAACAATCAAAGAAACATCTCGCTAAAAGATAAAATGAGAAAATGAAAGTGAAACTATTATTACAATCCACAGTAAAAGGTCTATTGATCTACAATGATTTCCTCACACCATTTAGCTTTCATTATAACAATCATTGTCTGACCCAAGCAAATAACAAACAAACAGAGGACAATTGTGCACTTTAGTTGTCAGGAGTGAAAAGAAAGAAAAAACACAAACAACCAAAGAAACGTCTCGCAAAAAAATAAGATGATAAATTAAAAGTAAAACTACTATTACAATCCACAGTAAAAGGTTTTTTGATTTACAACCTTATATTACTTCAAATTACACAATAAACAACTAAAAAAGAAAAACAAATTACAATCATATATTCCATTTCCTTCATTTTCTCTATGAAAAACAGTAAAATAAATAAATAAATAAACAAAAATCCATAGAGAGAAAGAGAGAATTATAGAGGTCAGGCTCCATGAGATGACGAGAATGTAGCTCGAAATTCTGAATTAGACTCCTGACATAAAAAATTTATACGTTCTCAAATTGAGCTTCTAGGGTTTCATGGTAGTGAGCTTTTAGTTCTCTTGCTTCAGTTCTGGTAAAAATTTATGGTTTTCTAAAGAGAGAGAAATTTTGGGTTTTTAGGGTTTTAGATTGAAAGGTAGAATTGGAGATTTTAATGGTATGAGAAGAGTTTTGTTGAACTATAATAGTACCTACGACCACTTTTACTATTTTATTACACACTATAGAAGATGGTGTGGACCGCCGACTCCCGCTTTAGGAGTTAGTGATAGCTATGCTGGATAATGATTTATCGGTATACGATAATTTTTTTTGTAAAGTTATTTGGTGTATTTTTGGATAGGATAAAAAATAATTTTTGTCTTATTCAAAGTTATTTTAGTGAATAAATTTTTGTTTGACTAAAAGGTAAGATAAGCTTATTTAATTTTCTGCATAAGGGTTAATCTAGATTATTTAAGTCAATATAAAGATAAAAATTATTGTTATCATAGTTTTAAAACTCGACTATTGGCAGACCCGGGGCAAAACCTAGGTCACAAACTAGGTTGACCATTAACTTGGGTCAACATAAAGATAAAGCCTAACTTGGGGGTCGAACCAAGGCCAAGACCAGGTCAAGGGTCGAGTTGACATTAATCTAGTTCAATGTAAGGATAAAAATAATTATTGTTATAATTTTAAAACTCAATTTGAGGGTAGACCCGGGACCATTGACCCAGATTAAAGTAAGGATAAAAGTAATTATTATCATAGTTTTAAAAACTGACTTGTCAGGACTAGACCTAAGTCAAGGGTCGAGTTAACCATTGACCCAGGTCACCATAAGGATTAAAGTGGTTATTTTCATAGTTTTAAAACCCGACTTGGGAGTCAACCCGGGGTTAGGCTTGGGTCACGAGTCAGGTTGACCATTGACTCGGGTCAAAGTAAGGATAAAAATGGTTATTATCATAGTTTTAAAACCAAAATCAGGGGTCGACCTGAGGTCAGGTCTTGATCATAAGCAAGGGTCGACCTGAGGTCAGGTCCTAATCATAGGTCGGGTTGACCATTGATCCAAGTCAACATAAATATAATTATTATTATAGTTTTAAAACTCAATTAATGAGTTGACCTGAGGCTAGGTCCGTGTCACAAGTTGGGCTGACCATTGACTTGAGTCAACATAAGAATAAAAATGGTTATTATCATAATTTTAAAATTCAACTCGGAAGTTGACTTGAGGCTAGGTCCAGGTCACAGGCCAAGTTGACCATTTATCAAGGTCAATATAAGGATAAAAATGGTTATTAGCATAGTTTTAAAACCCTACTCGGGGTTGATTTACGGCTAGACTTAGGTCGTGGGCCAGGGAGACCATTAATCTGAGTCAATGTAAAGATAAAAATAATTATTGTCATAGTTTTAAAACCCAATTAAGGATTCAACCTTGGGTAAGGCCCAGGCCATAGGGCAAGATGGTTAACTCAGGATGACCCAAAGTAATGTAAGAATAAAAATTATTATTGTCATAGTTTTAAAACCTAACTCAGAGGTCAATTTTTGGTATGGCCCAAGTCACGACTTGCGAGGGTCAACCCGGGTTGACCCAAATTAAAAAAATCAAAGAAACCTCGTTTTGACCTATATATATATATATATATATATATATATATATATATATATATATATATATATATATAAAGTCAATGGATTTTTTACTAGTGTTTTATTTGGGGTTGACTCAAGTTTTTGACTAGGTCAAGTTGGATTAATCATTCCTCTCTCTTCTTTTTTTTAACTTGGAAAGCTCTAAAACTTAGGTAGGCTGAGTCTTGTCTAGTGTCAAGCAAACACAAAAATAAAGCAAATTATCCAGTCCAATCCAAAGCACACCAAACACTAGACAAAAAAAATTATTTGTCTAGTCTTGTCTAGTTCAATCCAATCAATATTGTTTAGCATACTAAATACTGCCTAAATGTGTGTTCTATACACTCCGATGCTAGATGGATATTTTTTCCAATAAAAAAATATATGATTTTTTGACATATTTTTTTACATAAAAAATATATAGTGTAAATAAAAAATCTTATGCACACATCTAATTAAATAAATTAAGAACCATTTGCGTAAATAGATTAAAAAAAGTCATTAATGATAATTAAATATGTATCTGGAAAAGTCAAAAAGTGGATATAAATCAAGATATTTGATATCGCAACATGGTCCATCTACACAATTGCATTTAATGACCATGTTTATTAAGATTATTTTTTTATTTAATCAAATGATAGTAGAAATAGACACATATATAAAATTGATTGAATAAAATCAAAGAGAAAAAAATATCTTGCAAGGTTGAACATATTAGAGATAGTATCCAAAAATAAATATTTTTTATTTTTAAAAACAAATTTTAATTATATAAAACATAAAACAAATTATAAGTGAAATAGAAAAATCTATTAAAAATTAAATATATACAAAATACTTAATAAAACCACTATTTTAAAAATATAAAATACAAAAATAAAAAAACCAAAGAGAAAAGGTATTATTAAAAAACCCATTTATGTAAAAAAATAAGTCATACGACACGTCCCCTAACTTAGCCTCTTCTATCCATTGTGGTGGCTAGAAAATCAAGACTAAATATTTTTCGATCCAAAAACATATTTTCAACTCATTCTTGACCTAAAACACCTTGAAAACACCCTAAAAATCTTGATAAATTCATATATAGCCTCAAAAAACCATTCCAAAAGCTTAAATCAACTCGAAACCAAAAATCTTCTCGAGCTTATATATGTCTTTTTAGGCACTCTCAATATAAAAAAAAGGAAAAAAACATCTAAGTTAACTTCTCTCATTAAATGAAATAATTTGACATAAGATTGACTGTTTTAGTGGTTTAAATTAGTGTCAATAATATTTTTCTCTCTCTGCCGTCAAAATCCGACGATCTCTCTGCCATTTCTCAAACCAAGGACTAAAAACAACAAATATAAACTTTTTGTATCAAAATTGAATTTAAAAAATATTAAGGGACCAAATAAAAATAATTTGTAAAGTTTAAGAACTAAATTAAACTTTTTGTGTGAACTTTAAAACCATAACCCATTTATGAAACCTTTTTTACTTTGGTCCCATGTTTTTCAATTTTCTTCTTAGTTAAAAAATTTGATTCAATTGTCTTAGAATTTGGCTTGGAAAGAATGCAATTGCGCACAAAAACTGATGCAACCATAATTTGATTCAATTGTCTTTGAATTTTTGCACATTTTTTTTTAATTAGGCTTCATAATTTGTTTTGCTATTTATTAAGTTATTCCAATCTCATAACCCAAACCACGAGTTTGACAACTTGACTTGGTTTATTATTTTTTTCTTTTTTAATTTTATTTGTTTATTAATTTCACCTCACAATAACTGATACAACCATGTTATTCGATAGTTTCACCCACATTTAACTAATTTTTATTGGCTATGTTATATATATAAAATGCCTTAATATTCTTTGTTTTATGTTTTGAAGGTATTTTTGGATGAAAGATGCAAAAAGAAGTAAATTGGAGATAATTAGTAAATTTGACTTTCAGTCGATGTTTTGTGCAAAGCGTGAGCTCTAGGGGTTGAAATGAAGTGATTTTGGTGGCATTAAAAAGCTAACATCCATACCTTTTTGGAAATCTAAGGCAAGAAAATAAAATAAGTAAGGGCATGGAAATCACAGCCTTCAAAGTCAAATCTCGTAATCTGTCAGTGTTGACTTTCGGCTATTCCGACTTGAATAACTGAAGTTACAGAAGTCCAATTGATGCAAACTCAATTAAGTTGGATTCCTAACTCAAAGACCTATCAATGCTCCAAATTTTAGCCAAAAAAATGTCATATGAGGGAGATATGAGTTTTAAAAGATGACAATTGAATTCTACCAGCAAACAGGTTTCGTGAAGAAACGAGTTCAAATTACGTTTCGAAGCATCTAAACCGTCATCAAAGTTTTTATTTCAGCAATTTAGCTCCTCTAAGTCGAAGCTTGAAGATTTCATGCAAGGCTATTTCTTCTTTTTTTGAAAAATAGTTATTGAAGTACTTAAATGTAAACTATCTACTTAAGGGAGGACTATTTTGTAAAATAAAGACTAGGGTTTCTTAGGATATAAAAAGAATGAGAGAAGAGAAGAGGGGCAGCCAGTCGAGAAGAGAAAAATGCCCCCTTCCTCTAAGAAACCCAAAATCATGCATTCTTCCTTCTTTTTTATTAGTTGTTCAACAAACATGCAAGGTTAAACTCTTTTTCTTGGATGCGAGGACACGGAAACCTTCAGATTTCAAGAACTATGATATTTATTTTACCTTTTCTTTTTAGTTTATATGATGAATATGAATGTTCTCCTATGCTTATTTTTCCTATGATTGTTTATTTTAATTTCTAGAGCGGACTTTAAATTATTATTGTAGACAATATATTGCTAAGTTTGATATCAAAATCGGAGTTGTGGTATATGAACTTGTGAAGCAACTGAGTTTAATGATTGTGGCGGATCTACGTTATTAATCTTAGGGAGAACATTCAATCAAATCAAACATAGACTGCGAACACTTATGTTTTCTTGATTAATCAACTTATCTAGTTCTTAAAGCTGTCATTGAATTAAATTACTAGTGCAGATAATGTGGTTGTTTGATGGTTAGGGTTAGTTATACGATGGATCAGTTAAGTAACCAATGTTAAGAAGAGATAAATATTTAGAATATAAATTGATGTCTTGTTTCCATGATCAGTTCTGATTTCTGTAGGTGGATGTTTAGTTGTGACCAAGGTTTGTTTTCTTGATAATTTTCTAATTTTATTTAATTTTGCTTTATAGTTTTTCGTTTTTTTTTTTTTTGCTTTATCCTAGATAACATCCAACCCCCTCCCCCAAATTGCATATCATCTAGCATAAAAATCTGACTTGAACCTTTCTCGTGGTATCAACCCCTTGCTTGCTCTATACTATCTTGTGTGTTGTGTTTTAAGCTAGGGTAATTAATTTGTAAGACCGCGACATCGTAACAATAACTCAGTTTTCTTTTCTTTTTTTTTGTATTTATTTTTTTTAATCTCATCCTTCAATATTATGTTATTTGGAAATTGGACATCGTGATTTTTTTTCAATTTACTTTGTGTGGAATTACCTTCTTCTCATAGATTTCGTTTTTTTTATTTTAAATTTTAGCATTGGGTTTGTTGTAAATTAGGTTTCATAATTTTTTTATTTTTTTTTTTATGGGGTTATCTCGATCTCATGAATTAGGTCACGAGTTTGGCAAGTTAACCCAGGTTAATTCAATTTGTTATCATCTCAAAATTTTAAAAATATATCATATAATATGTCATCATATCAATATTTAGAAAATAAATCATCCAATATGCATTATATTTTTCAAAGTCTTAAAAAGATTATAGAGAGTGAATAAGGCCTTAATCACAAATTATAAAACTTTAAAATTCAATCCTCAATGCTTCAAAAATTGACCTCACATTCAATATCAAAGACCACAACTTGAAAAGAAAAGGATAGAGATATAAAAGGCACATCAATTTTTATAGTGGTTTGGATAATCACCTATTCCACTTTTTAAACCTTCGTTCAAGTATTCATTATCAATGTGCGGTCTTTTTTGTGGATGAAACCTTATCGATTGCACTAATCTTTCTCTCGGGATAAAGATTAGAAAACCTTACCCAATGTTTTTTCAATGATCAAGATTTAAACTTAGCACAATCTTTTTCACAGCTTAAGATTAAACATATCACTCAATAGCTTACAACCAAAGATTAGCCAAGTGGTTCAAGTGCCACTATACACTTTCATAATAATTATAAATCTCACAAGAGTTATCACACTTCACAAGAGAATATTACAATAGATTAACCTCAAGCCTTTATAAAATTGTAATCTAAGTCAAGAATGTGAAATATGGATTTGATGCAATTTAGCGTTCAAAGCTTTACCAGTATAGAGCTAGAAGTAAGGGCTTTTGGAATATTAAAACATCAAGTATGTAAGATTGTAGAAGAGTGGATAGAAGAGAGGGAGAGGGAGAGGGAGTTTTCTCATAAAATCAAAAGAGTATTTATAAGAGAAAACCCATTTACAGTTGTTACTCACACAAATGAAAATAATAAGAGAATGTTTGCTCTTCCAAGTGTTTTTGCTCTTTATTGAAAAAGACTAGGTCATAAATTTTAAGAGACAGAGTTGTTGCAAAATAACTTGAGTATTAAGCACATTTCTTCTAAAATTACAAGCTTGTCACTTTACTAAAAATTAATAAAAATATAAGAACATATATGATAAGTTCTTTTAGCTAAAAATGGATAAGATTTTTTTTTTTTCAAACTTTATATAAAATGAATTGAGTGATAATACCAAAATATATGATTAACAAGATTTTTCATAAAGTGTTTATCACTACATAAGTTTTGATCGTAAAAATACTTTGGATGATGTTTGACAATTTAGGTACCTTTTGATGACATTTTATGATACCAAATTAAATTCTATAAAAACTTTATTACATATAAATGAGCTTAGACATCTTAAAGTCTATATGGCATCCCATGATTCTATATAGCTTTAAATGATGTTTAGTAATTCCTATAACATTAAAATCTTTGACAAACATATTAAATTCACTAATTGTTGTTATATGTTATGATTGAAGGCCTTTGGACTAACAATCTCTCTCTCTCTCTCTCTCTCTCTCTCTCTCTCTCTCTTTCTCTCTCTCTCTCTTATGATGACAAACAATTTGTAACATGTGCATGTTTAAGATAAAACATGTTGCCATAAAAATTCAACCAAGAAAGCCGAAATACTAAAAAAAAAGAAAAATTCAAGTAGCTAAAATGGTCAATCATTTTTAGAGAAATGATTTGTCGTTTCTCAAAACGGTTTGATTGTCTGGTAAAATGATATAATCGATTATTCAAAGGATAGAATACTATAAGATTTTAACATTAGCCACTAACAAAATATGCATATTCTTTCCATTTGTATATAATGAACTATGCATATAATTTGACCATATTCCGAAAGATATATGCATATATCACAACATACATAATACATATCATAACATAACATAACATTATTCTCCCTGTTTGGCACATAAAAAAAATCAATAGATCCTCATCAAAATAATATTACATACCAAATAACAAATTAAATTTAGCACATCAAAATACTTTGGCTTGAAGATCCCATAATTATTCTTATTGGCTACAAACTATAGAGGTGAGTTCATCATTTAGTTGAGAGATTAGATGGCCGACCAAAGAATGAAGGAGGGATTGTTCTGGTAAACAAATTGATTGGTAATATAATCCAATTTGAACAAAGATACCAAAAAGTGATTTTTGTTTAGAAAAAGGAAGAAATGATTGGTGGCCCTTGATGTAGAATGTGTTTGATAATAAAGAACCTAGTAAGGATATGCAAAATTATAAGCATATTTCTAAGAATGAAAGTTAAAAGATTGGTTTCTTTTTGTGTTTTAAGACAAGACATAAGCCAAATTAAATCCTAAGCAAGTTCACCATTTGAACAACTATGAGGAGCAATGATACGCTGAGCAACCTTAAAAAGAACCTGTTTGAGATGGTAAAAAGCCAATCAAGACTTCATCCCGTGGCTTGAGCTTTTTTATTCTAACCAAATAAAATTTGTTATTGTTCAATTAGATGAAAAGAAGCATCAATGTCAATGGGACCATCTTTCTTGAAAACATCATATCCCTTAGTTGGAAAGAGCAAGTAAATTTATAACTCTCTAAAAGTGATGGTAAAATGTTCTTTGTTTACCATACTAGTTATCTTCAAAGTTTTGCTATTTGTCCATGATGTTGCACCAAGATCAGTGTAGAATTAACATATCATAGTGATATATACTTTGTGAACATCTCATTCTATAAAAGATAACCATTGAGAATTAACTAGAAGAGCACATATATTTGAAAACTCTTGTAATTCACTTAGTTTAGTGACATGATCAAAGAATTGATATCTTATCCCAAGTGCAGGAGTGTCAAAGTAATAAATAACTCAGCAAGACCGGAGTCGAACCACAGGGAGATCAACTATATATATATTAACAAATAGTTAAAGAGATCTTTAAGATGTGAGATTAATGTGAGGATTAAACAATAATAAAAACAGATGTCAAGGTTAAAAGGTCCACTAATGGTATTAGAAATAAGTATAGTATAAACTCTTTTTATTCCTCAATTGGAAACCACACACAAAGGAGGTTCCAATCGGATGATTTATCCTTAATAGTTCATTATAAATTTTTAAGATGATCATATTAATTATCTTATTTTAGTAACACCATATTTTTAAATATTATCAGGAATTCATGATGCTAACTTATGTTAACAACAAATCAAGTTCCTCTCATAACAACAATGTCGACCGAAGACTATGAAAGATCAAGCATTTGATGTACCGAGTGTTATACAACACAAGTCTAGATTAACCATTTAACAAGCAATATATTAAGAATTGATAAGATAAAAAAGATAAGACATATTAATAACAAACTTTCTTGGATATAAATATTGAAGTCCATGTTGAGTTTATATTATACATATTCTAACACCATTAGTGAAACATTTTCACCTTGACATAATTAACTTAGCTAGACATAATGAAGAAGAAGAATGTAAATAAACAAGATAAGAATATAATTATGATATAAGTTAACTAAGAGTAGTAAAGGAAATGAAAAGCATAAACAAGAGATTAATAAAAATATAACATGAAATAAAACTTGAACATTACAAAGAGAGAAAGTAAGAAAATGATCTTAATCTGAAAACCAAGATGCTTAAATGAATGGCAAATGTCTCTTTTTATAGGATAAAATTCAGAACTATTCATTTGGTAATTGATTATTGATGTAGTGGCCAACTATTGATTTAGTGGACTTGGTGGACAACAGCACTCAAGCATTTTGGCTGGATGAAATGACATTGATGCAATCAGAATTTAGCAATGTGTTCTTCATGAAAGTTGTTGGAAATCATCTCCTCTTTCCACCCATAATATTTCAGAGTATTTGAATCACTATAGATCGAGATATGGCTAAAATACTGAGTAGTGCTTCTTGTGGACGTGGTGGATAGCCCTCAAGCTCTTGTCTGGATGAAATGTCATTGTTAACATCAAAACTTGAGTAGGTGGTCCACATGAAAGTTATTTGAAATTGTCTTATCCTTCCACCCACCAAAGTTAATGTCATTTAACCTTCTAGAACTCCAGCTATAGGTAAAATTCTAAGCAGTGTTTGGGCTGGATTGCAGGACAGATTTTGAGTTCTCTTTTGTGGCCAAGCTTTGAATTTGAAAACGACAGATTTGGGTCTTCCCACTCTCATAAAAGTTATAGGACTATGTCATAACTTTCCAGAATAATAAATCAATCATCAATCCAATGTCCACAACTCCAGATATGATCCAATGACTGAATGATGTTCTAGTTTGATCCAACATCTCTTCTCTAACCTTAGCCATTTCTTTATCTTTTCACTTTCAATAGTTAATAACATCAATCAATCTTTTGAATTGTGAAATATGCCTGCATTTAAAATGAGCATTTACCATAAATTAAGCTATCCAATATTATCAGACTTCTTATTATAAAACATGCTTAAGTTAGGGAATTTAATGATACTTTAAGTGCAATATAATGATATAAAGCCTTAATGAGAATGCATTTTTAAATACTAATCACACCCTCAACTAGGTTATTACTAGTCCCTAGTAATCAAAGAGAGTTAAAATAGAAAAACAATTTACAAGTTCCACAAAGCAAGACATTCATCATTCAACTTCCATTAATCTATTCAAATAAACAAACTCTCATTAAATTTATATATTTGTTTCATATTGTTGAAACAAGATATTAATAAACCTTCTTTTTATGTGCTCAATGTATGAAAACATAAATGATTGGGCTTTTATTAGAAGAAAACAACATTCTGTTCTAATATTTTTCAAAGGTTAACTTCCTTGGGTTGGGATTATTATCTTTTTTTTTCTTTACACACATACACACACACACAACTTAAAACACGATGCATCTTTAACTCATGTAACGAGCTTTCGGCTAATGACTCCTAGACCAACTGGTCTTAGGACATTAGATGTTGAGACACCCTTACGAGCTTAGTAACTCGGGTTGCAGATACTAAATTATAGATAATGCAATGTTTGATTCCCTTAAGCTTTTCTCCTCAACCCATGTAACAAGCACTTGGCCAATAGCTCCCAAGTAAGTTGACTTTAGGGTATTAGGTGTTAAAACACCCCTTCGTGCTTAATTGCTTATGTTTGGGAGGCTACGAAACCAAACTTATCTATATTTTTATTTATTTCTTTATAATTTTTTTGTTTTTTTTAAATTACATACTATCCATTTCTCTTAGTTGTTACCTTTAACAAAAGAACAAAAATAATGTAATAATCCAAAGTGCAATCCATAGTCATGTGTTAAAGTGTGTGTGTGAAAATAAAGGTTTATGAATACTTGTTAAATGAATATATGAGCAGAATCAAGTGATAACAATGCGAGAGTTTGTAAACCTGAATATTTCATAAGTGTGTGATAGACCTTGTTATGAATATTGCAAATAACCATTAGAAAAATGTTACTAAGATGCATCTTAAGAGTCAATAGAATTCGTCCTTACTATGTCATCTTAATAATAATAGTTCTGTCAAATGGTTTTAATAACAGCAAAAACAATTTTTTTTTTGTCAACTACTACTTTCTCCCAACCAAAACGAAACATTGTCCTCAATGTTCTAAGGTAGAAATATAGAGTATAGAAGACATCACCTGAAACAACGACTATTGACAAACCTGAAACACACTTAAACAAAAGAAGAAATAACAAAACAAAATATTAAGTTAAAACCAAAAGACACAAGTTATTACAGAACATGTATATGCACAAATAGTTATGATTGTGGCTCACATCTTCCTTTGGTTTTACATCCAAGAACGGCTTAAACGCCCTCTATGGGTCGGGGATAAGCTTCCCATCCAGTTTTCTTAAAAACTGACAAACAGAGTTTTTTTTAGTCAGATTCTCAAGACTATATCGATCATGTTTTTTTATGAAAATAGAGTCATAAATCATGAATTACACGATGCACATCTCTACTAGAATGCATCTCAAGAGTTAATAGAAGATTATCTAAAGAATCCTTACTCAGGCCATCCTTAATGAATTGTATTTTATCTTCATGGTTTACAGATACCATTCCTAAAGAATGATATTTTGCATTACAAGTCCATCTGGCATATTTGTGATAGACTTTCAGTCGTTTTGCACGACGTTTCTTTGCAAAAGTACTTTTACATGTCCCAGGCATGTATGAAATAAAAGAATTAGAAAACTCACCTAATAATCGGACCTTTGCTTCAATTAGCCAGCAAATATCTTCAGGAATTCCATGATTCATTAACAACCTTAATCTTCCACACCTAGCACGATAAATTTTTGTAATCACATTTTGAGGCAAATCGGGAAAATACTTTTTCAATTTTTCAAGAGTGGTGTCCATTTTTCAAAAGAGAAGTGGAGAAGAGATGCAAAGAAAAGAGAAGGAATAAGGAATTGAACAAATATATACACAGATATCAGTTATCATGGGAAACTGAAAGAACTGACTTAAGAGTCACGGAGTACTGTTATGTGCCATTTGACCGGGTTTGGAGAAAGACTAGCAAAATAAGAGTCATATAAAAAAGAAACACGAAAACAATGTGAGAAAAACAAAATAATCAATCTTTATAAACAGGATCAGTCAAACCAATGAATTCATTTTCACTATGAAAATTATCAAAGTAAACTTTCAAACGATGTCCATTTACCTTAAAAACACTGTCATTCTTTGGATTCTCAATATCAGAGGCCTAGAAGGATACACATGTTTCACAATAAATGGGCCACTCCATCATGATCTTAGCTTTCCAGGAAATAAGTGGAGTCGAGAATTATAAAGCAAAACGTTTTGACCCACATTAAATGTTTTTCTCAAGATTCTCTTATCATGAAACTCTTTGATTCTTGCTTTATGAATTTTTGAATTCTCATATGTATCATTTCTTATTTCCTTAAGCTCATTTATTTGTAACTTACGCAGCTGGCTAACATCATTAAGGTTAGAATTAGAAGCTTTTATAGCCCGGTAAGCTTTATGTTCAAGTTCCACAGGCAAATGACAAAGTTTTTCATAAATCAGCCTATAAGGTGACATACCTAATGATGTTTTAAAAACATTCGATAAGCCCAAAATGCATCATTAAGTCTTAAAGACCAATCTTTCCGATTAGGGTTCACTTTTTTTTTCAAGATTTGTTTGATCTTCCTATGAGCAAGTTCTACTTGTCCACTTGTCTAAGGGTGATAAGGGGTGGCAACCTTGTGTGTAATTACATATTTTTTCATTAAAGATTCAAATGGCTTGTTGCACAAATGTGTTCCCCCAACACTTATCATGACTCGAAGAATTCCAAATTGACTCAAGATATTTTCTTTCAAAAACTTGATCACTGTTTTGTGATCATTATTTCAACTTGGGATTGCCTCTATCCATTTTGAAACATAATCTATTGCGACCAATATGTACATAAAACCAAATGATGGAGGAAATGGACCCATGAAATCTATACCCCAACATTCAAAGATTTCAATGACAAGGATAGGATTTAAAGGCATCATGTGACGTTTTGAAATAGACCCCAACTTTTGACAATTTTCACAAGTTTTGTATAATGCATGTATGTCTTTGAACATGGTGGGCCAATAAAATCCACATTGTAAGATTTTTGCGGTTGTCTTTTTTGACTAGAAATGACCTGCACGTGCCTCAGAATGATAAAATTTAATGACACTACTTACCTCATTGTCGGGAATGCATCTTTGAAATATTTGATTAGGATAATATTTGAATAAGTAAGGGTTATCCCAATAAAAGTTATTCACTTTGTTCAAAAACTCTCTTTTGTCTTAGGTATTGCACTGAGCTGGCAAATATCTTGAAGCAAGAAAATTGATAATATCACAAAACCAAGGCATTGAACTAAGAGAAAGTAAGGATTCGTTAGGAAAGTAATCATCGATTGGTGTGATGTCTGATTTTGAATCTATTGTCAATCTTGACAAATGATCCGCGATAACATTTTCGGTGCCTTTCTTGTCCTTTATTGTTTTCTGAGAATAAATCATTTGCAAATCTTCAGATTAATTGAAATCTATTTTACTCAAAGTAGATTCAAATTGATCATAAACTAATTCTTCAATAAGATCTACTTTCTGGAAATCATTATCATCTTCAAGTTGCTTACAAATGTTGAAAATTTTCATTTCCAGTGTCATATTTCCAAATAATAACTTCATCAATCCATTTCTACAATTAATCAATGCGTTAGAAGTTGCAAGAAATGGATGACCTAAAATAACTGGAATTGAATTACATGCTTCAACAAGTTGTGTATCCAAGACAACGAAATCCACAGGATAAATAAATTTATCAACTTGTACTAACACATCCTCAACTATTCCTCTAGGCACCTTTACAAATCTATCAGCAAGTAAAAGAGTTACAGAAGTTGGTTTTAACTCACCTAGATTGAGACTTTGAAAAACTGAATATGGAAGTAAATTCACACTAGCTCCAATATTAAGTAAAGCTTTTTTAATTTTATGTTCTCCAATAAAGCATGAAATTGTAGGACAACCAGGGTCTTTATATTTCAAAGCATTATTGTTTTGAAGAATGACACTTGTTCGGCTAAAAAGGCTTTCTTTTTTACGTTTAGTTTTCTCTTCACGGTGCACAAGTCTTTTAAAAATTTAGCATAAGAAGGTACCTGTTTAATAGCATCCAATAAAGGTATATTGATCCTTACCTGTTTGAAAGTTTCAAAGATTTTAGAATTGTGATTGACTTTCCTTTGTTTGGTCATGACATGAGGAAATGGAAGTGCTGGTGGGGAATCAGGTTTTTCTTCACGATGTTCAAGTTCAACCCTTTCCTTACCCTCAAAGATTAACTCATCTTCTTTCTCACAAGGTTTAAGAATGGGTTTTTCAATAACCTTACCACTATGAAGAGTAATGACTGATTTGACTTGATCCATGTGTTGGCTTCCGAAGCTACTTGCACTTGAATTGTATTGCCCTTTGAGAGTTTGCTATGGTTGAGATGGAAACTTACCTTTCTCCTAAAACCTAAGAGAAGATGTGAACTTTCCAAGAGTATCTTTTAAATCTGCCATGGTTTGAGCATGTTGAGTGTTGATTGTCTCTTGCTTTTCAATGAAAGCATGCAATGTTTCCTCAAGATTTCTTCTAAGAGGTGGAGCATAAGGAGGTGCATGTCTTTGAGAATTTTGAAAATTATGACAGGCTTGAAATGGTGGGTATGAAGTTTGTGTATTATTGTTACCACTCTTCCAACTGAAATTTGGATGATTTCTCCAACCAGGGTTGTACATTTGCGAGTATGGGTTATGATTTAGCATTTGAAAACTATTTAAAGCATTGGCATGTTCATGGAGACATTCCTTAAAAGAAGGCAAAGTTGGACAGTCATTGGTTAAGTGTTCATTGGTTTCACAGATTTGACACACAATGTCTTGAATAGATTTTAATTAACCACTCTTTTTCAATTCTAGTGCCTCGACTTTTCTAGCTAAAGATGCATACTTGGCTTAAAGGTCATGATCTTCCCTAAGGTTGTACATACCTCCACTAGATGTATGAGGTTAAGTTTTACCCGATGCCTCATAAGTACCTGTAGTGTCCTAATTTTGAGCATTTTCAGCTAGCAAGTCTAGATACTTCATTGCTTCATTAGGGTCTTTATCTTCAAAAGTTCCATTGCACATCATTTCCACGATTTGTCTATCTTTAAGTGTAAACCCTTCATAAAAATGTGAAACCAATCTCCATGTTTCAAAACCATAATGAGGGCAAGTATTAAGCAAGTCTTGATACGTATCCCAACATTGGTAAAATGTTTCTCCTTGTTTTTTAGTAAAAGTGGTGATTTGCCTTTTGAAAGAGTTTGTTTTTTGAGAGGAAAAAAACTTCTTTAAAAATTATTGTTGCATTTCATCCCAAGTACGAATGGATCCCGACCTAAGATTTTGTAGCCATGTTTTAGCTTTATCTTTTAATGAAAAAGGAAAAAACTTTAATATGATGTTGTTCATGTTACAATTTAAGTCATTATACGTGTTACAAACTTCTTCAAATTCTCTCAAATACAAGTATGGATTTTCTAGATCTAAGCCATGAAAAGAAAGTAAAAGTTGAATAATGTCTGGCTTAAAATTAAAGTGAGATGCATCAGGAGTGAAAACTATACATGAAGGTGCATTTGTTCTTATAGGATTCATGTGGTCTCTAAGTGTTCTAACTCGATTATTCTCATTATGAAGCGACTGGTTATTTTCTTCGACCATATTTTCTGAAAATGATGAGGATACCCTACAAAGTCTACCACTTAATGTACATGACCAAACTCTCATGCACGTGTAGGAAGAGAATAAAATGGAAGAAAAGAAAAGAAAAGAAAAAAACAAAACAAAACAAAAGAAACAAAAGTTGGATAAAAAGAAAGAAAAGAAAAGAAAAGACAATAAAATAAAATATATAATTTATACAGTGATTTACCTCCCCGGCAACAGCGCCAAAAACTTGACACGATCAAAAGATTGATGTTTTATCCCAAGTGCAGGAGTGTCGAAGTAATAAATAACTCGGCAAGACCGAGGTTGAACCACAGGGAGGTTCACTGTATAAACTATAAGTAAAGAAATAAATAAAAATAGAAAAAGAGTTGAAGAGAGCTTTAAGATGTGATATTGATGTAAGGATTTAAACAAATATAAAACATTTGTCAAGGTAAGATGATCCACTAATGGTATTTCAAACAAGTATAGTATAAACTCTTTTTATTACTTGACTAGAAGCCACACATAAAAAAGGTTCCAATCGGATTATAAATTGTTAACATAATTACATTAATGATCTTATTCGAGTAATGTCAATACTTGTAAATGTTGTCAGGTATTCATGGTGATAACTTATGTTAACAACAAATCAAGTTCATTTCATAGCACAGGTGTCAGTTATATCATACAGTTGGGCTATGAAAGTGTCAAGTATTTGTTGTACCAAGAGTTATTTAACACAAATATAGATTAACCATTTAACAAATAAGGTATTAAAAATGAGTAAGATAATAAATACAAAACATGTTAGTATCAAACATTAAAGTCCATGTTGAGTTTATACTATACTTAGACCCCATTTGTTTGCTGGAAAGTAGTTTATTTTTGGAAAGTGAATTCCAGGAAAGTGAATTATTTTTCGATGTTTGGTAGTGTAATGGAAAATAAGTTGGAAAACATTTTCCAATATTTGGTTATGTCATGGAAAATGAGTTAGAAAATAATTTATTAATGTTTTATTTTCTCAAGTTTATTAAAATAATGAGAAACAAATCTTACAAATTAAAAAGTTGAATGAGGATGAAATTGAAAAAAAAATATAATTTCATAAATTATCTCAAATAAAATAAATAATAATCAAAATAATAGAAATCAAATCTAAAAAATAAAATAAAAATGAAAGACAAAGAAATTAAAATAATAATAATTAACATTTCTTAAATTATTTTAAATAAAATAAGTAACAATCAAAAGAATGAGGACTAAATTTGATAGATAAAAAATTTCAATAAAAAAATGATAAGGGAAAAGCAAATAACAATTATAAAATAAGGACCAAATTTAATATAAAAATTAAATTTTAAGAGATGAAATTGAAAAATAAATATTCAAAACAAAATATATATAGCAATCAAAAGTTTGAAGACCAAAATTGATATAATCAGCAAATAACATGACATTTCTAAATTTTTCACAACTTCTGGAAAGTGTTTTCCGCTCAAATTTTCCAGGAAAACACTTTCCTAGAAACCAAGCCAAATTTTCCTTTGACTGAAAAGTTGCCAACTTTCCTAATGGCAAACAAACACAGGAAAGTTTGGAAAGTGGTTTCCCGAAAACCACTTTCCGAGAAACAAACATAGCATTATTCTTACACCATTAATGTAACCTTTTCACCTTGACATAATAAACTTAGGTGAACATTATGAATAAGAGAAACATAGATAAACAAGATAAGAACATAATTATATATGTATAGTAAAGGAAATGAAATACATAAACAAGAGATTAAGGAAAATATAACATGGAATAAAACTTGAACATTTCAAAATACAAAGAAAGAGAGTAAGAGCAAGATCTTAATTTGAACAACCAAGATGCCTAAATGCATGGCAAATGCCTCCTTTTATAGGCCAAAATTTAGAACTATTGATTTGATGACTAATTGTTGAGTGGGTGACCACATCTTGACTTGGTGACAATTCTTACCTTCTTGTCTAAACAAAACGTCATTGCTAACATCAGAATTTGAACAAATCATAAAAGTTCTAGGAAATTGTCTCAGCTTTCCAACAAAATAAGCATCAACGCATTTGGACTTCTAGAACTTAAGATATGGGCTAAACACTGAACAGTGTCTGCGTTGCAGGACAGATTCCTACTTCTCTGTTGTTGCTACCATTTGAACTCGAAAATGACACTTTTAAATCTTGGACTCTTTATGAAAGTTTTAGACCTATATCTTAGCTTTCCATGCATATAAACCAGACCTAAATCCATGTTCTACAGCTCCAGTTATGATCAAATAATCGAATGGTGTTCCAATTTGAATTCAACCAGCATATCTTTTCGAAGCTTAGCCCTCTCTTTGTCTTCTCAATTTCAGTAGTTAAACTCATCAATCAATCCTTTGATTTATGTGATAGGCCTTCATTTAAGATGAACATTTACCATAAATTAAAGGTATCTTATATTATTCGACATGTTATTATAAAATATGAAATAATTAAGGAGATATTGATACTTCAAGTGCAAAATGATGATATAAAACCTTGATAAAAATGCACTTCTAAGTACTAATCATCATACTTATAAGGGTAGGACTCGAATTTACAAACTTCAAATCAAATATCTTAAGTAGCTCTTCGGTATATTTAACTTGATTTATAAATATACCATCTTTATCTTGCTTGATTTGTAGTCCAATGAAGAAGGTTAACTCTCCTATTATGCTCATTTTAAATTCTTTATGCATACAATTTTCATTTTTTTTTCATAAAGATTCGTTAGTAGCATTAAATAGAATATAATGAACATAAGTTTGTACAATGATTAAATCATTATTTTTTATTTCACAAATGATATTGAATCGATTTTTCTAATGTTTAAGCCTTTTAAAATAAAAATTTTCCTTAGTCTCTCATACCAAGTTTTAGGAGCTTACTTAATACCATAAAAGCTTTTTCAAGTTTAAAAACATGATTTAAAAAATTATGGTTTAAAACCGGGGTTGCTCAACATAAACTTTTTATTGAATGTAACCATTTTAAAATGCACTTTTTACATTTATTTGAAAAAGCTTTAAATTCTTAAAACATGCAAATGCAAGCAACATACAAATTAATTTCATTCTAGTTACAAGGGAATGAGACACATCACAACCTGTGTCTTTTTCTTATTTGTAGCTTTGGGCAACCAAACGAGTTTTGTTTCATATAACTTCTCTGGGTTCATCAAGTTTATTTTCAAATACTCATTTGATTCCAATAATAGAATGACTTTTAGGCCTAAGGATTAATTCTTATACTTGATTTCATTCAAATTAATAAATATCTTCTTGCATTTAAAGTATCCAATACTCATCATGCAACGCTTCATCACTATTCTTAGGTTCAAGTTTGAAAGATAAAAGAAATATTACCAACTTGATTTATCATAAAGGATCTTATTCTTACTCCACTCATGAGATCACAATTTATAGCATCTTGAGAGAGTCCTATTAGTCATTGCCCATGTTGATTATGTTGTTGAGTCATTATTGTAGGCTCTTCCCTTTGATCATTCTTTACCGTGGTGTCTTCTTGATCTTTATTTTGGTTTAACCTCTCAAAAATAAATTCTACACCAATATATTTTACCTTTTTAAGATTAAAAGGGTTAGACTCATCAAATACAACATGCATAGATTCTTTTACTACTAGATTTTATGATTATATACTTTATAAGCCAAGTGAAATGCCTTCATCAGATTTGGAATTAAATTTTTCCAAATTATCTTTGGTATTTAAAATAAAACATTGACCCAAATTCATGAAAATATAAAATATTAGGTTTATGCTAAAGCTAAAGCTCATATGGAGTTTTATGTATAGTCGGTCTAAGAAAAACTCGATTTAAAACATAAAAAATATATTTATGGTTTTCGCCTAAAAATATTAAGGCAAATTGTACTCATTTATCATAGTTCTTCCTATTTCTTGAAATGAACGATTTTTCCTCTAAACAACTCTATCTTTTTGTTGAGTTATAAGAGTTGAAAATTCAAGATTAAAATCATTTTCCTCACAAAAAGTTTCTAATGCAAGATGTTTGAATTCTCCACCGTGATCACTTCTAATTTTGAAAATCAAACAACCCTTTTCATTTTGAATTTTTTTGTAAAATTTTGAAAAGGCTTGAAGTTTCTTATCTTTACGTGTAAGAAATAAAACTCGTGTAAACTTAGTATAGTCATCTACTATGACAAATACAAATCTATTACCATCAAGACTTGAAACATGCATAGGACCAAATAGGTGCATATGAAGAAGTTGTAGAACTTGATTTGTGGAGACTTGATTATTGGTTTTGAAGGAGCTTTTAAATTGTTTTATATATTGGAAAACATCACAAATCACTTTATTTTTTTACTCAAGTTATGGAAATTATTTCACAAGCTCATTCTTTGAACTTAATTTCATATTGGCAAGTCCAAGTCTTTTGTGAAAAATACAAGATGAATCCATCAAAGCACTAAAACACTTAATATCATAACCAATATCATTTAAGTTAATTACATAAGTGTTTCAAAGTCTTTTTGCTATGAAAAATATTTTGTTATCAATAATGCGAATGACCAAACAATGTAAAGATTAAAAAATAACCAATTATATAATTGGCTAATGCTAAGCAAATTATACTTTAAACTATTAACAAGTGAAATGTTCTCAATAGTAGGGAAATTTCCAATATTACCGATACCTTTTACATTTTCTTTATTATAGTCTCTAAATGTCACATGTCCAACATTTTTTTCTTTGAAGGAGGTGAATTTCGATTTGTCACTGATCATATGTCTTGAATATTTGTTATCCAAATACCACTTATCTTTCTTTTCCTACAAGGAAAGATCTTAACATATTAGTTTTGGTTCCTATAATCTCATGAGTCCATTTTTGTTAGTAAGTATGCCTTTTGGAACCCAATTATATTTTTGTGTTAGTTGAAATATTCTTATGCATGTAATGTTTTTTTATAAAAATGTTTTTTGCCATAAAAATTATATAGGCTTTAAGATGTTGATACTTTTACAAAGAAGTTTGAGTAATGTTTTTATTTTATTTTTCATTGGTTTATATTTGAAACCACTTTTCTCAAACATGCATCTTTATTACCTAGAAGTCGAGTACTTTCTCTTTTCCTTTAGTAAATTTAGTCAAACTAATATTTAAATCAATAAATTGACCTTTTAAGATTTCATTTTCTTGAACTAATTTCTCATTCAAAATTGATGAATTAGTTACTTATATTAAAGAATCAATTGCCTTTTACAACCAATAATTATTGTTAATAAGACATCCTTTTCTTTTTGGAAAATATCAAAATCTTTTGAAAATATATTAAGTTTACTTTGAAGTAAAATATTTCTCTTATGCACTTTATTGTATTCATGATATAATTCATCAAAAGCATTTAATAAAAAATAATTTAAGGTTTAAGTTCATTAACCTCATCATCATCTCAAGCAAATTTCTTCTTCGGTGATGTCAATATTGGCCATTAAATATAAATTTAATCATAATCTTCTTCACCATTATATCCCTTTTTATCCTTCTTATCATTTATCAATTTTAAAGCTAAAGATTTCTTCTAGATATCACTACCTTCCATCTCAAGCTCTTTAATCTTTCCTTTATGATTTATTAAAGATCCAATGAACTTGTAAACCCTTGGCCTAAATTTTCAATATAAATGAAAATATAAATTTAGTGGGAATAAAATGAGTTAATTAGAAAATAAAATGAGGAGATATTGAATACATTGAAATGAGTTTTAAAGATTTTAAAAAAAAAAACCTTTGTGTATGTTATTTTAAAAATAGGTCAAGATGAGATGTAAACTCTGGATAAAATATACAAGGATAGTGAAGTAAATATTATGTTAAGAAAGTAAATTGAAAAATTACACTAAGGGGATGATAATTGATTTTGGGAATTTGAAATAAAATGGTTATGTGCTAAATTTAAAAATAAAAATACAAAAAATAGCTAAAAAATAAAAAATAAATAGAAATGGGAATAAAAATTAAATGGAAGTGATCCATGAGGAAATAAAAATATTGGAATATAATTTAATGAAATTCAAAATAGCCCAACTTAGAATCGCTATAAATAGGCAATGGAATTTGAAAAATATTATCTAGGAACATAAAAGGGTGTAAAGAAAGGATATAGACATTTACTGTAATTTGATTACTCATTCCAAGTTATGAAAGCTAATGATGTCAATAGGACATTGGCATCGACATTAACAAAATGGACAATTAAAAATACTACAAAACTTAATTAGCTATTTCAGGTCTGGACAATATCACCCCACCCCACTAGCAAGATATTATCCGCTTTGGCCCACAGGCATCGCATATTTGTTCTTGGCAGCCACACATGACCCTAAAACGCATCTTACTAGTCAATGTGAGCATGCTCATATAAGGCTCTCCCCCAAGTCCTCACCTGCCGATATGAGATATTACAATCCACTCCCTTTAAAGAGCCTGACGACCTCGTCGGCACCACTGGACAACCAGTGAGTTGAGCTCTGATACCAAGTGTAACACCCCTAGCAAGTTATTGTCCACTTTGGCCCACGAGCATCACAGATTCATTCTTGGCAGCCACACATGGCCCCAAAATACGTCTTTCTAGTCAAGGTGAGCATGCTCATATAAGGCTCTCCCCCAAGTCCTCACCCGTCGATATGGGATATTACACCTTCTAATCCTAAATATTTGAGTAAGATTCCAGTTTTAATCTCCTATGTAGTACATCTATTAAGAATACATAATTGGTTGCTTTTAATTTGAAAGATTTTATTCTATGAAGGGTCTTGCAATAATATTTTAACTTCTTATCTCTAATCCTTCTTGGGATCAAAAGCACTTGTTTTGTTAGGACCATTTTCTTATACTTAGTAGAAAATTTCTGCAACAATTTTGTTGTTATTGTTTTATGCATTTTTGTTTATGGAATCTACATTGCTCTATTCATCATAACATAGCTATTGGACATCAATAATAACTTATCGATCAATAATTTTCACGTGGATAATGTCATGATTACTAAATATCATCTAATATTATTTCCTCTGATTGAACAAAATAAAAATAAAATTAGAAAAAACCTTATAATAAGGTTTATGACCACTATATGGTATGAAGTTAAGGTAAGGTATTCAAATCTATATTTACTAGGTAACTAGTTAATAATAAGAAATAAATCTCCTCTAACTTTATATATGCTTCTCCTAACTCTAAAAATATTTCTAGGCCTATGATGAAATGCTTATATTTAGCTTGATTGTCTATGTAAGGAAAATCAAGCCAAAAAGACATGGTCATTGTTGAAATTATTATCACTCTTGTGTTAGTTGTTCTTGATTTTTTATCCAACAAAACATAACTACCAAGCAACAGGTTTTGACATAATGATGTTAATGTCTTGTTCTAATATTTGGTCAATGTTGATACGTGGGTGATCTGCTAAGAAATCAATCAAGAGTTGCTCTTTGACAACTTTTTATGACATGTAATGTACATTAAACTCAGACAACGCTAATGCTTATTTTTAATATGACATTTTAAAAAATGTGTTGACAATATATATTTTATAAAATTACTTTACAGATTAAATAAACATCAATTGGTAACATATAATAGCATAACTTAACATAAGCAAGATACAATGATAGAAAAGTTTTTCTATCAATGTATAATGTTCTTTAGCCTCTATAAGGACATAACTAAGGTAATAAACAACTTATTCATGCCCATTGTCATTTTCATGTGCAAGTTTGTTACTAATTGAACCTTATGCTACTGAAATGTGTAGCCTCAAATGCTTCTTAAGCCTTGATAGGGCAACACTAGAGGTTTAGCTAGATAAACTTTTATGTCCTTAAAAGCAATTTATTGCTTATCAGTCCACTAAAACTCATCAAAGCTCTTCTTTTTCAATAGCTAAGTAAAAATGAATAATATTTTTTATAGTGTTTGTAATGAACATCTTTAAGAACTTTATTTTTCTAATAAAACATTCTATTTCTCTCATAGTTTTAAAAGGCTATACTTTCATAATTGCTTATACTATGTTTTTATCCACCTTTATTCCTCGTTGATGCAATAAGAATCTTAGGAAATTATCAGCCTACATACCAAATGCATATTTTAGGGGGTTTATTTTTTTGTTATGTATCCTTATTTACTTCAACGCAAAACATAGCTTATCTAGGTGAGTGGATTTGAACTGTGATCTTACCACCATATCATCAATATAGATATTTATGTTGTGATTGATTATATTGTGAAGGATCAAGTTCATTGTTGTTTGATATGTTACACCAACATTTCTCATACCAAAAGGCACGAATACTCATTCATACATATATAATGAGCAAGAGCATTTAGAAACAATCTTGAAAACAACTTCTATAATGAAGATTTTATTATAGCTAAAGTGGTCATCCATAAAAACTAAGTATTTCATTGCCAAATGCTACATTAATCAACATATCAACCATTGACATTTGATATCCATCTTTTAGAGTTGCAAGATTTAGATTTCTAAAATATATACATACTTTTAATTTGTCATTTTTAATACTAACATTATGTTATATATCCATTCAGCATATCTTATTGGCCTAATAAATCCAACTTCTTGGAGCCTTTTAATTTTGTTCTTCACCTAATCAATCATGTCTGAAGTCGGTCTTTATAGAGGTTATTTATATGGGTCAAATCCAAGTTTGATTGGTAAAATGATGTTTGACCAAAATTCTATCTAAACCTAGCATTCCATTATATTTCAAGGCAAAACAATCTTTATAAATGTGTAGCAATGTTACTAGAACTTTCTAAAATTCTTATGATATATTTACACTTATAAAAGTTAGTTTAGGCTTGCTTTCAATTCCTAAATTAACGTTAATTAATGGGTCATAAACTCCAATATGTCCATCATCCATTTTTTATAGTCTTCGAGAAAATCTTGTCATATTGAGCAAGATAAATTGGTAATCTTGATATGATTCTATTAAAAAAAATTATGTTATAGTGTCTAATATATCTACAGGCTTCATCAAAGGACTTAAAACATGAAACTAAGTCATAATGACTTATTTATACAAATATTTTAAATTCTTGGTTATTAGGTTCTAATTGCATGCTATTTGGCCAAGAAAAGTTTGTTGTTAATTATCTTACACGTACTTTCTTCTTACTTATTGAGAAGTAAATATAGCAAACCTGTATTATATATGCCAATGAATCGGATTAGACCTATAACAACCATGCATCTCCCATTCTTGAATTGACTATGAATGGTTTATCATTTACTTTAATTATTTCAATTTATATATATAATAACCAAAACATCAAAGCTTGATGTAGGGATGATAGCACACATATATTAATGTTTATCCAATCTCGTTTAAGCAAGACATTGTAATTTTTCTTTGCTTCCACTACAAAGAAAGTTGTGTTTAAGTATAAGACCCAATAATTAGGTCCATCTAAAACACTACTACAACATCTCTTATGCCTCCTGTAAAAACTAACATCACCATTTTAGAATGGAATCATGTCAGCCCTATTTTGAAAAAAGTTATTAATCAACCTTAATGGTATAATATTGAGTGTTGCACCATTATCGACCAGGATCCTTTATGTCGATGCATCATTGGAATTTTCTATGATGTGAAAATATTTCAAGTGACAACTCATTACCAATGTTGGCTTAGAAAACATGAGAATTAACTATTGACCGGGCACTAGTTTTAACTAGTTTGTTTCAATGATCTTTACCTTTTTCTCTACACTATCTTTATAGTTATTGGTGAAGCAACTTGAACTTTTCTTTTATTGTGATGTGGGATAGGGGTTAGCACCTATAGTTAATGGTCCTAAGAACTCAATAACTCATCAACTAGAGTTTAGTTAAGGGGTTGGCTACGTGGAGAGAATGAACTCAATCAATGATACCCCTCTTATGTTTGGTCTAAGGCCAAATATATTGTACACATTAATCATTGGGAAAATCTTTTATTATAATGCACACAAGGAAAAAAAGAGTAAAAACAAAATACATAGAAATCCTTTTTTTAGGAAATTGATGACCTCATGACTCGAGAGCGAACACGATAAAATAAACATATAAGCATATAAGATTCCACTTATCAAATGCAAATGATAGAATTCTCAAATTTTACCACCTTTTTAATGCAAGGCAAAACATCAAACCTAATGGAATTAGATATGGACTACACACAAAATATCATCATCATCGACCAACCATCCCTCCATCATTTTTATTTTTTTATTTGTGTGTGTGTGTGTGTGTGTGTGTGTGTGTGTGTGTGTCAGAGGTAGCATACATAATAAACTTAGTTAGGAGTTACAAATAACCTAACTAAAATAGTAGGAAACAAAATGGTACAACATCTATATAGAAGGAACTCAACTCTTTTGTTATTGGAGACCCTAATAAGACTATCAACACTTCCATCTTTAAGAATAGATATTAGTTAGAAGGAGCCCACTTCTTCATTAATGGGTGGATGAGCGACATCATCAACGAGTTTCCTCTTATTAATAGTTACAAAAGTTTACCCTTTAGATAAAAAGCTAACAATAAAGGAAGACTTATTAATGGGTGGATGAGTATTGTACTCTTTTACAAGTCCAAGTGAAATATATAATGCCCTGATGAATCCACACCAAGCAATTACACCACTTGAAGATGTCCCTCTTCAAGATTTTTTTCTTAGTGACAATACCTTACCAATGCTAAAAGTTTATCCAAACTCTTAAGTGTTTATAATTATAATTTGTTTATAACAAGATTCACTCTCTCAAAGAGTAGATTGTAAAAATAAAAACTATAATCTTTATAGCTCATTCAATAGCATTTAAGATGATTGAAAGTGTGTAATAAGTGTGGGATTTTATACTCTTGCGCTAGAATATAAAGATTTAATTTAGCAAAATTTAGAGTATGTTAGGATTGATGATTTCTAGTTGATTTCTCTTTTAAAATAGCTTCTATATCATGTATGTTCAGAACCTCTCTTTAATTTTTCATAAAAGAGAGCTATATATATATTTTGAAAAGAAACTAGTTATTTATAGTCGTTAGAAAGCCTCTGATGACTAAAGCAGTCAATCGATTCAAATAACCATATTGTTCGGTTGTAGTTCCTGTAAAATTTTCGAGTGTTCATCATAGATGAATATCAATCTATTCACTTGGTATGCCCAAGTGGTCGACTGATTCAGCTTAAAAACTATTTTTGGTAGTTTCAAACCTAATGAAATTTGAACCGATTAAATATAAATCAATCCAATTTATGCATACAATATGTCATAACCCAATTCTGGGTTATTCCCTAAAATTCACTTTTTTAAAAAATAAAAAAAAATAAAGGCTGGCAACGTGGAGAAAGCAAGCCGAGGAATCAAGCTGCAATTGTAAAGGAAATTTAAGGACTAATTGTACCCTATTATGCCAAAACATGGAGAAACAATACAAATTCAAGGCCAAATTAAATGATTATTGGATGAATTTGCATAAAAATTAAGTCCAAGAACATAATTAAATTTTTAATAGGCTAATTTGATTTAATCATAGGCCAAATTGAATTTTAATTATGTTTAAGAATTAATTTCGGTCGAATTGAAGGATTTAATTAAGTGCAAGGACTTAATTATACTTTAAATGGGTCAAATTAATTTTATTTGGGGCTTAATTGGTAAATATTAAGTTTGGGAGCCTAATATGGGTTTAATTGAAAAGATTGGAATTTTTAGAGACCACATTTAATTTTTACCAAGTTGATTGATTGAAATCAGAGGCCAAATTGCAAGAAAATTGAAATTTTGAGGTCAATTAGGGGTTAAATTGTATAAAACCGAGACTAGGGACCACAGTGCAAAAGGTGCGTAAATTCGAGGTTCTAATTCAAGTTCGGCAGTGGATAAAGTGCACTAAATCAAAAGTATAGGGTCAATTAGAGGTGCAATTAAATCAAATTTAAAAAGGGAGAACTGAAATGAACTTCGGCCAAAAACAGAACTATAGCACTGTTCATCTTCTTTAATTTTCTCTGAAATGACAACTCAGGGAGGCTACTTTGCAGGTGCATTTAATGCATCTAACGTCCATCAAAGTTGACAAATCTTGCACGAAATTGATCCTCTGCAATTTCTCTATAACCCTATATGGCCCGTTCAGGCTGAATGACAACCCATCGATGCCGGCACCGGCCTAAATAGGCCAACTTAGTCAGCCTTTTCCTGCAAATTTGACAACTCGGGATCCCCACTTTAAACCAACGGTTGGGATCCTTCCCAACTGAATCAAGGGCTGCAATTTTCCCTCAGTGTAAACAAGATTGCCCAATTCCACCGCTTATAAATAGAGGTGGATTTCATGCCCTAAGGGGGAAGAAAATCGAGTCCAAAGTAAGCCAAAAAATAAGCCTCTTCCTGGTTTTGTCACCTTCTCTCTGTCTTTCTCTCTCTCACTCTTCGTCGTCCCAACAACCAACCGCGGCCACCACCACTCTCACCAGCGTCTTTTCCACCACAACCTCTACCACAAGCAACCACTCGACCACCGCACGTGGTGGTCGCACCACCTCTTTATCTCTCCTCTACAAAACTCTTCTGCTCTGCCACCGCGACCCCAACAGCAGCAGCAGCACCAACAACCACCTCGTCCAGCCACTTTCGTCCTTCCCAACAGCAGTAGGGGCAACGACTCTCTTCTCAGCTACTCCAACAGCTCCAACCGTGAGCAACTCAAGTACCGACCACTGTAGCAGCAGCTTCAGCAACATGAGCAGTAACAGCTCCGGTGAACACTCTCCATCAACGTCGCCACCAGCCTCACGTCGTCCTCCACGCTAGCCAACCACCACCGCCACGCCGGGTGGTCCGCTCCCTTTCCCCTTTTTCTTCTTTGGCTTCTTCTCCTTGCAGAGTTCCTCTGTTCTAGTGGACTTTGGGCCGGACCAATTCTGGGCTAGACAAAATGTCTGGGTCGGGCCTAGCCCATGCATTTAATATATATATTTATTTATAATATAATATTTAAAAATATATATAAAAAAATCTCGAAACTTTTAAATTAATTTTCTTTTTCTAAAGACAAAAAAAAACAAAAAAATATGTTTTGTTTTCATGTATATGGCCAAATTCTAAAACTTTTTCATGCATGTTGTCATAAAAACAAAAATTGCATCTTTCTCATGTTTTAAAATACAAAATGGATATCGTAACCAGTTTATGATTATCCATTAGAATTTGGCCAAAATATCAAAAACCCTTTTACAAAAAAAATTTTAGGGTTCAAATGTAGACTTTAATAACCTAGGAAGATGTGTCTTCCTCTTGCACATCCAGTCCCTTACTCAGACTCTCGCAGACCATAGGTTCCTAGTAACCATAATACTAGGTGGCGACTCCTGAATATTAATCGTAATTTTATGATTAAATCCAAAACCTATTTCCAACAAACAACACCTCACACAGGAGGTAAGATAAAAGCCTCCGCCGTCGCCAAACGACATCGCGATGTGACCCTGCAACATAATATAGAGTGTGTGAGTTCATTTTAGTTTGCAAGATGTAAAGATTTACCAATAAGCATTAAAATGAATCCTTAATAACTAAGTCTTCACATGCATTGTATCTTAGACTTTTTAATTGATTTCTTTATTCAATTCCTTATGCTTGTTGATGTAATATTTAAACTTAATCTCATCCAAGCATATCATTGATCCATTGTTATTTAATTGTTATCATCAAAATACATAAAATATTAATATGTGACCTAAAGGTCAACAATTATCACTTAAAAGCAAATACGTGTATGAATATATGATAAGGAAAAATGTGTTTTCAAGTGGTCGATTAGTAGTGACCATTAAATGTGAATCGACATTAGATTTAGAAATGAAGATTGGTCAAACAAACAGCTTAGGGTGAACTGATTAGAAAACATAAGTTTTGAAATGATCAAAACAAATTAATCATTGATGAACCGATCAGAAAATGAGGTTTTAAAACCAATTAATTAAAATGGACTAATTTTAACACAAGATCTTGAAAAAGATCGGTTGAAAACAAATCATTCACGAGTGAACTTAGTAGAAAACATAGGTTTTGAAATCAACTAGTCAAAATAAACCGCTAATGGGTGAACCAATTTAACATAAGATTTTGGAAAAAGGTAGTTAAAAAACGAATCACTTATAGGTGAACCGATTAAAAAACTCAAGTTTTAAAATCAATTAGTCAAAACAAACCGCTCATAGGTGAACAAATTGAACACAAAATTTTGAAAAATGATTGGTTGAAAATAAATTGCTCATGGATGAACCGATCAAAAAACACAAGATTTTTAAATCGATTTAACAATCCTTTAAATTTATCTCATGTTGATGGTTAGGATGCAAAAATAATCAAACAATCAATATCCATCAAGTCATTTTGTATCAAAAAATTAAACCATACAATCAAAATCAGAACATAAATTTTAGGATTTCACTTAATGGAACAATTCAAGAAGAAGCATCTTATGTAATCAATCAACAAGTCAACGAGTAATTATACATGACAACAATTAATCAAGTAATTAGTAACACAAATCAATGGTTGATCAATCATTCAAGTATTGATTTGGTAAACATCAAGACCAACACTCGTCTCGGGAATCCTTAAAAATTAATTTACAATCTTATCCTCCCAACTCCATCATGAACATCACAGTCCGACTCAATTTGCTAGATATTGTCTGTTTTGGGCCTTACTGCCCTCACAAATTTGTTCTTGGTGACCATGCATGGCCTAAAACGTGTCTAACAAGTCCACAACCAACACTACTAATAAGGTCAACTATTAAATCCTCACATGTCGATGTAGGATATAAATCCACCCCCCTTCAAGGAGCCTAGCGACCCCGTGGGCACAACCGGACAACCAGTAAGGCCGGCTCCGGGTTGTGACAATGAAACATTGATATAGTGAAATTATTGTTTTACCCTTGTCAGACGGTGAAATTATAATTTTACCACTGAGCTATTCACATGTATTGTTAACACGAGAATGCCTTTCACAGGCCATCATTATTGGTGGCTCAACATCAATTCTGGCAACATTTTGGCACAAGGTTGGTTATTCTTGATAAGTCGAATTTACTCTTTGTCCCAACAAAGAAGAAGAAGTTTACTCAAGCAAAACTGGATTTCATTAATGTCTAAAGGCTACCCCTAAAGTTACGACAAAATAAAACATAATATAGTCCTAAGATAATAACCCTAATGGTCTCATATTGCACTGCAAACCAATGGGCCTTAACTAAAACTTAGCCAAACACAAGCTTAATGCCTAAAACAAGCCTCAACATTGATTTTAGGTCAAAATTTGGATCTAGACTTGCTTGGATCATATCAAGGGAAGCCAATATATTCCACACATGCTTCTAAGAGCATTAAAAAAATCATTGTATTAACTAAAATCCATAATACACAAGGAAACAAAGTTTCTTCAATTTTTGCACATTTTTAACAGATTTCAGTTATGACTTCAAACATGTCATTCTTCTTTGTCTGAATGAATTAGCAGGCTTACCATATATCTCCAAAAAAAGTATGAATGTCTACTTTCCAACCCAGTTAGAATATTAGCATAATTCCTTCTTTATCTAAAGATATATTCCAAATAGTAAATGAAGGTCCAGATAGATAAGTTTGACAAGATTTATCTAGCAACTTTAACCCTCTAAAATAATCCCTTACCAAACTCCGATTTACTTGAACTTTTAACCCATTGTATAACAACATGTCTAGAAACTCCTATAAAATGTTTAGCTTGATCCAACAATCTAATTAAAAGTTATGCTCGATAATGTAAAACTGAATAGGAGGAAAGTTTACACTAAAATTCAAATCTAACATTGCTTGGATCTTTTCTTTTTTCTTTTTATATTATGTATCACCATTAATAAGGATATTAGTGTCTTCTTCAAACAAACCATAATCTAAAAAGTCATCAACATCGACAATCATATCATCTTTTTCTTTGAACTATTCCTCTAGTTCGATCAAAGCATTTATTGAAGTTATGTTACACCTTGTAAGATTAGTTTGTTTTGAAGTATAGATGTTGTTGTTGTCCTTAGTCTTTGCCACTATTTGTTTCTTTATAAAAGGTAATGGTTTTCCCCTATTAGAGTGTTATTTAATTAACACTGTTTTTTTATTTCTTTCTTTCTTATTGTAGGATTGACAAAGACTTGGGTTAGTGTTATGTTACTTATTTCTTTAGTTCAAGCACCTTAGATGTTGACCAAGCATATAGGACAACATTTTCTTGTTGTTATTTGACATCTAGTCTTACTTTAGCATTAGGTGTACTCTTCACTTTTTCAACTTATAAATAGGTTTTTTTCACAAACTTTTTAACTATCTCTATGATTTTCTTATCTACCTTTCTAGAGGTTTATTCAGTAATATATTTCTTTAGTAGGTCATGGTCCAATGTAACCTCTTGAGATGAAGATGTTGTTGGGGTAGGAACCCTCTCCACTCTTTCTACAAATGTTTTTTATTATTGTATGATTTTTTCTTTAGTAGAAATTAATCGTCAATCATCGTTATTGATTTGTACATAATTGGGAGCAATCTCTAACATAGATCGATCTTGGGTGCCTCTTGTTACCAACCTAAATAGTGATTGAGGTTGTTTATTATTAACCACTTTATTGATATCTTCAGCATTCAAAACCTCTCTTTTTGATGAGGTGCGTGATTGTTCATCATCTTTTTTTGCCAAGATTTTTAGGCATTGTATTCTCCTAAATTGAACTTTGGATAGGTTTCCTTGTTTTCATCTCCTTTTCATATCTAGGAGATAGTAGTGGTTGATGACAATATCATCATCCTCTTCATTGTTAAGTTAATATGATTTATATTGTTGCTAGTGTTTATGTTAGTCATTGTTAACTAATCTTTTAGGCCTAAATATTTTGGCATGTCACTGAGTTAATACATGTTTAGATTTGTCATATAGGTCTTTGGAATGATAATATAACAAGTATGGCACTTATATACCTCATAAAGAGGTATGTTCTGCACTTTTATCACCATTTTTTTTTGTTTTGCCATTATTTATATATTTTCTCCTAGTATTATTATCCATTAATAATTCTAGCCTCTATCATGGTCGATTATGTTTTACCTCTTACAATTCTCTTTAACCAATAAGTCGTTTTAGGTTAGGGGTAACCACTATTATTATTACTTTGGAGAATGAGTTGTTATTTACTTTCATCTTTTTGTTTAGAAAATGAATACAACAAGTTTTTAATGCCTTTTGAATCTAGTTTATAAAGATAACAAAATTGTTAGTGTCATGCCACTTTTAATACTTCTTCCTTTTAATTTAGTCAAATGAGGGGGGGTGTAATGATTGTTAGGGAGCTTAATTTTCCCCCATCAATTGATCAAATATTTTCTCAACTCTTTTTATGTCATAAGAGTATTCATTGTTTTCTTCAACCATTTGGGTAGCTTTTGTTTCTTTGCTACTAGGTTTAATAGCTTTTCTAGGCTTTTTTAATGTTGTTATCTCAAATAGTCTTCCCTCTTTTATTTTTATGATTGATATTAGTTGTTGGATTTCCTCAAACTCTTTATCTAAGTCTAAATTAGTTAGGGAATGTAGATTCACGACATCGTTTGAATAGTCAACTAGGTATGTTCCCCTAAGTGGCTTCTTTTCTACTTGTTTTGCTAACATCTTCTTGTAATGAGCAGCATCGTCTGTTAGGGTGTAGATGTTTAATTATTTATTTCCTATAAATCATTTCCTTATGTTCTACTACAGCCCTTTTAGAATGAGTATAATTCACTTCTACTTTATTATTGCTATAATGAACTTAATTTTTAATGTCTTTAATCAAAAGGCATAACCCTCAGTTGATTCCATAAGTTCTAGACAATTTTGGCTAAGTCATTAATGTTACCTCTGATTGTGTTATGTAAAAGTGCTCATGGAAACGAGTCTCTATCTTTTCCTAACCATTGATGGAGTTGGGTGGCAGCATCAAGAATTAATGGAAAGTTGTCTTGGTTAATGATAAGCCAAACAACTTTAACTCCACAAAGGGGTTCACTGCACCATCTCCACTTTAGTTTATAAACTTGATGATGTGTTCCCTCATAGATCAATTTTCATCCTCAAAGAATTATTTGAAATCTACAATCTTTATTCCTCTATAAATTAGGTACAATATATTAACTCATTCAGGATACGTACGATTGGATATAGGTCTTGTTATCTATCATATTTCTAGCCTTATCTAGCTTAAGTATTGGTTTAGTTTAGTACCATCTATCATTCTCTCGCTTGATTGACAATAGGGGTTTGTTGTGCAAGGTGGTTGAGATTTCTTTATTGTGAAGTAGCCTATAAGGCATGAAACTACCCACTTCTAGGTTGTTGCTAAGGAAAATAGGTTTATGGGACCACATAATTGGCACATGGTTGCTTATGTATTTGTAAAGTAGCTAGTATATTAGTGGTTATCATGTCTAAGTTGTGGTTTTTCTATACTTAATAAATTGCATATAGCCTATAAGAGGCATAATAGTTTTCAAAACCCATACCAGAGTGTTTATGACTACAGAATTTCCTAGGACTTGCCTTCTAGGTATATAGGTCAACAAATTTCCAAACATGCTCTATCACGATTTATTATAGATCTAATTCAATTGATTATGGCCTGCATAGATCTATTACCCATCATGATAAAGCCCTATTTAGGAGCAACCATGATTTAATGGTACTTTTCATAATGTAGCTCTCTGTTGTAGTGATAAATTAAATGATGACGATTCTTTTGTGTCAAATCTAACACTTGTGTATTCATAGAAATTTATGGTGATGAAGGAATATCATGTTTTTCACAACCAATAAATTTATCTCTTTGTTACTTGTGTTAATTGCTCATTAAACATAGTAGTAACAACAAGTTTACTTGTATTTGTTTTTGTGACTTTTTTGTTAGTTAATGGAACAAATATTGAATTTTGTCTCACTAGGTGTACCAATCTATTTAATCAATTTAGATATTTCAAAATTAATTAAGCTACTTGTTCTTTGTTTTTTCCTTTCAAAAAAGAGAAACTACAACTAGGAATTTAATCCTAAAAAGAGACAAGTAAGAGCCTCATAAAATCAAGTGGAGAGTTGGAATACCATGACCCCAAACCTTAAGAAAAGGTTATCTATTTCGTGGGAATACCAAGACTCTAAACCTTAAAAAAATGTTATCTATTTTGTTTACCACCATGCATGAAAAAAAGACAGATGTTTATGAAGAGAAATTACAAGGAACTAAAAGATAATGAAAATTAAAGAAGACAATAAAGCAAGTAAATACTAGAAAAAAAGATAAATTGAATTGAATAAATTAGAATATAATTGGTTTTAACTTTCTTTTCTTTGTACGACAATAAACAAGTATTGTTCTTATCTATTGATATATAAATGATTTTTTTTATGTAAATACATACCATATGCAAAAACACATGTTTAATGTTATCTTGGACAACACAAGCTGTAGAAGCAATTATACATCCTCTAATAAGGGGTAAAAATTAGGTTTGGCAAAACAACTAACTTCCATTCTAAATCTTTTAGATGATTCCAAACTTCTATAACTCATGCCTATATTATGCTTTTATTAAGAAATACTCTAAAAGGCATGAGAAAAATATTGTTCCCACACCATTGTTCATTAAGGAACAAATCTTTTTTTATAGGCCCAAATTAATAGCCAATTAAAGAACATTTATTAAGGAAGGAATAGATACAAAGATAGGGGACTAAGATGAAAAAAATGACAAAGGAGATGATTTTTTCTAAACTTGGGGCTAAACGTACACTTTGGTCCTCTAACTTTATGAATTATAAACTTTCATACCTTAATAACTTATGAAATTCAATTTTGGTTCCAAACTTTATTCTTCTTATTTTTTGGTGTCTTGTTTGAGAAAGAAGAGAGAAAATAGTTGAATTCCGGTGATAGAGAGAGTCTCAATTGAGAGCGATTTCAGCCACGAAAACGGGTGGTTTTGGTGTCAATACATTCCTATTGATAGAAAAAGTTTATACAAGATATGTTTTTTCTTTAACATGCCTGAAATGATAGATCTAAATCCAAAAATAATTTTTTTTCAGGTTGATTGTAAGCTATAGAGCAAATTTATAGTTATTAGAGGCTATAAATATGTTTTAGAAAGTCTTTAGGGTGTTTGTTTTTTCAAATTAAAATATGATTGAAAATAGACTTCTCTTAACCTGAAATAGCTCGATTTTCTAGCAACTAAAGATTGTTGGAATCTAGGCAATACAAGCAATACATTGCCTTTTTTTAAATTAAAAAAAAAAAAGCATTAATCACCTACACCTTAAGAAAAAAAATAAGGCCTAGAAGGGTAGGTTACTCCAGACCCGCGCACTTGGACCTTTTTCTAAAGACCTAAGAACTCTGAGACTTCCTAGCAAGGCCTTCTTGCTTTTTTATCTTTTTTTTTATTTTTATCCATTACAATTATATTTTTTTCTTCCTCTTGTTTTTTTTTTCTTATTTCATCACTTAATATTTAATTGATTATTAATTAAGTATTGTAATTTATTTCAATTTCATTTTTTTCTAACCACTTTGATAATTTATTGGTTATTGATTTTATAGGTGTTTATTTTTTATATAAAAAAAATATTAAACTCAATTAAATTCATAACTCGGATCACAAGTTTAACTGATTAACTTTGACTAGGTAGGGATTGGACTAAATAAAAAAAATATTGCATAAATAGTTATTGATTTATTTAATTAGATGTATGCATGAACTTTTTGAATTTTGCTTGGGATTTTATTATATACAAAAACATGTAAAAATCTACATATACATAATTTTTTAAGAAAAAAATATTTAACCTATAGAGAAGAGAAGCGCGGATCAAATAGTTATAATGAAACCTTGTCTTTTATAAAAAAAAGAATAAACTCAATGAATCAGTTTTTGGCCGAAGAATGTCCTAAGAGATGGGAGAAGAAACCTACTCGTGCAGATTTCTTGCATGCATGAGTAGATATTTCGAGTACAGACTCGCATCCAGCAATCATGCAACAGTTTTTGGTTAAGAGATAATGGGAAAAACCAGGTCAAGTATTTCTTACACATGCATGTGGCGATATATGGAGCATAATGTCATATGAAGCACACTTTACCTATGCAATAAAATCGATAACCACTAAGCCACGTGTACATAACAGCCCTTGTTCAAAATCCAAGATCGAATGTAGGCCATTCATCCATTTTCCTTGCACTCTTGGGCTGATCAAGGGTCTTCTTTTTATCATCATTAGGACAGTGAGTACAGGAACCCATCAAACAGGAAATACTAGAAGCAAAAGCTTCATCACAGCATTTGGTGTCAGCTTCTACTTTGGCCGGATGACACTACACAAGATATGCAAGAAAACATACAGTTTCAGAACCACGGAGCTTATTAAAAAAAAAAGTAGCAGGATAGTGCAATTCATGTTCCTATAATAATAATAAGCTTGTGCCTTAGTATGAAAAACACTGGTCAAGTGTTGTATAATTCATGTATTTGGACTCCAGACAACAGACGATATACTCTGATGTCCAAAGAAATGAGCTGAATCTTTATATGTGCAAATTTTGGTGTGGATTTTTACTGATTTTTCTGTAGAAGAGTTAAAATCCTTAGCCATGGTTGCACAATCAATTAGTTCAGAACAATCACATGGTTGCACACATTGCCAAAATGGAGGAAACTTTTCTGAGCACAAGGACAATAATGTAGGCATACGCAGAAATAGGACTTTCAGAGATGACATGGGGGAACAATAGCCCAAACCTGTTCAAAATTTCCAGCAGCTACAGTGTCATTGGGAAATTGATTACCGCTAAAAGTAGATAATACTGCAAGATTAAATACAGCCAGATTCTCAAAATTTAGATATTAGGAAAGACATGACCTAGAAGATTGGGCAAAAAGAAGCATTCACTGCACGATCACATATTGCATAAAAACCTGCCTTCGGAAAAGTTGAGATCAGCAGATATCTCAATGTCCACAATTTTACATGATCCTCCATCATCCAATTTTTGACTGGGTCCTTCATGTGGGAATGATTGTCTCGATAATTCAGAGTCTTCAGATAGAGTCGAGGTATTTATGCTCTTATCAATACACTGGACAGCAATACTCCCCTGAACTGCAGGTTTTTGGAGAATGGACAAGATTTGACAGGCTGCAAAGGTGAAAACTTGCAGTTAGTTTAAGCTTAACCAATATGGCAAAGCATCATAATTAGAATTGTGAATCACAAATACATAATGACTCTGACCTATTTAACTTTGGTTTTCACACAAAATGTAAGACTAGCATTCGCAGAAGTCTTTAATTCACACTGCATGCTAATGCTGGTTGACAAATACATTCCAAAGTAACTTTTTGATTGTCTTATGCCCAATTATGGAATGACATGTAAACTTTCTAAACACAACTTGATTTAGATAGTAGAACCAGAGATACTGGAAATTTTTTATATGTACAAAACCCATATAGTACAATCAAAGAGATCAGATTCAGAACTCAATAATGTTGTGAAATTGATGAACCAAGGAAAACAAAACACACCATTGCGTAAAGTTTTGTTTGTAGGAACAGCATTGCACAACTTGGTTCTATCTTCAATAGAGATGCTTCTTGAATTTGCATCTTCCCTTAAATAAGTGTTTTGATATTTTCCTGTCAAAAATAAAAATTCACAAGTTTTCAGCTACAAAAGCATTAAATTAAAGACAAATAAAAGGGCATTGCTCTCTGTCCAATAAAGTTGAGGTATCCGTGGTACATACAATCCTGCAAAGGCTTCTTTGTAGGGATTGTCTTAAGAAATTTCATCTCCTCATAAATGTACATGCTAAAATTTGAGTCTGCAGCTTTTGTTGAAAAGGCACTGTTTTGAAGTTTCTCTAAAGGTGAAATAAGTTTCAGGAGGAAAAATCAAACCCCAAGATACTGCTAAATTCCAAAGCAATGGAAATAAAAAAGGTTAAGTAAAATCCAAGTTCAATCAATAATACCTTCAGAACTCATTAATGGCTCGCCAACTTCTACCAAATATTTTGGCAGTGCAAGCTTGCTTCCGACTTTCACATCTTCTGACAAGCTGAGGAACTTACTGGTCAGGAAGGTTTTACCTTCACTTAATAAAGTGACCTGCATACTTGAACGGCTTAAGAAAAGCAGAAAGGAACAGTAAAAAATAAAAATAAAAATAAAAACAAAGTACTCTTATTCCTTAAATTATCGAGTACTATGCAAATGAATACGGTTACTGACAGAATACTTCATCAGAGTATAGACCATGTAATGGTTTATTTTTTAAATATAAGGTTCGTTTATAATAGTTGGATTTCACAAATTCATTGCAGTTCTTGCAGCTTAGCACACCACACAAAGTTGCAAGCATGTAACTTAATCATTGAGCAGATATCTCAAAGTCATGACTTTCCCCAAGATACATAAATAATCAACAAATTTTGTGCAGAAAGCCAATATTAAGATTTTTCAAAACCCTACAAGCTACCACATACGTTAAGTTGAAAACCATCTAGGATAAAACAATTTCCAGTGGAACTCTCCCTAACTAAAGTAAATAGATGGTGTATATTAAAGAAGCTAAAGTAAATAAATGACTATCCAACCTAAGAAAGGCCATGTACTTCGAAAAAGCTTCGTTATTACCATGAAGTACATGAAAGTGGTTCAACATTAAATTAGGAAAGCAAACCAAAAGGGACTATATTAAATTGAAGCACTATGAATCCTAGGAACAACCAAGGAAAGGCTCAGATATAATGTAAAGCTTGTAGAGCAACCTGCATTCTGTAAGAACCACAAGAAGCAAGCCTGAGGATTCCACTGTGGTACTTCTTGGCCTTTTGAGTTATATGACTAGTGTACAGAGCACACCACTCTGCATTGCAGAGGTATCAAATGCAAAAGGTAGAATGGTGTAATAAAAGTCAGATTATCAGAATAGAAAAAATTATAAATCTGGAATGCAAAAGATATCAATAGATATATGTAGCTACGAGAGGAGCAACTTTAGGGTAATGATGACTAGGACTACTGGAGGGATACTGGTGATGAGAAATTGATATCGATCAATAACCTTACAGAACACTGGTTCAACAACCACCATGAGAGAGAGAGAAATAATCCACATCAACAATCATGCTGGCTAACCTTTTGCAACGGATTTGTTGTCGTTAATACCATTTGGCTGTCCATGCATTGTTCCCGGTTCTCTAGCATCGTTAGAATTATTTCCTTGAATGTTCAAATCCTCTAGAAGCTGATTTTCTCCTCCAGGTTCTCCAATGTCAACCAAATGAGCATCAAATGATATTGATTCACCAGAACTTATTATTTCATCTTTCTTGAGGAACCTACAATCTAATTGTCTCTTGCTTGCATCATACAGCATGATCTGAAAGTACACCCAAAAATGAAGCTAGAGATTAATTGTTATAAGAAAGAAAGCAAAACTAAAAAAAAAATGTCATTATAGTAAATTCACACATTATTGTTTAACTTTTTTTAATAGGTTAAATGGCAAAATAAATTACCTAATAAATAATTAATCAGAGCAAAGCTTCTGGAGTGAATGATTCTTAGAATTCAACAAACAAGATGATTAGCCTTGCACATAAGACTGACTTGCGTAAGTCCTCAAACTAACCTGCGTCCCTAAGGATTCACGACTTGCAAGTCTTAAGAAACCATCGTGGTACTTCTTGGTCTTTTGAGTCATTTGCGTAGTGTATAAGACCTGCCATTCTGTGTTGAAAAAGGGAAAATGTTGACCATAAGTTTTCTAAAAGGGATGCAGATAGCACAAACATAACAAAAGAAACAGAATCCTAATTGAGAACCATCTTATTAATAGTAAACAGAAAACCATCATAAGAAGCATCCTTTGGTGTGCAAATCAAGCATGACATCACAGCTGTTAGAATCTTACACAACAGCTACACCAAACCATCCATGCACATGATGAGTATGACCATCTAACTGTAGTTCCCAGGAATCAATAGCATTGATGTGGTTTGTACTGATCCAAATGAGTAGCATGCCATCTGAACCAGATATGCTGTGCTTGATGCTTGGTTTGCCGAGCACTAATTTACCTTTTTGTTATTTTAAGAGATTCAACACGTTATTTTCACTACACACGGATAAATTAAAAATCAAAAGTGATACTTCTTGGCCCTTAGAGTCACTAGTGTAGTGTAGAGGACTTGCCATTCTATTCCAGAAAGAAGTTAGTGAGGAATCAAACTAAAAAAGAGCATAAAGAGTTGAAATTATAGAAACAGAACAATCAAAATGCAAAGAACTTTTAGAGCATCATACAAGATAAAGAAGCAACAATTTCCTAAATCCTTAATGATGACTAATTTGACCTCTACAATTGCTTCAAGGTAGGAATGACATGGTTACATGATGCTCCCTCATTTGTTAAAACATGAAAAAGAAAAAAAATCAAACAACACCTTCAAAGAAAATGGAAAAATTCTATTCAACGACAAACCTGTTGCACTTTTTGACACATCTGGACTGCTCTCTGGCACTGCATACCTTCGCAGTTCACTCTTCTTGATCTCTAAAACATAAGCAACCATCACAACTTAGCCCGATACAAGTTCAAACACAAACTATTATCTAACTTAGGCCCATAAGAATTAGCATCTCGATACTGTCATCCTAAGAACATCGAGAGAACAAACAACATGATCATTTCTACAAAAACAATAAATTCATCAAACAACAAAATAAGTAAAACTAACCTTTGATGATCTTTTGCGACGTGCTTAGACAATCCGGTCGTGCTTCATTCTTCTCCACGGTTTCCTCTCCACCTTTGACCACAAAAATTAGCAATACATTTGAATTATAAAATTGTCAAAACAACAAATTCAAAAACAGATTATTGTTAACATCACTACCGGGGGAAGAAATCGAAGGATTTCTAAACTTTTGTCGACGCATGAAGCCAAACCTTTCGGTAATTTTCCTATCTCTTCCGTGAAAATTCAAATCTGATACCGGTAGCTTATTATTACTATTATTATCACCACCGACCTCAGGATCTCCAACATCAACAAGAAAGGAATTGAATGTTAGGGTTTCACTGGAACTAACAACTTCTTGATCCTTCAAGATTCTGCATTCTAATAACTTCTCGCACTCATCAAACAGCATGACCTAAACACGAATTTGACAAACGAAGCAAGCGCAGAAAAGAAATAAAAATACGGAAAACCTAATTCTTACGAATTTAACATGAAATTGAAAGCTCGTATGAATTTACCTTGTTTGTGGAGAAGTGAAGATCTAAGAAACCATCTTGATAGATTTTTCGCTTTTGCTTGATGTGCTTTGTGTAGGTTACGCTCCATCTCTGCTTCTTCTTCTTCTTCTTCCAATCGATATCCTCCATTATTGAAGTGTTTTTTGTGGTTTCGGAATTCGAAATCTGAGGAAATGATGTCAATATTACAAAACGCAATTTCTACTTGGCGGGAAGGGAAAATTATAAAGCCAGTGAGGCGTTATGTTTTATTTCCATTTTGGAAGGTTGGGATGAATCAAAATGATGTGCATGAAACGGTGCTGTTTCGGACCGCCATTTGCTTTACATTTGCATATTCGTCCGTGTCTCAAGAGAGGAATTTATTAAATTTTCATCTTTATTTAAGATTGCTCTCAAAAGATTGTTCCAATCATAGTTTTGAAACCTGGCCCGGCGGGTCAACCGAAGATCCGGCTGACTCGAAGCTGGAACCGGGCAGGATTGAAGACAAAATATGGAAAGGAAAAACCTAATGTGACCCGGCAGGTTGACTCGGCAAGACCCGGTCAAAAACCTGATTGCAACCCATTGATTTTTGTTTTTTTACTAAAACAACATCATTTTGATTAAAAAAAGAATTAATCCGAGTGACTCGGTCAAAACTTGAAACTCGGGTCTTGAATCAAGTTAGCCACTAGGCCGAGCCTAAAAACTATGGTTCCAATAACTCTCACGCCTTTTATATCAATAAAAGTAAGCTGGTAGTTTACATGCAATAGTAATTTCAAAGGTAAGCGAAAAACATCAAAAAAACTGATTAAATCGAGAAAATTAGAAAAAAATAACCAAAAAAACCGAACCATGAAAAAAACTGATTAAACCGATTAGAATTTTGAAAAAAATCAACAGGTTCGGTTTCGGTTTTATAAGCCTGAAACCAAAAAAACTGAACCGAACCCAAACCGAAAAAAACTTGAGCCAAACCGGAAAAAACCGAGTCAAACCAAACCAAACCGGAATCGGTCAGTTTGAACCGGTTTTTGTTCTAAAATAACCGAACCAAAACCATTCGGTTTGAACTGGTTTCGATTTTTTTAAATCGATATGGTTACTTTTTTTTTATAAAAACCAAACTGAACTGAAAATAATCACCCCTAAGTAATTTTAGTAAATTGGTCACACTTTCTCCCGTGAACACAACCCCGCCATGTTTAGCTTCTGTGAACTCTTGCAAAGATTTTTGGTATAGAAACACATCACCAAGAAAACCAAAAAAAATAACTGAAAAAAATTAATAATAAAAAAACCAATTAAACCGATTAGAATATTTTAAAAAAAATCGGTTCGGTTACGGTTTCATAAGCCTGAAATAAAAAAACCAAACCAAACTAGTTTAATTAAGAAATAAATCAAACCGAACAGGAAAAAACCCACTAAAAGTCCAAAAGAAGTCCAAAAAACAATATAATTTTCAGTTTTTAATATAAAATAACCAAACCGAAACCGGTCGGTTGGGTTTTAGTTTTTAATTTAAAATAATTAAACAGAATCGAACTGAAATCGGTCGGTTGGAACCAATTTCAGTTTGATTTTGGTTTTTTTTATATTTTACAAAATTTTAGTTTGATTGTTTTTATAGGTAAAAACTGAATCGAAAATAATCACCCCTACCAAGTTCTTCTCATGTTTGACTTTCCAATAATTATATGACTAACATAACACCATACGACCCTCTATATCCTTTCCTCCAATAGCTCAAGGTTAAAATTGTTGTAACTCAACTAACATCATCTTTTTCTATCTTCTTAGATACATGATAATCAAAGTTCTGAGATGTGCCCTTTAATAGTCAAAACAATTTTGAATTATAAGAATCAATTCCAATATTAGTTGTCAAAAACATGTATGACATATTTTTGGTTTCACATCAATATCAAGTGATCTATAATTAAAGTACCCTTTAAATATTAAGATGTACCCCATGGTTTGAGGTTTAATCTCCTCTAAAACATTAGTTTCAACCATTAAAGTTTTCTTTCTATAGTTATCGGTGTTGCCCACATTTTCCTCCTACTATTAACTATAAAATATTTAGTAAAGAAACCATATAATCCACTCCAAAAAAACAACTTCATCTATGGAGTGAAACTTCACCATCACTTTCTCAAAGTTGCACTATTTCCTATCCATAAAACCCATAGTCACTTTTTATAAAGACATTGTTAACCAATTTACCTAAGCGCAACGAAGTTGCGTTCCCATCCCAGAACCTCTCTTCTTTTTAAAACTCTTATTGGAACAATTTGAGTGACTTTTCTCTTATCACTACTACTAGGATTACTAGTTTTAACACTAGCATTGACACCAACAACCATGTTGCTAACATTTTCAACAAAGTTTGATATACTATCTTCCTCAGAATCTCCATTACCCTCCTTTAGATTAACATCTTCTTTAGATGTATTTTGGTCTCATCACCTACCCTAACATCACCCGAAAACATTCATTGAGAAAGTTCCCAAGCAAACTTACTGATAGGGATACAATTTCAACAGTGAACAAGATCTGGTTAGATTTGATATTTTTAAGAACATGCACAGATAAAATTGAAGAAGTATTGAAATCAAAATTTACCTAGATTTTTATGCAGAAAGCACTTGCTTATATATGAAAAAGGGATTACATGACTTAAGGAAAACAAATCTGGTGGTGGATTTTGTAGATCTTGATCGTAGATGGTGGTTTGTGTAGATTTAGAGTTGGTTTATAGGTTTTGTAATTGTTTGTGGCTACAAAATAAAAACAAAAAAAGAAGAACAACGTCTGCAAACAGAGGTTCTACAAGAAGGGAAAATGTTGGTGAAGAGATTGAAAAATGTGGATGATGAGAATAATTGCTTCACTGGGTTATCGGGAGAGTAGGGATGAGAAAAGAGGATAAAGGGGTATTTTGGTCAACAAAAGATTAATCGGTCTTCTAGCTTCAATCTTTTTTTGCACAAGAATATTAAAAATAGGTCAAATATGCTTTTGAGAACCTCTGGTTGGATCATAGTTTTAACATGGATCCCACTTTTTCAAACCTACATTTTAATGTTTATGAAACATTTATTTATTGTGATTAAACCACACCACACTTTCTATTACAAAAACAAATACTCTCTTAACAATGAAGAAACAAATAGAGAAAACAAGATCATAGTGTTTGGTTTCAATTACATTAAACTCATGACTTTTAACTTGTCAACTTTAAATCTTTTTAAAACATGGAAGATTTAAGGGATTTTCATTAAATATATTTTATTAAATATAATTATTTGATACTTATTTAAAAGATAATTGTTTGATATTTATTCAATATTTTATGAAAGATAATTATTCAACATTTCAACTTCTGATTTTCATTTGGTTGCTTATTTAAAAGCAATATATTAGGGATTTTTTTGGTATCATTTTATTTTTTTATGTTTTCAATTTTTAAGCTTTTTTTAATTTATTTCCTAAAACTTGAAAACTTATTTAGCTGACTACTTTTTAAGAAATTATTCATGGTTTCAATACTTGAGTTATTAGACTAACCACTAAGATCTTTGGATTCAAAACTTGGATGCTCTAGATCTAACCCCAATATGCCATGAACTTCACCTAAACTTGACCACATACACCTTATACCCAATCTTAGTTTTCATCTAAAGCACCAAATTCAATCCCATTTTGAAACTAAATCTAGGCTCATCAAATCGTATCCCAACTTAAACCCTATGTGATCCAAACTTGGTCTATATATAGGTTTTGACCCACATCTAAATATCTTAAACCTCAAACCTCATGCTCCTCAAACTAGGTCTAGCTCTTAGTTAGAACCATGGTGTCCTAAATCGACCTTTGCTCAACTTTAGACATTCGAAATTGATCATGAACCAAACTTTGATCACATTGGACTTGATTTCAGTTTGAACACCTACATTGGCCTTGTTCGAACCTTGAACCTAATCCCTAGTACAAGTCTTGACCAAAAAACCTAAGTGCATAGGACCAAATCTTAAACTAAACTATGAGATACATTCATATCTCGAACCTTAGGCACCACTAACTTGTTCATGGTCCCAACCCCAGTACCGATATTGATGCGACCCTCAAAATATTGTCCTGGATCAACTCTTGAGATGCCAAACTAAACCTCAGGTCATCCAAATCAATTCCTGAACCTAAAAGTTAGGTGTTAGACCAAGTCTTGACAAAAAACCAAGCACCCTAAACTTAGTCTTTGATTGACTTCTAAGGGTCCTAAGGTAGGTCCTAGCCCATGTCTCAAGCATTTTGAACTAGGTTCTACATAAACCCTCACCATAATTCATGCCCCTTTCGTAAGTCTATAACCTAACATGACTTCTAGAAATATAGAGTGACATTGAAAGAACTAGTTTTGAAAACCATTTTTTTATTGTTTTGGAAATTTTTCAAAGGTTGTTGCTAATTTTTCTTTTAAAACATCGCATATAGTTCTTAAAAATTTGAATATAAAAAATAGAAAATAAGAAACAAAAACAATACCAAGTAGCTCTTTAGCTTGTTTATAAACAATACAACTCTCTTGACAAATAAACTCATCTTTTCATCTCAAAGTTTTAATCTCATTTAACTTTCTATACATAATAAGTGATGCAATTAATTGTATGTCATTTCATCTATGTTTAAATTACTTTGAAATATTACTTTTTATTTGAATATAAATAAATGAGAAATTGGATTGAAATAATCAAAGTAAGTTATAATTAGTAGTAGAATAGTAAAATAATAATAATTTGATATTTTATAATGGAGTTTTGGGACATTCTAGATAAAATCTTCAGAGTGAGGAGTAAATAAAACATATGAAAAGAAAAAAAATGATAAAATAAATCAATCTAGTCACTCAATCAAGACATATTAAGTGTCCAACCCAAATCCAGACCCAACATGAACATTAAGCCTATAAAAAAGTAAGTCACTATTTATTTAAAAAAAAGAAAAAGAAATCCTCAAGTAGACAAGAAGTAATTAAGCCACAAGCAAAAAGTCTATTACTAATACCATCTTGAGAAACCTTAGTATCGACATCCTCCATAACCCCATCAATTGCATGACTTTTTAACAATCTAAACCTTCATTTTAAACCATTAAATCACACACTCAATATCTCAAATTGGGTTTCTCTATCTTTTGTTTTAGAAAAATCTTAAAAAAAGGCCCTTTAACAATAGTTCTTTCGATTTTGCTACAATAATTTTTTATATCGATTTTATTTTCATTTTTTTTTAAATTCTCAATTAAAAATATTCATCCATTTTGAATAATTTTATTCAAATTATAATTTTTGTTGTAAGAAACAGTGTCATTTTATTGAAAACTTAACTTTTTTTTTTTGTTAAGTGATTTTCATTCAAGTTTTTTCTGAGTACGTTATGAAATTTTTTTGTAATTAATTCAATTACAAATCCTAGGAGTATCTAGCACGCAAGACACTCATACTACCATTATAACATACTACTACTACTAATACGTAAATTCACCTCATCCCTATTAGAATGAATCATTACATAATACGGTTTTCTGATTTTTCTGATTTTTGAATATTTATGCACCACTTAAAATCTTAGATAACATGAAATAAGTTGTCCAGATCACTTCTATATTATATTAATAATTTATTTTGACTATCAAAATTCTAAAAACACTTAGAAACAGGCAATAAAAAACATAAAGTATTAAAACTAAAAAATAATTAAATTATATCAAAATTCATTAAATTATTAAATTCAATCCTTAATTATTTTTTATAGCTTATTTTTTTTTATTGTCATCCGTTATGTTTTATTCTTCTAAGAAAACAAGAAAAATATTAAAAAAATAAAATTTGTAAAAAATAATATTTATAAAATTACTTGACACTAGCATTCTTAACAACGTTTTTGAAATTCTCTGAATTGAATTTAATTAAGAGTTTTTAATAGAATCTTATATATATATATATATATATATATATATATAATTCTTTTGAGTGTTAAAAATTGAATTTCAAATGGAATTCAATCTCTATAATTGCTACAAAAGTAATTCAGAGGTCAACTCCTCTAATTTACAATTTCAAAGAGTAAAAAATTAATATTAAAATTATTTTTCTTAAAATATCCATATACCCCTCTCTTTTTTAGAGACATTTGAAAAAAAATAATATGAAAGTAATGAGAGTAATATAAGAAATAAAATGAATTGAATTTTATCTCTTACAAACATATGAATTCAACTTATTTATTAATTGAATGTAATTTAAATATTATAATTAAATTTAATTATAGTAAAGAATTAATTCTAATTATCTATCTTTACCAAGGTTGTTAATTTCGTTTCGGTATGTGTTTTATATTTTGAATTGGAATGAAATATTTTAGTTTCGGAGCGTTTCGACGTACCGTTCGAGGTTGTACTGTTCATGTGTGTGTGTGTGTGTAATTCAACAAACATAATTCAAATTCAAGATAAATTAATTATGAATTATGCAATACAAAAATACAATATCAAACATATATAATTTCAAATTTTAAAATATTTCTAAATAGTTAAGATTAAATAGAACTTTAACTTAAAGTAATTCAATTTAAACAAAATACCAAAATATTATGAAAGTAAAATATTTTAACACAAAAAAAACTAAATCAAACATCATCTCCATCATTAAAATAGAAATAAGGATTTTGATCTTGTGGTGGTATGTAAGGAAAGTCACAAAATAAACATTTCAATAGTTGATCATTTTCACTAAGCTCATTTTCGCCATCAAAACACATCTCTTTATCCTCTAAAGTTAAAGTAAATAAAAGTGCTTCAATAGTCTCCCAACTTATATCATGAAAAGACATGAATATCTTTTCACTTATATCTTTAATTGATGAAGAATATTTAATTTTTGTATATGTAAAAATAACTATATATTTTTTAAAATTATTTTATACTGGTAAAAAAATTTAATACATCAACAAATCAGATAAAATATTACTGAGAGGGAAAGAAAGAAAACTACAAGCACTCGAGGCTAAAGTATGAAATGATGAGGGTCGGTTGGTGGGTGGGTGTGTGTGTTGGCGGGAGGGAGGGGGTGTTGTGCTGTTTTAGAATCGGAAAGACTAAAGAAGATGTCGAAAAGATGATGCAAAAGAAAGCATTTTTCTCGTTTTAGGTGGAGTCTCCTCCATTTCTGAGCACGTCATCACCACCCCCGCAAGTGAGAGAGATGTGTTATTATGTGATGATGATATGCCTGATTAACATCTACATGCCACGTGGTTCTTTCAAAACGAAGTGTATTTTACTATTAAGTTTTTTAAAATATAATATTTTTAGTTTCAGTTTTAAAAAATTCTAATAAAATATATTTGATTAAAATTATCATGAGATAAATTTTACATGTAAAATAAAAAAAATATGTTTATAAATAAAAAATATATATTTTTTTATTTTTTTATAGAATTAAAATTTAAAATGCAATTATACATGAGATTCAATATAAAAAAAAGTTATTTTATAATTAAATAATTTTTTATCTTGGGTAGGTAAAAAAATAAAAACTATCTTAATACAAAATAATTTTTTAGAATGTGACATGAGAACGTGGAGAAACTCCATGACTTTAGAAAACATAATTATTTTGCATTGAATTTATTTAAATTAAATTAATTTATTAAAAAACAACATGATTTGTTTGTTAAAATTATCGGATCAAAGAAGATCAATTCATTATTTATTTATTAATATAAATATTTAAATCAGTTTGTATGTATCTCGATTAATTTTATGATTCTAAAATTAATAATTATGTAATTTATAATGATTTCAAGATTTATATTTATTAATTTTTAGAAAATAAATTTAAAATTTAACTAATTATACTATAACCCTCGTGGTTAAAAAAATGAATAAAAAAAAATGATGGTAATTAGGCACAAAGTTGTTGACGGTGCAGAGGCCTGACTATTCTCATATAAATTAAAAGCATCATACTCATATATCACAAATATTGTAATATTTTGTGGTCGTTCTTGAGACGCATGGCCCGACGTCGGTTAATGAAGACACACCATCGAGGTAGTTGTCTGGTGGGGCCTGGTCAGATTGGTCACAGCAAACCAGGGGATCAGGGCCCTGTGTGTGTGTGTGTTCGAGGATGGGATGGGGTGGTGGCCCATATGTAATTTCTTGCTAGATTGTCTGGGCATGTAGGTAGGGTGGGTCATGAGCTTCTCGCAGGTTATTATAGGTTGTAAAATGACAGTTAACACAACAACACAACACAAGTAGTTCCAAGTCCGAACAAAAAGTTCTCTCCTAGTGGAGTCTTTCACGTTAATCACGCAACTTCATGTTCCAGCAACAGCCCATCAATCCCCCACCACTGAACATAAAGTTTTAGTCCCATTAATTTACATGATATGCCATTTGTTTTTAATTATATTATTCTATCGTAATTATTTGAATTTACAAATAAAAAAGTAAGTGGACTGAAAGAATTAACGTGAATACAATTACGTACGGGTATATACAGTGGTATAATCAAATAATTAATATCTAGAACCTGTTCATGTAGAAATTAGATATGTATATATTATAGTGTTTTTAGAAAGTATAAAACAAACAGACAATCATACCTATATACGTACGGAATTTTGAGAAAAGAGAAGTTCCTTACTCGATATACAAGAAGCATAAATTATAAATTCAGAGTGCAGTTTGATTTACATTAAGAAAAGCCCAAAAACTTGTGTGATGATTTTTTTTTATTTTTATATTCACTTAATTTTCTAATACACAAAATTATTAACAGGAGGGGGAGTGTGACGAGCTAGCTAGGGTTGGGGGAAGCTGGCCTAAAATGCCAGAAGCTAATATCACATATACATATACTCGGGCTTTTCTAGCATGACTTCCACTTATCATATTTTCATTTTCACGTAAACATTGATATATATATATATATATATAAGGTTAAAAAATTCCTACATCGACTAATTAAATGCATTTAAAAATTAAAAATACTCTCTTCAGTTTTCAAATTAACTCAAAAAATTAAATTTCTTTGTATGTACTATATATCACCTCATGAGTTTGAAGGACCGAGATCGAGCACGGTGTCTTTCAAGATTCTTGAAACAAGTTTTGCATGCACATATATCATCAAGGGCATCTACGCTTATGGCAAACGAGAAGTAAAACTGAAAATATATCATTCCTATATATATATATATATATATATATATATATAGAGAGAGAGAGAGAGAGAGAGAGAGAGAGAGAGAGAGAGAGAGAGAGAGAGAGAGAGAGAAAAAAGAGCATAATTAATATATTAAAACAACAATATTTTTTTAATTAATTTTTAGCATATCAAATAAATTAAAATACAATTGATTTTTTTTAGAGTGCATATAAATAAAAAAAACTATATATATTATGAGTTTGACTTTTTAAAATAGGGGAGATGATCTCTCTAGTATCCGTATTTAACTTCATAATGCTAGCTAGGTTTAAAGGGTATCTAACGCTAATATATATATATATTGTGCTTAATTATATAGGAGGACCCCCTCCCCCCCTCATTTTTATTTTTTATTTTTTAATTATTAGAGGGGTTGTATTTGTATACACAAATAACGGAAGTAGAGAATAAAGATGGAAAGGCAATCGAAGAAAAAGCAAGGCTTTCTTTCTTTCTCACTATTCACAAACAGAATCACAATGAGAGGTGATCAGTAGGAGTCGTAGTGGCTGCAGCAGCAAATTGGCACGAAGGGGTTCACTCCCCTAGACCCTAGCTCAAAAGCTAAACAAAACATTTTGTATGCTAAAGAAACAAACCCTAAGCTAGCTTTAGATGCCATCTCTCTCTCTGTACATGTGTTGACAGTCTTTCATTCAATACACTTTCAAACCACCACTTTTTCAGACACCACCAAATCACTCCACACTGCAACTAATTATTATGCGGAGCCCTATGCGCCCAGAGAGAAAGCCAGAGAAATAGAGAGATCAGAGAAGGTAAAGCAGCTGGCTAGCTAGGGTTTTTAACATTGCAGGGCTACGAGGGAGGACCTATGCAGAGAAAACCTTGCTTGCCCAGTTACTGATACTGTGATGTTAATTGGCATTGTTTGCTCAGTAGCTGAGCTGAGAGAGAAAGAGCAACAGACACATTGAGACAGTGAGAGTTGTGGATAATGACTGAACATAAAACAAATCAAAGATATGGCTTTAACTCTCCCAATTTAATAACAGTCCAAAATTCACACAGATCCCAAAGAGAAAGAAAATAGAAAAGATCCCAAATATAACTCTTGAAGAAAAACGTTGGAGTGACTTTCTAACTTGTGAGGCATGGAGGAGCACCAATTTACCATGACAAAAGGCTATAACATGAGTAATATGGAGCTACACGATACCTGAGTAGCATCTCCTACAAATGATCGATCATGTAGTGCAAAATTAATTACCATCCATTGTGCTTAATTTGATAACAGAAATATATATATATATATATATATATATATATATATATATATATATATATATATATATATATATATATATAATGCTACGTATATAGCATCCTCCACTTTCTTTTTCGTCTGAAACTGGCCTTTTTATTTCTATCATAAACAGCTAGCAGGAGTCCTGCATGTTTGTAGTAAATAAGCAAAAGAGATACATCGAATAGCGAAAAGAAACATTATCAGCACAAGTGTAGCAACAGCAAGACCTAAATTATACTATTAATATTCTCCAACATCTTGCTAAGTACCAATACAAAAAAAAAAAAAAAGAAGAAGATAAATACGGTCTCATTTTTCCCAACTTTTACATGTTGATCTTTATACTTCTAAATTGGGATTTAGATAATTAATATTGTCGTTTTTTTTCCTATTTGCTTCAATAATGTCTACTTGATCTTGATGCTTTCTTGTCTAGGGCAAAGCACTATACTGATGCAAATCACCCCATGCTTGAAACCCATTCCAATTGGCTGTGTTATCATTATTGCCATTGTTGCTAGTATTTGTTGGCGTTGCAGTCACCTGAGAATATGAATTCCCAAAGAACCATTCTGTTGCTGTATCACCACTAGCTGCACCTTCTTTTCTTGAATTACCAGCTGTGCATACTTGTGGTTTTGAAATTTCAAGATTTTCAAACATAATAGGCTGTGGTTTCTGTACCTGGTTCTCAATAGGATCTGTAGAAACAGTACTGCCATCTTTATGATTTTCTCCTGTACCAAATAGCATAGCCAATCTCTGCTGCTGCAACTTCCAGTGTAAATCTTGGTTTATACAACTCAGAGATTCAATTGAAGACGGGAGATTAGTGTTGATATTCATTGAAGCACCACCAATGTTCTCCTGAATTGCACCACAAAACCCACTAGCAACCGAAGTAAGTGGATAATTAAACCCCATTAAGGAACAAGAACCGGTGGAGCTCACAGATGGATCAAGAGTGAAAGAAGGACTAGTAACAGTAGCTGCAGCTGCTGAAGTTGCTGAAATATCCCCAAATAAAGGGAAATGATTATATAAGCCATTTTGTGAAGGGTTTAGCCTAGGAAATGATAACCCACCAAGATTAAAATCAACGGCTGGGGAGAGTCCATGAAAGAAGCTGAATCCTGCGATCTCTGAGGAGCCACTGGAGTCTTTGGAGTCACTTGAGAGCCTTGAAGATGACTTTATCTTCTTGTTCTTTCTACAGCCACCGCCGATGGGTACGCTGCGCAAGGCTCCTCCTTTAGTCCAGTACCTTCTACAGGTCTTGCAAAAATGTCTGGGCTGTGTTAAGCTGTAATTGTTGTAGTAGCAGAATTTTGTGTTGGGTGACTCACATCTTGGACACTTCAAGGCTTGCTCTTGTGGCCTTGTCGTGGCTGTTTTACGGCTACTAGAAGAGCTTTGGTTGTCGTCTTTGGAGGTCTGTTTCTCCTGAAGATTATCTGGGGGCATCATGGAGGGAAAGAGAGTGAGAGAGAAAAGAATGGGTGTGTGTAAATTAGCAAGGTTGCGTATGTGATGGATTGCTCAGTTTCTTCTTGCAGAGGCAAAGATACTCAATTCAATGATGTCATGCATGGGGTGGAGAGGGGATGTTGATGGGGTCTTGTGATATTCATCAAGACAGGAGTTCTGTTTGGGAAAAGGAAGCTTTGTGATGTAAGTAGCTGGGTTTAGATCTGGTAAAGCTCTCTCCCTCTCCCTCTTCCCTCTCCCTCTTTCTCTTTCTCTGTGTGTGTGAAAGAGAGCGCGGATATAACTAGAATAAAAAAAAAACAAGGGGGAGGGGGTCCGTATATATACATGGAGAGAGAGAGGGAGTGAAGACAAGCAGCAAATTAATGATTAAAAGTTGAAACTCATGGTCTGGCAAAATTGAGAGATCCATGACCATGAAAATATTTTGTTGAAGATTCAAGACGCTGAAAGACACCTTTGATGTGCCACAATCATGAATTGTAATTGAACTCCTAAACATTTCATTGTATAATTGTTGACATCCAAATTATATATATATATATATATATATATATATATATATATATATATATATATATATATATTTTGGAGAAATTCTTAATCACGTGATGATTATAACCGTGAAACTTTTAAAATTTTGAAAAATATAAAATGTTATTGTGTCATGTTTTGAGATATGATTTTTTTTTTAAAAAAAATTAGCAATGTATGCATGTCATGCGAATGATTTACTGTTACAAATATCGGAGGTGAGATTTTGCGAATGGAAGATTTTCTTATTTATTCCTTGTAAAAAACGCAATGTTTTATTAAGTTTTGGTTTTTTTCCTTCGTGTTTTTCTTTATCTTATTTTTTCTTTGTAAATTGTCCTGAACATGAATTTTTTTAGTTAAAAATTTACTTCTAAAAAATAGTTTTAATTATATTCTCTGGTGTTTATTTGATGTTGTGATGTATAATAATTTTGAAAAGTACTTTTCACTTGAAAATATATCAAGATATTTTTTTTTATTTTTAACATCACATCAAAACTATTAGAAAACATTAAAAAAATATCAATTTAATATATTTTCAAATAAAATATATACACTTTTATAACACATCCAAAAATAAAAACCATTGTTCTCCTATACACTTATGAACAAATAGCTTTTATGCCTTAGAATAGTGTATAAGAAGAATTTCATACATTGTAATTCTTTTATTTGTCCCTTATCAACAAGTTTGATACAAACTTTTTCTTTCTATTTATTTTCTATAATTTAATTTTATAAGTTTATTGTTTTCTCTAGTTCTATGATTTATCTTTATTTACTACTTTTTTTTTTATTTAGCATTTTCTTTATTTAATAGCTTTAGAATCTCATATAAAATTTCCAGTATCATCAACTATCAAATCAAAAATTATTTTTATTAATATAAGGATATGCATTAAGAAAATTTTGCTGCATCAATCTTCCGAATTAGAGAGGACTTGTTCTCATATTCAAATTGCTCTTGTTTTGATATTGTGGTTGTTCAATCAAAAGCTCCCAACCCTTTACATGTTCAACTTTTTAGTTAGAAGCATCATAGATGTTATTAACATGTTCATCCTTCTTAGCAACGAGACCAATCTTAGCATTAAGTTGAAGACCATATACAAGAACTCTTGTAGTAGCCTTCTCAATCTCTAACTCACCAGAGATTTAACATTTTAAGGACTAAATAATCTCTTCCTTGTATCTAAAATGAATAATATGAAATTTGTTTAAGGAGTTAATTGAAAAATTATATGTTGTTTTAAGGGGAAATTAAATTTGCAAAATATAAAAGCATTATTTAATAGTTTTTAAATATTAGAAAGGTAATTAATATATAAAAAACTTTTTTTTTTAAAAAAATTGATAGTACTTTTATACTATTTTAAAGAGGTAAAACAAAATTAACTCTATCCAAATCTAATAATGCATGGCTAGATGTACTTAGCCATAACCTAAAATTCATGTATGAACATCCCCAATGAAAATCATCTCTCTGGTTTATTTAGAACATACTATAAATTTTGCCTTTTCAACATGCAAAGCTTTACTATTTTGCTTTTAATGACTCAAAGTGATGGAATTTCTACTTAGTAGAAAAACATACCTACACATCAATTTGCACTAATAAAATTCACTACCATATTTAGCAATACTATAAAAGGTTGGGCATGAGTAAAATAACTTATAATTCATCATCCATCTCGATTGAGAGAGGATTTCACAATGTCAAGCTTTTTAACAATTGATTGGGTGAAAAAAAAGAATTCTCTAACTATTTTTTAGTTATTAGATATTTCATGCTTTTATTGATATCTATTAATCAATCATACAACATAACTATCAAGTTAAAAAAGTGCATCTGTGTGTATGTGATTTCTTATATCATGCTATTAATTGCACATGATACACAATCCATTTTCTTTTATCCTTAAGACTTTTAGGATATTTTTCAAGATTTAAAGTCTTTCTTTTAATAATAAGATTGTTTATAGATTTATGATCAAGAATTAATTAACTTATTCATGCAAGTTTATTAAGAAAGACTTAACATGTTTTTAGAATAGTCCTTAAAATATCTTGACTTCAAGCATAAAACTTGTTCCACCTATGTCCTATATTTAAAAGATTTTTAAAGAAAACCATAGCATAATGGTGGCAATAATTTCCTTGTCATTTTCCAGCAACTAGCATGCCATCAATATATAATGACAAGAAATTAAAACTCTAATCTATGTCATTTAATATACAAGCAAACATCTTCTTCAATCATCATAAGTTTATCAATTTATGATTGCTCGATGAAATTGAAGATATCATTGTTTGAGAGATTATTCTAATCTATATGCATATAGAGTTTGCAAATTTTGTGTTGCTAATCTTTTATAATGAAACCAAATAATTGATCTATATGGATCCCATCCAGATCTATGTTGACAACACAATTTTAACGCTCAGTCAGTAAAGTTTTGAGGCTAAATTTATGATGATTACCAAAATTAGATAAATCCACTTACTATTAAAAGAAAGTTTTTCTCATATTTACACTATATTAGGTGTAGCCTTGGATTGCCAAATGAACCTTTTGGCCTTTCTATAAAACCATCATCCTTTTATATGATTTTTAAAACTTATTTATTTCCAATGGTCTTTTTACCTTGACGGAAGGTCAATGAAGTTCTAAACATGGTTAATCTTATTAGATTTTATTTTCTCTACCATTTTATTAATTCTTCAATTCTTTACTAACAAGAGAAGAGAGAGCCTTTTTTTTTTTTTTTAAATCTTCATCATGCATAAAGTTTCCTTTTCTATTCTAAAATGATGATGAGAAATAATTATGTTTGTTCTTTTACAAGGTTGAGGTCTTAGAAAATTTTATATAATAGAGTGCATCATCCACTAATAAGCAAATAGCTCTATTAATTTCAAAATGTTAAGGAATTTATTCTCCTACCCTAAATGGTGCAATATAAATGTAAAGTTTTAGATATCCCATCTTATGAAAACAAATAGTTTTCCAAACTTTATCTTTATAACAAAAATCCTTTGCAATGAAATATGCTCTCATGGCCTAATTGAGACACACCTTTATTTGATTGCTTCCCAAATAACACATATCTTTTTTAAGTGATCAAGGTATCTTATAAAGATACATCTTTATTTTTTTTTAATAAAGCCTTCCTTCTCACACACACTTGTAAGAAGTATTATATATAACAAATAAATAAAAGCAAGGTCTCAAATGAGTTAAGTTATAAAATCTTCCTTACCATAACTCATAATATGAAGGCTAATTTGGAAAAGATATTTCTAAAAATATTGGCAGCAAATAACATTACATCCCTACTATAAAGTATGCATAAATGTTCTTAAATCATCATTGTTTTAACTATATCTAGCAAGGCTTGATTTTGTTTTCACAACATCATTTTGTTGTAGATTTCTAAGAATCACTATATGATAATTATCCTTTTTATTTTTATATATAATTCCTTGAATCTCTCAAATAGATATCACCTTTTTGGTCAATTTAAAAACCTTGATACTTCTATTTAGTTGATTCTCGATATCATTTATATATTTTCTAAAACAATCCAATGCTTCAAATATACAGGAGATCAAATAGACATGATATGAATAAAAGTGTGTATAGTCATCATAATTCTTAAAATTATTCATCATATAGATACTTATCTTTTTTATTAGTTTATGTAATTTATCCTTAATCTCTATTATATAGTGCTTAGAGCAATCTAATGCTTCAATTTATATAAAAACCTTGATTATTTTATCTAGTTGATCCTTTAATCTCTTTTATATAGTGCCCAGAGAAATCCAATACTTTAGATTTGTAAAAGATCAAATAGACATGACCAAAAAATACATTGTTAACTATAAAAGATGATAAAATAAGGATCTCTTCTTACCTTCCTCTTATATACATTTGAATCATGTATATTTAAATGAATAAGTTATATATGAGACTTCTCCCTAATTTCTTTTCCAAGTGGTTTTCTAGTTTTTTTTATCAAAAATATTCACAAATTGGTAGATTGACTTTTACGAGTGAGCTTAAAATAGACCTTATCTAACAAATCTATTTATCTTGTTTTTCCCTATATATGTTGCCAAATTAGCCAGTTGTTTAAAAAAATGTAAAAACTATTAAGAAATGAGCAAACCAAAAGAATTATATGAATGTCTAACATATAAAACTAGAAAATCATCTAAAACTAACCATAAAAATAACAATTTATTCTAAGATACTTATTGATAGGGTGCTATATAGGACTCAATTTTCACGAGCAATATACTCAACTTTCACCGAACTTTGATGGGCAAAGCTTGATATGATATTGAGCTCCATTATCCTTATTGGGGTGTACCATATTTATGGAGGCCGAGGTCTTCAAAACTTTTTTATTCATCTAACACTAGCTAAATGACAGGTTGTTAGTGTCATAGACATCATCATCAAGCTTCTCTAATTTCTAAAAAATATTAAACATATTTTGAGCATAATAAAAAATATTTTAGAAGCTAAAAATTTTCTCAAACATTAACCAATATAATAAAAATTATAAATACTCCCACTATTCAAATACAACCATTTTATCAAGAAAATATTGATATGAGGTTACAAAATAAAAAACCTCTAATCTTCTAGTCTTAAAAATTTAATAAAAAAATTATTATTTTAATATTATAAAATAGGTTATTTGAGAAAATCTAGTTGCAAAACAATTCTTCGAGATCACTACCCGCTCCTATACACGCTACTAGGTATGCATAGGCTTTCCTCCAGTAAAGCCAACAATATCAAACCTCACACACATTGTGTCTCTATCAGCGAGGTTATTGTCTTACAATGGTCTAGTGCACATACTAGTGTGCTTTGCATAAAACTAGTGTGCTTCGGATTATGCGCTTGGCTACTGAACCAAGCCTATAGTGCTCTCATCTACTCTACATTCTACACCATTGTTGGGCTGATCCTCATCCTTGTGGGAGGTGCGTGCAAGCCGCACACTACTTTCTTATCCGATGTTTTCTAGTCTAATTTTCAACCTAAATAAATTTAGATCTCTAAGAAATCATAACTTTCACTAAAAAATTAAGATTAAGTCATATTTCATATCATTGGAAAACTTTCGTTTAAAAGTTTATACTATAAAATATCACATTATAAGTTTGATTAAAATATATATATTACATGTCTTGAAATTTCTAAAATGCTCTCTTTCTCAAAACCCTAGAAAAATGTTTAGTTGAGGGTTGCCAGTGATTTTTTTTCTTTTTGTATCTTTTTCCTTAGCCTTTTTGTTAATACAAGTATTGATGCAAACTTTGTGGATATAAAAATCCAAAAATTCACAGTTAAATCAATCATTTCTAAGAAAACTAAATTCAAGTTTATAATTAAGTTTGATACAATGATGACCTGTACTGAGGTATCAAGACTATAGAAACCAAACCCCCATCCAATGCCCTTGAAGAGATGTGAACGAAAAGTATGAAAAGATGTCACAAAACTTGGTTACTTCTTCAATAAGTTAGAGTAGTTCAATAAAGAACCAAAATAAGAGAATTTTCTAAACAAAGTTTCGAAACTGAAGTTAATATATTATTTTGAAACCAAAGTTTGTATATCGGAAAAACCTAAATAAAAGCAAACAAACATATTTATAATTGGTAAATATATCCTAAACAAAGTTGAAAAAATAATAAAAAAGTTTAAAATAAAATAGAAAAAAGAATCCTAAATTAATTAAGAAATTAATACAATATACACACAATAGCTTTTAGATCTTATTGCAAGTCTTTCTCGTTGTCTGATCGTTATGCAATTCTAACTGTATATAAAAAAGGCCTCTGAAATCTTCTAGTAGAATTTTAGTCAAATCCAACGATTTGATTGAAAGTTATACTTGTTCGCATAAAACTGTACATTAGAAAAAATAAGCCCATAACCACTTCTAATGTCATTGAATGATAAAGAAACCTTGCCAATGAGAAAATCAACAAAACAAAAGAGAAAACAAGTTGTTGATATGAAAACCCTTGCCAAAATAATCCCAATTTCTTCCACCTATGCTTTCATTGTAGAAAAGAAATCCTTGATAAACAAAAAGTCCATAAATCATATGGAAACAAATAGCAAAACTCGTACAACAACTTTTGACCTGAATTTTAACACATCATTCTTTCCTTTCTAGATGAATTACTTGATCTGCAATATATGGATGAAAATATTAAGATATCTAGTTTATAGTTCAACTATAATCATAACAAGATTCAACCTGTAACTCCAGATATTACCCAAATAGTATACAACAGTTTAGTCTAGTAGATTTGCGACTTGTTAATCCAAATATCCAGGATTAACCCAATCAATTCCCTTTAGATTCTCTTAGTTTTAGTCCTTGAAATAGGCCAATTGGTACCTCTAATGGCTTCTTTGATAATGCTCTCTAATTCACATCAAGTGTATTTCCATCAACTATTTCTTGATTTATTTATATCTAGATCTTAGATCTAGATAGTTGTAAAGGGTTTGATGTTTTGCTATACCCAAATTTGCTTATAGATTTTGAAGGTTGTGGTAGAGAAGAAGGCAACAGATTTTATATAAGTAACGTTCTAGATGATATGGGTTTCAAAGCTACTAGAGCAACCAAGGAAATAAACTCATAAGCTTACTTGTAGATCTGAGCTCACCTAAACTTATTGAGTTTCAACATCTTCTCTCACCTTTTATACAAGTTCACTATATGTCAACTTGGTTTTAAAAGGAAAATATATTCTTTGAAAGATGCATCTAATTCATCAATTTTAAATGAGAAATTAGTTAGAGAATATGAAATCTTGAAAGCTCAAGCTATTGATTTAAATTCTACTTTGACTAAATTTACAAAAGGAAATGAGAACCTATATATAATTACAGGAAATCAAAGATATGTATTTGAGAAAAGTGGTTTAGGATATAATCCAAAGAGAAATGAAAAACTTTACTCAACTTTCTTTGTGAGAGCATCCACATCTTCTACATCTTATCTATCATGTTGCAGAAATAGCTTTCATGAAAAATATTGCATGCACAAGATTATCTCAACTGGAACTAAACATATTTGGATGCTAAAAAGCACATTTACTAACCTAAATAAACTCATGAGATTATGGATACCAAAATCAATATGTTGAGATTTTTCCTTGTAGGAAAAAAAAACATATAATATTTGGATAACGGATGTTCAAGACATATAACGAGTAAAAAATCCAAATTCACCTTCTTTAAGGAAAAAGAATGCCAGACATGTGACATTTTGATAAAACACCTAGAGAAAGGTAAAAGGTATCAGTAATATTGAACATTCCCCTACTATTGAGCATGTTTTACTTGTAGATGGTTTTAACTATAATTTTCTTAGTATTAGCCAATTATATGATATAGGTAATAAAGTTATTTTTGAATTTTTACATTACTTAGTAATTAGCATTATTGATAACAAAATAATTTTCACAAGTTGACATAGGCCTAGCATGATTTGTTTCCTAAAAAATAAAAAAAATCATCAAGTTGCAAGATTTCTGATTTGGGTCTAATGATAACGCGGACGAAGGTTGACCAATAATAAATTACTCCCTAATAAAATCAGAAAATATTTAAACAATTAATGACATGCATAAAATAAATTTAGGAGAAAACACATAACTAAGGTAACCTTTCCTCGAAAAGGAAGTAGTAAGGTGGTGTCTATTTTCCCTTAAATATAACCAACCTCTTACTTGAATCTTTGAAACCAATATATATTTTAGGATTCTTATTTCCTTAAAAACTAGGTGGTAATTTTTTTAAAAAAATAAATTTCCTTAAATGTTTGAGGTTTCATTTGTGGTTGAGCAGCAACAGTTGACATTAATTGTAAACACAAAAACAAAAAACCAAAGTAAAGCCAGAAATGACTCCACCATCGCTGCCAATTTTTGAATTGACAGTGACGTAGTTTTTGCTGTCGATTTCTAAATCGACAGTGATGCAATTTTTCATTGTCGATTCATGAATCAGCAGTAGCATAGTTTTTTACTGCCGATTTCTAAATCAGCAGCGACATAGTTTTTGGCTGTCGATTTCTAAACAATAGCGGCATAGTTTTTGTTGCCGATTTCTGAATCGACAGCGACACTATAAAACCCAATAAAAATTAGTGTTGAATCGGCCTATCCTAAAGGAGAATTGGAATAGAAACCAACCTAAGATAACCTAAAAGGGGGAGAAGGATAACCTTGTCCAGTACCCAAACACCCTACCTCATTAAGAGGGGGTATAAATGCAAGGGAGAGATAGAAGGCGACCCTTCCTCTCCCCAAGATCTAGCAGCAACTCTGCTGGAAACAACTCTCTCTCCCAAAGAGAAAACTGAAATCGACCAGCTGCGTGCAAATCTCTGAGGGTGTTGTGTGAGAAGAGAGTTAAAAGGAAGGAGAAGTGACCAAAAACATGGTGGAAGCAGGATCCTAGACCTTTTTTCAGAACCGGCAATAGTCATTACTGCAGCACACACACCCCTCCTCCAAGTAGAAAACTGAACCCAACCAGCCTGCATGCCACTTTCCTTGAGCGTGGAGTGAGAAGTGAGTTAGGAGAAGGAAAGAAAACCAAAACCATGGGAGGAAGAGGAGCCTAGAGGGTCGGTTGGACAATAAGAGAGGGAGGGAAGAAAATAAAAAACAAGAGGAAGAACAGACCATCGAAACCTGCAGAGAACTTGTTAAATTCATGAGGTATGAACTATACCATTTCTCCACTTGTTCTTGGGGCCTTGGAATTGAAAAAGAAGAAGAAAACTCTAAGAAAAAGCAACGAAAATGGGGCTGGATAAGGGACCAAATTTCAGAACAGTTAACAAAGGAAGTGAACAATTTTGAATCTATAAACTTGGCATAATGGTCGACCATAATGAGGGTTGGACAGACTATGAGTTAAAAGGATAAAATGCAAAGATGATGACCTTGTTAGAATTGTTAGACCATGCTGAAATCAAAACAAAAAGTGTATTTGGTGCTAATGACAAGAATTCTACTTGTGGTTAATGAAATTATGTGATAATATGTCTGAATGATGTTATATGCAGAATTATGTTATCTTTGAACCTTGAAGAGCATGCTAGAGTTGAAACAACAAAGACCATGTTAAGTTGATACCCAAATTCTATTTGCGTGATTGATCAAATTGCATGTTTATGAACCATATGAATGAAGGTATGATTGTGTGTGCTGACGATCTCAGCGTCAGCTGCAAAATTGTGTTGCGTTGATAATTTTTGAATCGGCAGCGACTTAGTTTTTGTCAACAATTTCTGAGTTAGCTGTGAACTATGTACGTTGATGATTTTAGCGTTAGTTGTGAAATTGTCTTACGTTTATGATTTCTGAGTTGGCAGTGTGATACGATCAAAAGATTGATGTCTTCTCTCAACTGCAGGAGTTTTAAAGTAATAAATAACCCGGTAAGACCGGGGTCGAACCACAGGGAGGTTAATTGTATACATTATAAATAACAACAACAATAACAACAACAACAACAACAACAACAACAACAACAACAACAACAATAACAATAGTAATAATAAAAAGAGCTTTGAGATGTGATATTGATATAAGGATTAAACAATGATTAAAACAATTATCAAGGTTAGAGGATCCACTAATGGTATTTCAAACAAGTATAGTATAAACTCTTTTTATTACTCAACTAGAAACCACACACAAAAGAGGTTCCAATCGGATTATAAATTGTTAACATGATTACATTAGTTATCTTATTCACTAATGCTAATACTTGTAAATGTTGTCAAACATTCATGATTATAACTTATGTTGACAACAAATCAAGTTCCTTTCATAGCACAGGTGTCGGTTATACCATACGGTTGGGCTATGAAAGTGCCAAGTATTTGTTGTACCAAGGGTTATACAACATAAATCTAGATTAACCATCTAACAAACAAAGTATTAAAATTGAACAAGATAACAATTACAAAACATGTTAGTATCAAACATTAAAGTCCATGTTGAGTTTATATTATACTTGTTCTTACACCATTAGTGTAACCTTTTCACCTTGACATGATAAAATTAGCTAAACATAATGAAAGAGAGAAACATAAATAAACAAGGAAAGGAAATGAAAAGCATAAGCAATAGATTAATATAAGCAAAATTTAAGCATTACAAAATATAAAGAGAGAGCAAGAGCATAATCTTGATCTGAAAACCAAGATGCCTAAATACATGGCAAATGCCTCCTTTTAGAGGCCAAAATTCGGAACTATTGATTTGTTAACTAATTGTTGAATGGGTGGCCACATCTTGACTTGGTGACAATCCTTATCTTCTTCTCTGCCAAAAACGTCATTGATAAAGTCATAATTTGAACAGTCTTGAATCATGAAAGTTCTAGGAAATTGTCTGAGCTTTCCAGGAAAAAAAGTTGAGGTCATTTGAACTTCTAGAACTCGAGATATGGGCTGAACACTAAACAGTGTCTGGGCTGCAGGATAGATTCAGACTTCTCTGTTGTTGCAACAATTTGGACTAAATCCAATATCTACAGCTCCAGATATGACCCAATTACCGAACAGTGTTCTAGTTTGGACTGAACCAACATCTCTTTTCTAAGTTTGGCCCTCTCTTTGTCCTTTCAATTTTCGTACTTAAACTCATTAATCAATCCTTTCATTTATATGATAGGCCTGCATTTAAGATGAACATTTACCATAAATTAAAGGTATCTTATGGTATCAGACTTGTTATTATAAAACATGCTTTAGTTAAGGAGTTATTGATACTTCAAGTGCAAAATGATGATATA
>Ga0325400_1000030_pt1 | contig 77301 bp, 53 predicted proteins | sample PopdelMetagenome_2_FD_205662 | JGI IMG/M metagenome (GOLD analysis project Ga0325400, IMG submission 205662) | Populus deltoides microbial communities from Bellville, Georgia, United States - Xylem-PdKOR-R1 | ecosystem: Host-associated > Plants > Phyllosphere > Stem > Wood/Secondary xylem... | reverse complement strand
TTTATATTATATAATATATCTCTTTGATCTTTTCATAAACTCAGTATATAGGCTGGAAACCTGTGACCCGATCTTTGAGATCATTCTCAGGTATAACAACGCCACGTATTGAGTATTATTATTATTATTATTACTATTACTATTAATATTATTATTACTGTTACTATTATTCTTGTTATTGTTGTTGTTGTTGTTGTTGTTGTTGTTGTTGTTGTTGTTGCTGCTTTATTAATTATAATTTATACAATTAACCTCTCTATGGTTCGACCCCGGTCTTGCCAGGTTATTTATTACTGTGACACTCCTGCACTTGGGATAAGACATCAACTCTTTGATCGTGTCAGGTGTGATGTTAATTGTATGAAATTTTGAAGAAGTATTCATGACTCTTTTAGTCTAGGTTCGGCCTCCACTGTATAGGAGAGGGTTGAACTTGTTGCTTTGAATTGTTGCTAAAATTATGTTTCATTGTGTTATATGACATGTTTTAGGATTGTATGAGATGACATGCTCGCGCGCTGTCGCGGGCTTATAAAATAAATGCACTTGATAGTGTTATAATTGTGAACCAACGCTAGATAAATAATAGAAACTAAAGGTATGATGGAGCAAATATTTCATGATGGAAAAAAAAAGTTGTGTTGGTGATCAAAAACTTAGAGACTGAACAAATTAATTTGTAGCAATCTACAGTATTTTGTGAGGAAAAATACAATGCTTTCGCTACATAATTTAGCTTTTCTGTCAATAAAAAGCAAAAAAAAATTACAAAACTAAATTCTCTACCAACTTAATATTAAAAAAAAAAACCAACAAAGATGATTTTGAAAGGAAAAAAAACCCATGAGGAAAAACGTTGTAGCAATGGACAATGCTTTATGAGGAAAACTATAATGTTTTCCCCAATAAAATAAAATAAAAAACCATTTAGAGAAATATTGTAGCAATCCACAACGATTTGTGATAAAAACTACAATACTTTTCTCATATGATTTAGCTTTATTGTAATTATAATTCTTAACCAACTCAATATTAAAAAAATTCGACAAAGATAATTTTGGAAAAAATCATAAAAAAATCATATGGGAAAACACTACAATAATTCATAGTGTTTTAAAGAAAAACAATTACAAAGCTAAATTCTTAATTAGCTCAATATTAAAAAAATTGATAGAGATAATTTTAGAAAAAAAAATAACAAAAGAAACACCAAAAAAAAGAAAAAAATCATGTCGGAAACATTGTAGAAATTCACAGTGTTTTGTGATGAAAGCTACAGTGCTTCCCCACATGATTTAGCTTTATTTGTAATTGTAATTCTCAAACAACTCAATATTAAAAAAATAAAATTGACAAAGATAATTTGGAAAAAAATTATATAAAAAAAAACCATGTGCAGAGACACTGTAGCAATCCATAATGTTTTGTGAGAAAAGCTACAATGCTTTCCCCACATGATTAAGCTTCATTACAAAGTTAAATTCTAACTAACTCAATATGGAAAAAAAAATCGACGAAGATAATTTTGGAAAAAAAATTACAAAAAAAGAAAACACAAAAGAAATTGAAAAAAAAAACCATATGAGGAAAAACTGTATCTATGCATAGTGTTTTGTGAGGAAAAACTTGTATTTACCTGTAATTGCAATTCTTAACCAACTTACTATTTAAAAAATAAAATTGACAAAGATAATTTTAGAAAAAAAACATAACAAAATAGAAAAAACCATATAGAAAAAAACATTGTAGTAATCCATAGTAATTTGTGAAGAAAGTTACAGTGCTTTCCTCACATATTGTAACTGTAATTTTTAACTAACTCAATATTAAAAAATAAAATCAAAAAAGAAAATTTCAGAGAAAATCATAAAAAAAATGCGGAGAAACATTGTAGTAATCAACATGTTTTAAAGAAAAAAATTACAAAATTAAATTTTTAATCAGCTCAATATTAAAAAAATTAACAAATATAATTTTGAAAAATAAACAAATAAAATAGAAAAACTATGTGGGAAAACACCACTGCAATCCACAGTATTTTAAAGAAAAAAAATTATAAAGTGAAATTTTTAACCAGCTCAATAAAAAAAAAATCGACAAATATAATTTTGAAAAATAAAAAAATAAAATAGAAAAACTATGTGGAAAAACACCGCAGCAATGCACAGTATTTTAAAGGAAAAAAATTACAAAGCGAAATTTTTAACTAGCTTAATATTTAAAAAGTAAAATCAACAAAAATAATTTTGGAAAAAAAAGAAAAAATAAATGCAAAAAAAAAAGAAAACAGAGAAAAGTTGAAAAAAAAAAAGAAATGCATTATGGATTACTGTTGTAATCCATAGTGATTTTGGGTGTGGGGGAATAGTGATTCCCCCACACCATTTAGATGTATGTATAATATGAAGAAAAATGCATGAAATTTTGAAAAAGGAACCTTTGGTTCTTTAATCCTTAAAGGGTAGGTTTGACCATTGGATAATTAAAAGGAGAGAATGATTCTTTTGTGTAAAAGTTGTGTGAATAATAATTGAAAATGATTTTGACATAATAATTAATGGATTTGAAATAAAAAGAACAAAAAGGAAGCCATAACTTGTATATGCTTTGGTTTGGCTAAAGTAAAGGTAAGGGGGTTTTGAGTTTGTTGTTTCAATGTTTCATAAGGGTTGTGTTGAATTGTAATTATAATGTGTTTAAATGAGTTCGTTAAGAAAATATATGATAAACTTGAATGGAAACTCAAGGAATTATTCCTTGAGGTTTCAGCTAAACTAAAGAAGATGGGGGTTGACATGTTAAATTTTGTTTTTTAGTGTTTAGACATATATTATAAAGTATTTTAGTTGTATTAAAATAGGTTTCAATAATGGAAGATAAAGGGCAACCTAAAGTTACCCATGGAAGGTCATTCAGCTAAAAGCCATTTTAGAGGGAAAGACCAAAACTTGTCTTAAGATTTCTCTTAAAATTAATACTATAGATCAATATGAGTGTGTTTAAATTGAGGTTGAAGGAAAAAAAAATGGTGTGTAGAACCTTTTAGACATAGTCAATTACATAAAAAAAAATGACAAGGAACATGCTGAAATTTTCATGTAACTTTCATATTTCTAAACATCATATCTGAGTATAATGGGGAAATTTTTTTTTTTTTTTGCAATATGTCTAACAATACATCTCATTATTGATTATTTAGTTTACCAAATTTATAGCAGAGTTTCCCCCATAACTTATACATTTTCTCAGTTCTTTTCTTATCCTCTTGGGCAATACAATATCAAATAATTCTATTATATACACATAGTAGCCTTCGGTCACCCACTAATTCAATTATTTCTTAATTTGATTCTTTCACAACGCTTCTCACAATTCATTTTATATTCTTTCCATTTCTTATTTACTTAAAATATACGTGTGATGGCTATACACACACATACACATAACAAAAGAGATGCAATAACCAAATGCTAGAAATACAATCATACCATTTAGTATATTTCAAGGTGAAATTATTAACATAATTTTAAGTATTTATAGTACATAAAAATAAATATTTAACAAAATTATAAATAGTGAAACGACACAATCAATGCTGGCTCACTTCGTGTCATAGACCTACAACATATATAGTATTATAAGAGTTATTAGTTATCAAGAAGACTTATGCTCATGATTTTTTTATAAGGGAAAGGAATCATTATGTCAATTAGCACTTTTAACAATCCTACTCAAAACATTCAACTCAAGTTCAATAATATCCCAACTCATATGACAATACTCATGCTCATCATTGCAACTAAAATAACATTACAAATTTAACATCTAGCCATAAAATGCATGTACATGATTTTTCATAAGGAAAAAGAACAATATGCTTTTCCATAATTCTTTTAGCATCAATTACATCATATATATATTGAATTACGCACTAGCTGTTATGACGTCTAAGTTTATATTTATTACTTTTAACATTGCCTTGATGACGAATTATGTAATACATTCAAATCTAAGGTTGCTGATTATACGTCACATGTAGCAACTCATTTTCTTAATTTTTGATTCCCCAATCAATAATTAATATTTCATTTTCTTAGTTACCGATTTCCTTGGGTACAATCCTTGAAGTAACCATATGTATTAATTCTATGTTTACTCACCGTCACTACTTAACATAATTTGTTTGTAATATTACCATATTTTCTATTTTCTAGGTATCACAACCGTTTGTTACATAGAAACGTCTTATTTCGTTTCGTTCCCGTTCTTCATTTCCTTCTTTTCGAATCCAAGGGGGACTTCTTTGGCTGACCTAATTGGTGCTTTCGTAGCGAGGAATACACTTCGACTCCCTTTATCCCAGACAGAATGAAGCTTTCACACTCCTTCTCTATAGTCAATCCATATCACCCTATTAAAATTTACTTTGACTTAGTAATACATCAAATGATATTATGTCTTAAGTTGCCAATCAACCTCCCTTGTCATATATATTTTTAAACATCGATTAATGGTCTTAGACAATGGTTTCCATTATACAATCGATGATAGTTTCAATAGTTTCCATTATTTGGAAACAACAACACTAAAGTTTCTACTCATTGGAAACAACAATACAATGGTCTTTATTCAAAACAAAGGCAACCACATGAATTCTTTTTTTTTATTAGGGACAACGAGGAAGTAACTTTTGTTACCCATAATTTAATTTAAAGAAATTGTCAACTTAAATAGAAGCATAGGGAAAGGAGAATCTAAATCATCATCATATAATTAACCAAATTGTATTTTGCTTCCTTGGTCATCATTCTTTTAGGCAACTAAACATCAAAAGTTGTCACATTCATATATATTGATAATTAATCGTCCAACTATCAATTTATATATTGTCTTTAGTCACTAATACTGCGGTCATTAAGTATCGTTCTTTTCATATCCTTAGTCACCAATACTGCGGCCACTAAGTATTGTTCTTTTCTCATCCTTAGTCATCGATACTATGGTCACTATGTATAATTCGGTCATCCCCTCGTGGATGCCAATAATTCTGGCAAACCCATTTAATTGCCAACAAATTCAGCTATTAATATCTTCCTACCGAACTATCTTTAATATTTTACTCCACATCTTCATACAACCTTATACTGCATTATTTTATTTGAGCTATGTTCAACAAACAACTGATGATATGCATTATGGTCTAGGAATCCTTGTACATATGGGATTCTTCATTCATTCCTAACTATGATCAATTTTATATATGGTTCTTTAAACATTAATTTCGATTGTGAATAACACATCATACTCTTTATTTCATCGTATTAGTAAATGCTTTTAAATGAGATGGTTCACAACACTCATTACTAGTAATCCTAGTATGGACCCCATTAACTAGAGTTAACCTTATCCTTTACTCTTGGCTATCCAACATAGATATCATTAGCCAAAACTAATCTTCAATGCTTATTCTTGCTTATCCAACATGGATTCCATTAGCCAAAGCTAATCTTATCATTCATTCATGGCTACCCAACATAGATATCATTAGCCGAAGCTAATCTCATCATTCATTTCCAACTATCCAACGTAGATACCATTAGCCAAAGCTAATCTCACTAATCAATCTTGGTTATCCAATATGAATACCATTAGCTGAAGCTAATCTCATCAATGAATCCTGATTATCCAATATGGATACCATTAGTTGGAGCTAATTATATCATTTAATCTTGGTTATCCAATATGGATACCACTAGCCGAAGCTAATCTCCTTAATGAATCCTGGTTATCCAATATGGATACCATTAGCCAAAGTTAATCACATCATTTAATCCCGGTTATCCAATATAGATACCGTTAGCTGAAGCTAATCATATAATTATTCATTACGTTTCATGAGTAATTTTAATCGATTGAAATCGAGTAGCAACATTATGTATAAATACTTCAAGGATTTAATAATAATTAGTTAAAGGTGGAAACCACTTACCTGCCCCTACCGTAGTGTGTCCTCGCCCGGTCGAAGATCCGATCCTACTCGCGCCTCCGATACACAAAATGACCATTACTCAATATATTTTTATTTAGGTAATGTCAAAGATCATTTCAACACATATACCAGAACGCGCATACATTCATTCAAACATCTCCCACATTTATATAATTATACTGTGATAATATTGTAACAAGACATTCGTCTCTAATAAGTATTATCATAAACCTTTCTTATACTGAAGCACCCTTAATCTCTTCATATAAGTCATTGTGGATTGATTGACTAAGTTTGCATTATTTTTCCCTATGAAAATGACATACTCGATTGTATGTAAATGAAGTTGTAAGATTATATAGGTGCTTGTGTTAATCGTGCTAGATTGAGATCCTAGGTTTATGTCTCACCTATGGCCAAATACTCAACATGTTCTAGCGATGAGATTGAACTTGAGCATTGCTTTCCACCCTCTAACAAATGATCAATCTAAAAGGATCATCCAAACCTTAGAAGACTTGTTAAGGATGCGTGTAATTGCAACTTAGGGGTAATTGGGAAGATCACCTACCACTTATGGAGTTCACCTACAATAACAACGACCAAGCTATAATAGAAATGGTTTCCTATAAGGGCTTGTATAATAGAAAATGCCGAACTCCTATATGTTGGGATGATATGAGTGATAGGAATTTGATTATGTTAGAGTTGGTACTAGTTATCATAAAAAAAATAAAGATTATAAAGGATATAATAAAGGCAACCCAAGATAGGAAAAAAAAAACGTTATACGGATAATAGAAGGAGGCCTCTCGGGTTTAACATTAGAGATTGGGTGTTTCTGAAAGTAGCTCATTGAAAGAACATCATGCGATTTGGTAAGAATGGAAAGTTAACATCGAGGTATATTGAGCACTTTGAAGTTGTAAAGAGAATTAAGCCAGCAACATACAAGTTGGTTTTGCTCCGTATCTAGCTCAGATACATGACGTGTTTCATGTCTCATTGCTTCGAAAGACTGAGGAAGACCCTTCCTGAATGTTGCCATACGTTTCTCTAAAGATTAAAAAGGATTTGATGTTAAAAGTGAAACCTATAAGAATATTGGATCGATGTGAGAAGGAACTTAGGAATAAAAAGTTTCTTATGATAAATATATTGTGGAGAAGCTCCCAAGTTGAAGAAGAGACTTGGAAGAAAGAGTGGGAAAATGTAAACCCCCGATCAAAATTTTACAGTGTTAATAAAACATTAAAAATTTAACTTGGTTATAAAATGAGTTAATTGAAAAATAATATTAAATAATTAGAAAGCAAGTTTTATGGAATAAAACTTCTATGTATGGTGTTTTAAAAGTGGATTGAGACAGAGTATCCAGTTAAATAGAAAAAATACATAAACTATACATAATGACATTGTTGTAAATATGGATAAAATAGAATATATAAAAATAAAAATCTTGACTTCCTTAAGAAGCCATCTAACCAATTATAATAATGAAGAAAAAAAAAAAAGGCTTGATCATTTTCTTGATACAAACACATAAAAATGCTTGATTAAGAGTTCTAAAGAAAGTTTAGAAGTATCAAAGCAAGGAATTTCAAGCTTTGGTTTAGTTTGTAATGCTTGAAAGTAGAGATTTTTGGAGCTAAGTTAAAAAAGTAAAGAGTGAAGAGAAATTGTTTAGTGTTGTTAAAAGGTAAGGAACTCTATTACTATGATTGATCAATATTTTATTATGATTGCAAGCATGGTTGTTAGTGATTGCATTATGTAAAGTTAGGGTTGTATTGATTGATTAGTTGGAATGATGAGCTTGGTTTAATTATGTGTTCTTGATCATTAATAACTAATGGGTAATGTTAATTAATGGAAAAAATTAAAAGCAAACCATGTTCTCCCTTGAAGTTAGAATTGGCCAAGACTAAGAAAAAGAAGAATTGATTTTGTTGATTTAATTGTTATGATAATTGGAATAAATTGCATTCAGTGAAGTGTAAAATGAGTGAGTAATATAAAATTAACACAAAAATTAAATAAAATTCATGTCTTCTATTGATGGTAGTTTTCAACCAAGTGTTGAAATAAAAAAGTTTGGATTGCTTAATTCAAGTTAATGTGGAAATTGTGTTTGATTTCATTATATAACATGTTTTAATTAGGTATGAAAAGATTTGTTTGAAATTGAAAAATGAAACCTTTCATTCCTAAAAGGATGATTTCAACCAAAGTACGAGGAGGAGGTAAATGAGTTGTTGTTTTAAACTTCCATAAGAATTGTGTTGAATTACGCATGTATATAAAAAAATTAAAAAAATCAATCCTGCCCCAAAACAAATAAAGAATGACAAATTATCCTCGTGAAAAGATCCTTATAACCCTCGTCTATCTTTTTTTTTTTTAATTAAAGGCAAAACCATAATTTTAGTGTTATAACCTATATTTAAATGTTTTTCCCTCTTTCTTAGATTTTGTAATATTTGAGTAGATAGATCAAGAGAGTGGAGGTGGAACAAAAAAATAACAACAACTGATAACCCACACCTGATCATCGAACTTAGTAAAAAAACTCAAATTCTTTCTCGATCACTGGTTCTGACAATGACGACCAAAAAGTTGTACCAATAATTATAACAACAACAACAATAAAAAAAAGAGTTTGGATTACTTAATTTAAATTGATGTCGAAATTATGTTTGATTTTATTATATAACATGTTTTAAGATGGGGTACGAAAGAATTTGCATGAAATTTTAAAAGGAACCTTTAGCTCCTTGAAGGATGATTTCAGTCAAAGTAAGGGTAAAAAAAAATTGAATTGTTGTTTCAATCTTCCATAAGGATTTTGTTGAATTGTACAAAAATACAAAAAAAAAAAATCAATTATGACTCAAACAAATAACAAATAACAAATGACAAATCAACCTTGTGAAAAAATTATTTTACCAATTATCTATTTTTTTAATTATAGACAAAACCACAATTTTAATGTTATAGCCTACATTGCAGTGTTTTTCCCATATCCTTTGATTTTATAATATTTGAGTAGATAGATCAAGGGATTAGAGGCAAAATAAATAACAGCAACAATAATGATAATTCCATACCAATTCATCTAGCTGGTAAAAAAAACTCAAATTCTCCCTCAATTCCTGGTTTCAGCAATGATAGTTGAAAAACTGTACAACAAGAGAGTTTGAATTTCTTAATTCAAGTTGACTTGGAAAATGTGTTTGATTTCATTATATAATATGTTTTAAGATTGAGGATGAAGAATTTTTTATGAAATTTAAAAGAGAATTTTTGGTTTCTAAAAGGATGATTTAAGCCAAATAATAAATATGAGATAAATTTGTTATTGTTTGAAACTTCTATAAAAATTGTGTTGAATTATAAATATATACAAAAAAAAATTAAAAATCAAATAAAGAATAGCACATTAATATCGTGAAAATATCCTTTTAAGTTTTATCCCTCAAGGTTTTTATTTATTTATTATTATTATTAAAGGCAAAACCACAATTTTAGTGCTTTATCTTACTTTACAGTGCCTTTCTCCCATGTTCTTAGATTTTTGTGATATTGTAGTACATAGATCGAGGGAGTGGAGGCAGAACAAAAAAAATAATAACAATAATAATGATAATCCCACACCAGTTCACCGAACTTCGTGAAAAACCCAAATCCTCCTTCGACCACTGGTTCCGGCAATGACCGCCGGAAAGCTGTACCAACAATTACAGCAACAGCAACAAGTACAGCTATCCATGTGTTCTTTGAAAGGATCCCTCCTAACTCTGGCAATCCTAACCCTAATCTCTTTCACATATCTCTCTTTCAACTCTCTCCACTCCTCTCCTCCTCCTTCCATCTCCGCGTCTTCCGTTTCTCTCCTGCCAGCGACGGAGACAACGACGAAGACTGTAGTGGTCGATGTTGGCGATGGCGAGAACGATGAGATATCGGATCTGTATCATTCTCCACGTGTATTCAAATTAAATTACGAGGAAATGGAACAGAATTTCAAGATTTATATATATCCAGATGGAGATCCAAACACATTTTATCAAACACCTAGGAAATTGACTGGAAAATACGCTAGCGAAGGGTATTTTTTCCAGAATATAAGAGAAAGCAAGTTTCGTACTCTTGATCCTGATCAAGCCCACCTCTTCTTTATCCCCATCTCCTGCCACAAGATGCGCGGCAAGGTCAGCAATAATTTTGTGTTGCGGTTGCTTTCCTAGTGAGGCAACCCTTTTGTTGATGATGACTCCTTGTCTACTTCACTATGTTTGCTATATTATTTTCTCTTGGGACTCTTCTTACTTGCTCAAAATCTAAACTGGCATAACAGAAGTCTTTTCGAATCTTCACTTCTTAAACAAATTGGCATAAATTACTTTGCATTTTGTTGTTGTTCTGATTGATTAAATTCCTTCTGACCTGAAATTCACTCTTCTGTGCAGGGAACTTCTTACGAGAATATGACTGTAATTGTTGAGAATTATGTGGAAAGCTTAATAGCCAAGTATCCCTACTGGAATAGAACTTTGGGTGCAGATCACTTCTTCGTCACCTGTCATGATGTTGGTGTAAGAGCCACTGAACGAGTCCCATTTCTTATAAAGAATGCAATCAGAGTGGTATGCTCCCCTAGTTATGATGTCGGATTCATTCCACACAAAGATGTTGCTCTTCCTCAGGTCCTTCAGCCATTTGCCCTTCCTGCTGGAGGAAACGATGTAGAGAACAGGTAATAATAAATGACAATTTTTGAATTTTTTTCTCGCTAAGCTCTATTTTTTAGGATTTGTAAATAGATAATTTTTTCCATTTATTTTGTCTTCATTTTCGTGTAGACTGTGAAGCTTTGTTGCATTTTGTATGAGCATCCATGTCTTGTTTGGATAATAGCAGTCATTTTGATAATGGGCAAGAGTAGAGTTTATCCCTTGTGGATCTTAGTGGATCCCCCCCCCCCCTCTAACATATTGTCGTGGATCGAGGACATCAACAGAATTCTATTTTTTTAAAAGTGGACTCATAATATGAGTCTTTAACCTCTATAATCCTTATTTGTGTTAGTATTTTGTGCTTCCCCGTAATATTAGAGACTCAAATGCTACCTATCTTTCATACACAGAAAAAAATATACAAGCCTAGATGTGTGACTGTTTTATCACTTACCATTAATGAAGGTTCTCACTGGAAACTTTGATACTGTGTGTGTCATCAACAGAATTCTATTTTTTAAAAGTGGACTCATAATTTACATCCTTATTTCTGTGTTAGTATTTTGTGCTTCCCCTTGATATTAGAAGCTCAGATGCTATATTAGAAGCTCAGATGCTACCTATCACCAAAGATAAGAAGAAAAAAATATACAAGCCTACCTGTTATATCACTTACAATTGATGAAGGTTACATACTGGAAACTTTGATACTGTGTGTGTCGTACATTCAACAGAATTCTATTTTTTTAAGTGGACTTATAATATAAATCTTTAACCTCTATAACTTTTACATCCTTATTTCCATGTTAGTATCTTTGTGTGTGCATGCGCATGCGCATGCTATCAGTTGAGATATGCATATGTGCAGAAAGGTATTAATTATCAGGGTTTTTTTTAACTGGATATGATTTAGCCTTATGTTCATTACTGAACACAAGCATGCTTTACAGGACAACTCTTGGTTTTTGGGCTGGCCATCGAAACTCTAGAATTAGAGTTATACTGGCACGTGTGTGGGAAAATGATACGGAACTAGATATTTCAAGCAACAGAATAAATAGAGCTACTGGACATCTTGTATATCAAAAGAGGTTTTATGGGACTAAATTCTGTATATGCCCCGGTGGCTCTCAGGTTAACAGTGCACGCATAGCTGACTCCATCCATTATGGATGCGTTCCTGGTAAGTGTTACAACTGTTGCAATTTTTTTAATATAAAAGGGGATAAATATGTGTCTAACCCAATTTGATGCCTCAGAAATATGAAATTAAAGGTTTCAATGCTTTAAACAAGGTCCCTATCGTTAACCCCAACTTAAATACCTAAAGAGTGCGGTTAAGCACCTAAAAAGGTAAATAAATAAAAATAAACGAGCACATAAAGGAAATTTGACATTTATTTCTTATTTTAGTCTTACTCATTTTGTGCTTGCTCATATTCTCTTGGTATTTAATTTGGGCTTAGCAATCAGGGTGCTTGTCCCTGAATTATTCACACAAAAAAGCTTTGGTTGTTGTTGTTGTTGTTGTTATAGCAAGAATAAATCTCTGGAATCCTGAAAATGAAGGACTCATGATTTCCAAGCATGAATAATAGTTTTCTTTTAACTGGTATTGTTTTCAATCTTTTTTATTTAGAATGCACAAGTAGGGCACCACCCTTTGAACTTCTTTGGTACTGCATCCCTTGCAATCCTACATGACCACCTGTTGCTCTAGCATAAAACTAAAAGTCTTAATTCATTCTTCTGGCACTAGTAACACTCTTAAGTTGTATTTTCTCAATTGTACGACAGTAAAGGTGGAGTTGCATAATTTCTTGGGATTATTTGTATGATCTTAGATTTTCCGTAGCATGGTTTTAAATCATGGTTTTGGAAGTGTTGAACGGGCCATCGCAGGTGTTATGTAATGGTCACTACTATACCATGTGCAAATTATGTTATAACTTGGTATGTACAAAATATATATCAATGAAATAATATCTAATATGCCAAGGTCAATATTTATATCAATTAATTAATATAAAACTATTGACTACGAATAAATATTTTCAAAAAATATATAAAAAACTAATCTTTATGTAAAGGCTGTTACACTTGTGACAGCTACGACAACAGCTGTTACGGCAGTGATGCTTGCAAAATGTTCTACCACCTTAATGGTTCACTAAAACTCCATTACAAATGGTCTTTATGATACGCAATGGCCATTTTTAATTTCATGCTCCATAGTATTGAAGCTTCCTATAAACTCAACATTTTTTGTGCAATTTTAACTACTGTTCAAAAAGTGGGTTAAGAGTCATTTTTCTTGAATAGTTTTGTTACTTCTCTTGCAGTAATATTGTCCAACTATTATGACCTGCCATTCAATGACATACTTGATTGGCATAAATTTTCCGTCATACTTAAGGAGCAAGATGTGTATCAGCTCAAGCAAATTCTGAAGGACATACCTGACAATCAATTTGTTTCACTGCATAAGAATTTAATTAAGGTAGATCCTGTTCAATTGTAGCTTGAAACTTAATTCTTTTGGTTAGATTATTGATTTTTGGCTGAGCAACATTGAAGTCCTCATTAATGATTTGCAATAACTCACAAGAATTTATGTCATGTTTTCTCAGGTACAGAAGCATTTCCAGTGGAATTCACCCCCAATAAAAAATGATGCATTCCATATGGTCATGTATGATCTTTGGCTGCGCCGCCATGTGATCAAATACTAGTTGGTTAAGGGGTGTCATCCCAGTTGTCTTCCGTATATGCTCAAAACTTTTCATGCTAACAACCCAAAGCCTGTACACCATCACATACAAAACCATCCTCCATGCTCCTTAGAGCTAGGGAATTGGAGGACCAAGTGCTTCTTAGGTCCCAATTTTTTTTCTTTTTTGTGTCCAGCACTGCATCTATTGTATATGTTTCTGATCCATGATCCTCGTTCCACTATGTGGGTCTAGTTTTTTTTTGAATCATTTTGAGGCATAACAGAATTTAACACTTAAATCAAACCAGTGCAATTTTTATACCTGTTGAAACAGCACATGTGCAAAATCTCAATCTTGCTTGTGCTGCAGCTCTGCTTGCAATAGGTAGAGCAAACATGTTTTCACTGAGCATGCAGCGCCCTTTCGGCGTGTTTGGGAAAGTGGTTGAAACCGTGTTCTTTTAAATTTTAATTTTTTTTTGCTAAAAATTATTTTTGTTTTATGTTTTCAAATCGTTTAGATGTGCTGATGTTAAAAATGATTTAAAAAAAAAACTTTATTTTGATGTATTTCTAAGTGAAAAGGACTTTGAACCGTTATTGCTATTACAATCCCAAACCAGCCCAAGTATGTATCTTTAGCATATTAGCCTTTATTCTTGCTTCTATTTCTATCAGAGGGGATTTTTAATTGTCTATACCCTTGTGGGATTTTAATGATAAAAAAAAAACCTATCATAATGTGCATCATGAGGATTATAATTCATCTTATAAAACTGAATCTAATCTACAAGAAGATTCAGATGATCCAATAATAAGAGCGAGAGCGAAACAACTGCAAAAAACCTTGACGGGTCAAATTAGAATGATTGAAGATACTTAGAAGTTAAAAGCTAGCAATATGTTTGGAATTGGTTTAAAGGTTCTTATTTGCCTATAATTGAAACTTGAAACTTGGACATAATGGTTTTTTTGATGTTGGGCTACTTAAGTTTGGATTGATAATGCAAATAAGTGAAGAAATTGATATTGTTTACAGTCAGAATAGTAGATTAATTTGAACCCGACTTTGAAGTTATTCATTGCATGTGAAGACAAGACTAATCTTGGTGGATTTCAAGTTCAGAACGTGATCTTTCTAGATTGTCCAACCATGATTGCATTGGATTTTTTTGTAAGAAGTTATAATCGTTTTAAATTTGATCTGTTTATGTTTCAATTAAGATTAGAAAACGTGTGTTAGTTAAATTTGTCTAGCTACTTTGTCAAAGTTTAATTTTTGAGTTTGACTTTTATCATGTTGAATTTTCCTACCTATGGAGGGATGTTCTAATTATAAAAATAGTATAGAATATGTAATAAACACTTTTGGCGAAGATTTGAAACTTAATTCAAAGAATTAAGGGTTGTTTTTTTAAATTGATTTTGTGAAGAATCCTATCTAACTTATCAGTCTTCAATCACAAAGAATGGCATTGAAATCCTAGACTGATTTTTGTGGTGTTCAAATTAACTTATTAAATCTATCATTTATCTTATTTACCTTAAAATCATATAATCCGGCCTAAACATTAAAAAAAAAAAAAAAACAACCAACAAGAACATCTTTCATTCATTTTCATCATATTTATTGTCGTTTATTTTCGAATGATTCACGGCATAGCACACAATATATATATATATATATGGTAAGAAGGTTGAGTGGATATTGTTTTTTGGGACTCGAATAAGTCTATAATCAAAATCCCTTCGTACTTTATCTGTATCCGTCTGTGTGGAGGTGGGTACAATTGCCATCTCTAATTCAAATCAAGCCTATTCCATTCCTCTTTTGCACTAATCAGCTATGATAATTTAATTTATCGCACCAACAAATCACTTTGTGTGTGTGTGTGTGTGTGTGTCCATTAACTGCATCTCTCAATAAGGTTTATGATTTTGATGAAAAATTTCATCAACCATAGTAACTGACTTGACAAGAAAAAAGAACAGAAAGGAAGAAAGAACACTATGATGGAGAGCTTTTGGAGTCTTGGTCTTCGATGGTGTTGAATGTACGGGCTTAAAATCCTTGACATTTTGGAGTCTTTGCTTCTTCGAAGTCTGTCACCGTAAAGTTGATTGGAAATTTCCAGTGTTGGACTTGAGAGAGTTTGAACAAAGACGTCTTCTACCTTCTGGCTACAATTTTCAAGCCTTATAAAGCCAGTCAGAGTCAGACATGGCTACTTGTAAAGTATAGCAAAATTAAGTAGACTTTCCAGAGACAACCTAAATACAATTAATTAAAAAAAAAAGCTTCATTAAACATCACTGGAAAGTACTTGATACAATAAAACTGCAGACTGGCTCCAACAGATAAATTGGGACACAGTAGCAGCATGTCTTGATAAAACATGAGCTGCTTTGTTTTCATTCGTGGAAACATGACTGAGACTAAACTTCAATCCTCTTTGTAACAAATTTCTGCAATCCTCGAACACAACACCTTTGAGCAAACCATGCACTCCATCAACAGCAATCTTTGCATCCAATTCTATACCCACATTATACATGCCTTTAGAGATCAAGAACTCTAGCACACCTTTGAGCTCTAATGCTTTAGCGCTATTGTTGGAGAGAAAGAACCCGAAACCTTCCAGCAACCACTTAGCTCCACAAGTCTTTCATTGTTTCGCATGACAAAGCCAACTCACATTTCTTGTATGAAATGCTCTCATGCAAATAATTGAATTTCATTAAAAAATAAAATTCCTTTCACAAAAACTAAATTTAACAAAGGTAGAAAAAAAATTAAGTTAACCCTTGTTACTTTCAAAACCACAAAAAAAAATCTCATGGAAAGTAAATAATAATTTAAAATAACAAAATGTTGGTGGAAGGAGCTGAAAAAAAAAACTTAAAACAAAAAAAAAATCAAGCAAGTCAGGGTAAACCTTATAAACCCGAGATAATCTTTTAAATTCATAACCCATTAAATTATAGACCTGGACTAAACTAAGAAGTTCAACTCCTGCTCAATTAAATATTAGAGGATGAAATCAATAAATTTAATTTAATTAAAAAAATTCTTTTTAAAAAAGCTAAATTTAACGAACACAAAAAAAACCTTGAGGTAACCCTTGTTATTTTAAAAAGAAAGATAATCTCATAAAAAGTGAATAAAAAAAATATTTAAGGATGAAATCGTAAGAAAATAAGCTTAAAAAAAAACAAGCAAGCCCTAATGAATCTTGTAAACATAAGTTAAACTATTAAACTTGTAATCCGTTAAATTCTTAACTCAAGCTCAACTTAGAAGCTCAACACTTGAAGAATTAAATGTTGGAGGATGAGATAAATTAATTTAAAAAGAAAATTCCATTAAAAAATAATTTTAACAGACAAAAAAAAAACTGAGGCAATTTGTGTTATTTTCATAACACTAAAAAATCCTATAGAAAGTGAATGAAAAAACTAAAAAGCTAGAGAATGAAAGAAAATATTAAAAAATGGAGAAAAAAACCAAGCAAGCCCGTGCCAACTTCGTAAACCGAGGTTAATCTTTTAAGCCCACAATATGTTAAATTCTAGAAATGGACTCAACTAAAAAGCTAAACACCCGACCAATTAAATGTTGTAGAATAAAATAATAATTAAAAATATCAATCTAAAAAAAATCTTGCAAGGTAAAATAATAGCAATAAAAAAAAAAGAATTAAATTTGATAGGAAAAAAACTCAAGAATGATGAAATTGTGTAAAAAAAAAACAATTTCAAAAACCATCTTAAATAAAATAAATAGTAATAAAAAAAATGAGAATCAAATCTGACAGATAAAAAACTCTATTAGGGATGAAATTGAAAATAATTTCATAAATTACTCTAAATATAAAAAAAAAATTGTAATAAAGAGAATAAAGATGAAATATTAAGAATAACAAACCTCAAGAGCTGATTTGATTTTTTTTAAGGCTAACATGAAAATTAAATAGCACAGAGAAAAAAAAAAAAACAAAAGGCAACATGTGCTAAACCGGTAACAATTATGCCACACACATCACTTGTATGTGGAGGGGACACCGAGACGCTTCGATCATAGTCTTGGAAGCAAGGTTTCGGTCACTGAAAGGCGCAACACGTCCCGTCCAAACTCGGTGGACTCTATTCGTGAGCTTCCGGCTCATTTATAAGATTACTTTGTTGCGTTAATGACATCCAATAATTACCAAATAACTAAATGTGAAAGACAAGAGAAATCCTAAATCAAAAGCAAAAAAAAAAATAAATTTCAAGGGCAATGAAGTAACTTAACTGTTTTAAATTTAAGTCAAAGACTAAAAAGCCCCTTGACCAATGTTTAATGTTTTTTTTACTTTCAAGGGTAATAAAGTAATTTAAGTCCAATGTTTAATGTATTCTTGTAATGACTGATGAGTCGCATGAAAAAGACCTCCCTACTCCTGGAAAAAAATAATAATTTTACTATGGAAAGCCACGATAAAATATGAGTGTTTATACAATAAAATCCCGAGCTCTTTTAGTTTTTATTATAATTAAATCAACTATCATTATAAAATTAATTAATTACTCTAAACTTCTTATACAATTACAATGAAAGTTTTTAGAGTGATAAGTTTTAAAAGAAGAGTCAGAGCTCATGATGATTTCTTATCTAGATTCTATGATCTCGTCGTCTTTGCTACTAGCTAGGTTGTTGCTTGCGATACAATGCAGAGTGAATAATAACATCACATGAACGAAGTAGCTAAAAGCAAACCCTTGACAATGAATGACACCTCGCATTAGGCATGTCTCCAACAAAATTAACTGTTAATTCACTTGTAAATAAAATTCATAATTACTATAAAAAGTATTATAAAACAATGACAACGAAGAATTTATAGATCCATGGATTTTTTATTAATAAAATTGTGAAATCAACGCACAACAAAAAAATTATGCTCAGACAACATTTCTAATATATAGATTTATGCTAACAAAAATTTTTAATCTAATCTTTAAATTAAACTGAAATTTTATGGAAAATTTTCAAAGATCTTGTTTTATATTGAGTTAGAATTTCAAGTCAATCGAACATCAAGAAAGCCTTTTGATAAAGTCTAGAAAATATTGTCCAGGAATTACATTGGTTTCAAATTGATTTATTATTATTTTATTTAGAATTTTTTTGTTGTTTTTTTAGTTTTTTTAGAGTGTTTTTTTTTAATTTATAAATGGAGTTATTTAGTTTGTATTTGGGTTTTGAAGAAATTAATAAGAGATATATTGAATATTCAGAAATAAAACTTATGTACGAGAGTTTACTATTACTCTTGGTTCCGCATAAAGCTTTTTTAAGAACTTATCAAAGATTAGATGTTTCTGTGGCGTTCATCCTGACTTATCGAAGAATTAAAAAAGTTTTGTAGTATTTTCTATATTTTTTTTCTTGTCTCAATTATAGATATTTATCACTTATAGTTTTGGTGTTTTGATATAAGTTACCGTTACGCCAAGCTTAATTATAAATCTAAATTTAATTTTATTGACAAGGGTCAATTTAATTATGAATTTTTAGCTCTCTATATCTACATAGTACGCATTAATTGGTATCAAATTCAAGCTCTAAAATGAGGTTATTTCATCTTATAGTAATTCTATATAGAAATGCAACATAATGTGGGTGTGTAAAGTTGGATTCTTTGTGATCTGATTGTTTGGAGCGTAGCGCGTGTGTCTAGTTTTCATTAATACCACGTGAGCATCGCTCCCTGACTCTGTTCCCACTTCTGACTTCCTTGTTTACTTGCCCACTATAAACCCGTTTATCCTCCTCAACTATGATCGCTCACACATCTCTCTCTCTCCCTCCCCCCCGCCAAAGCTATGGCGGTTTCTGCTTCTTTCTTTGTAGCAAACCATTCTTTCCCTCCATTCTTGAAGGCTCCTAGAATATCAAACCCTTGTTCCACAAAACTGGTAATGTTCTTTTGCTTTTTTGAATTGATTCCTTTCGTTTTTTTTTTTCTTTATTTGTTGCTTCCTTCCAGTGTTTGGTTGAATGAAGATTGGTTCTGTTTTTCAGTTTTTCTTAAGAGCATCTGTCAGTAACTCAGAAGATTGTGAGGAAAGTAAAGTGGTGAAGAAAGCAGAAGATGGCTGGAAAATTGATTTCTCATCAGGAGAAAAACCATCCACACCGTTACTGGACACAATCGATTACCCTTTTCACATGGACAACTTGTCCACACAGGTTAAAAAAAAATGCCATTAAATGATTGTACTGTTAACTCATATCTAGCTGGACACCCTTTCTGTTGTTTTTGTTTATTTCTTTGTGCTTTCTTTCAGATTGTTTCGTTGTTTCTGTTGACAATTTTCAGGATCTTGAACAATTAGCATCAGAATTGAGAGCAGATATTGTGTATAGTGTAGCAAAGACAGGAGGGCATCTTAGTTCAAGCTTAGGAGTAGTGGAGTTATCAGTGGCGCTGCATCATGTGTTCAACACCCCTGAAGACAAAATCATATGGGATGTTGGTCATCAGGTATATTCCTAATGGAAATTATAGAAAAAAAAATGGGTTTCTTAATTTTTCAAAAGCCTAATATTCTTTCTTGGTTATGAATTTTGCAGGCATATCCACATAAAATTCTAACAGGAAGAAGGTCTAGAATGCATACCATAAGGAAAACTTCAGGGCTCGCGGGATTTCCTAAAAGGGATGAAAGTGTTTATGATGCTTTCGGTGCAGGACATAGTTCTACAAGCATCTCTGCTGGTCTCGGTAAATTGTTTCCTCATCAGTTTACTTTTTACTTTTAAATGAACTGAAATCGAAGTTGATAGGTGACAGAATTCATCTCGCTGGCTAGTTCTATTTGTAACAATTATGATTATACTTTACAGATTTATTTATTTTTTAATTTATATAAAACAAAAATGCAGGTATGGCAGTTGCAAGAGACCTCTTAGGGAAGAGCAACCATGTCATTTCTGTAATTGGAGATGGAGCTATGACAGCAGGACAAGCATATGAGGCCATGAACAATGCAGGATTCCTTGATTCTAATCTAATCGTTATATTGAATGACAATAAGCAAGTATCTTTACCCACTGCCACTCTTGATGGTCCTGCAACCCCAGTTGGAGCCCTTAGTAGTACTTTGACCAAGCTCCAAGCAAGCACCAAATTTCGAAAACTTCATGAAGCTGCTAAAGTAATTTTTTAAGTCTCCATATTTTGTTGCCTTCAAGTTTGAATTCCTTGCATCTCATCTCAATACCAAGAGATAGAAATCTGACTTGGGTTTTATATTATGTTGAAGGGTATCACAAAGCAAATTGATGGGCAAACACATCAAGTTGCTGCAAAGGTAGATGAGTATGCTAGAGGAATGATCAGTGCTTCTGGCTCTACTCTATTTGAGGAGTTAGGATTATATTATATTGGTCCAGTGGATGGGCACAGCATCGAAGACTTGGTGACCATATTTCAAAATGTGAAAGCAATGCCTGCCCCAGGACCAGTTCTGATTCATATTATTACAGAGAAAGGAAAGGGCTATCCTCCAGCCGAGGCAGCAGCTGATAAGATGCATGGTGAGACTGCAAATAAGTATTATCAGATCTTGTTGATGTGAATTGTTAAAAGTGTCGTCATCATTTCATTATTTCAGGAGTAGTCAAATTTGATGTAAAATCAGGCCAGCAGTTTAAGCTGAAATCCTCAACACTTTCATATACACAATACTTTGCTGAATCTCTGATCAAAGAAGCTGAGGTAGACACCAAGATCGTAGCCATTCATGCAGCAATGGGTGGTGGAACAGGTCTCAATTATTTCCAGAAGAGGTTTCCAGATCGCTGCTTTGATGTGGGGATTGCTGAGCAGCATGCCGTTACATTTGCAGCTGGTTTAGCCACCGAGGGTCTCAAGCCCTTCTGTGCCATCTACTCGTCATTCCTGCAACGAGGATATGATCAGGTTGGCTGAAGGACACTAGATAAATTCTGAAAATTCTTTTGTTGAAAAACCTTGCACTAATCTTTACCTTGGGAATGAAGGTGGTACATGATGTAGATCTTCAAAAGTTACCAGTACGCTTTGCCATGGATCGAGCTGGTTTGGTTGGAGCAGATGGACCCACCCATTGTGGAGCATTTGATATCACATATATGGCTTGCTTACCCAACATGGTGGTCATGGCTCCATCTGACGAAGCTGAGCTGATGCACATGGTTGCAACAGCAGCAGCCATAGATGACAGACCCAGCTGCTTCAGGTTCCCAAGGGGCAATGGGATTGGAACAGTTCTTCCTCCGAACAACAAAGGAATCGCTCTGGAGGTCAGAAAAAGTACAACTGGCGTAATTGCATTCTGGAAAACAGAGAACACAATTAAATGTTCTGCTTTTTTTTTTTGTTATTATTTTGTATAGATTGGAAAAGGAAGAATACTGATGGAAGGCAATAGAGTTGCAATAATGGGATATGGTTCTATAGTTCAACAATGTGCAGAAGCTGCAAGCATGCTTAGAACCCAAGACATTTCTGTGACGGTAGCTGATGCAAGATTTTGCAAACCTCTGGATACGAATCTTATCAGGCAATTGGCTAAAGAGCATGAGATCCTAATTACTGTGGAAGAAGGTTCTATAGGAGGTTTTGGCTCCCATGTATCTCACTTCTTGAGTTCAACTGGTATTCTTGACGGACCACTCAAGGTGATTATTCTTTCAAAATGGAAATCTCAAGCTTGTTTCTGGAATGATGTTACTCTTTTTTCTTTATTCTTGTTCTAAGTTCTTATAAGAGCTTTGCCTACAGTTGAGAGCAATGGTTCTTCCTGATAGATACATTGACCATGGATCACCTCAAGATCAGATTCAAGAAGCAGGGCTCTCCTCAAATCATATCGCAGCAACAGTCTTATCTATGTTGGGAAAGCCAAAAGAAGCTCTTCAAGAGTTCAAATGAACAAAAATGGAACCTGTAGGTGGTGAAAGTGGTACCACATTATTGGGGAGAGGGATATTTGTAAAAATCCAACTTCAGAATTTTGAAGTTTGGGACATCAAATTACCGAAGTGTTAGGACCCTCTAAATTCCTCATGTCCCATGCCATGAATACGAAGAATCCCCGATATTGGGGACACGGGATTCAATCAAGTCAATCATAGTGTTCTACTGTTTAATCATCGTCACAAAACAAAGAAAAATCCTCGCAACTTTCAGTAGCACTATCTTCTGAGACCTGACCCTCATCTGTTTGCTCTAAATATGAAATGAAAACATTTGAATTTATTTTTTTGAAACTGCATCATATTATTATTACACTAGAAGGCATGAGAGATCTCACAAAACACTAGATTCACTGTTCAAAGTTGTTCTTCTTCTTCTTTTCTTCTTTCAATTTAGCCTTTATAGGAAAGGGTGAGATTAAAAGAAAGGGGTCAAAGTATAAAAAGTAGAGGAAATGGATGGTTTTTTAAAATTTCATTATGGATGGTTTTTTAAAATTTGAATGAAATGTTTATTGTAGTTCTTATACTTTTTAAATTATAAATATATGCTCCTTTAATTTCCAAGATTTCAAAACAAAGAAAATTTTACTTCAAAACTTTTATCTTTTTTTATATTTTAAGTTTCTAGTTTGAAAATAAGAAGAGTACTTCTATTTTGACAATAAATATAAAAATTCATTGACACTAATTTAGACTATTAAAAAAATTAATCTTAGTATTAATAAGTTTTATTTAATAAAAAAAAGTTTCACTCAAGTATTTTAGGGAGCCAATGATTAATTTATTAAGAGTTTAGGGTGTTTTTAAAATATTTTGATAAAAAAAAAATTGCTTTGAAAACTTGGTTTTTAAGTCAGAAAATCACTAGTCCTCATTTTCTCGGTCATTATATGGCCGGAATTTGAGAAAAGCAGATGATGCATTTGACTTTAAAATTTAAAAAAAAAAAAAAAATTGAGGCAGAGGGCATGGTCATTTTAAGAAAAATAAAGGCCCATATGAGCACATGGGTCTTCCCTTGCAGACCCGCATGTGTGCCCTTCCACCCTTCCAAAAGAGCTAGGCATCCTTGCTTGCTTTGCTCCCACCTATGGCTTTTTTTATTATTGTTTTTTTTTTTTAACTAATACCTTTTATAATATGTATTTTTTAAAATAATTTTTTAATTTATATTTAAATTAATATTTATTCTCTCTTATTTTTTATTTTATTTATTTAAAAAATTTTACATGGCTGTGTTTGTTTTAATTATTTTATATGTATTTAATTCTTGAAAAAGATTATTCTATATTTTTTTATGTTTTATATAAATGAAACTTATTTTTAAAAATAAAAATATTTATTATTGGGTAATATTTCTTATAAGTATAATAATGTCAAATATATTGATTTACATTTGTCTTTTATTTTTCTAGTTTTATTTTCATCGTTAATGATTTTTGTTTTCCATTTATTAACTTAAATAGTTTTTAATTTATTTAATTAGATGCATTGATTTTTTAATTTACATTTAATATTTTTTAAGAAAACAAATATATCAGAAAAACCTGCATATTTAATACAAGAACGGGTCAGATAGTTAATGGTTACAAAAAGAAATAGACAAACTAGCACACTTTCAAAAATAAGAAGAAAAAAAATAGCATAGCTGGAGAAATTGAACTACTCTGAATAGCGAAATCTTAAAAAAAAAAAATCAAACGATTTTGCTACTACAAGTAGCTCAACCTCTTAAAAGCTTGATTGAAAATGCAGTCCAATATGTATTTTTAAAAAATTAAAAACAAAATTACTAAAAATTAATATATTTTTATATGTTTTAGGTCGTTTTAATATGTTGATTTCAAAAATAATTTTTTAAAAATAAAAAAATATTATTTTCATACATTTTAATATGAAAAACACTTTAAAAAGCAACCACACTTCCAAACAGGCTTAGGCTGTAGCTAATAAAAATAAAGATAAAGCTCATAAGTCTTAAGTTTTTATCTATCCAATGATCCTAGACACCAATATATCATTAAATATCATCAGTCTTTATTTCATTGTGTAGCTAGAATGAACAAGAAATCATTGTAAGAAAATGATTCTAAAACATTAATGAATTATTGCCATACTTGGAAATTATGTTACAGTCCATTAAAGATCTTTATAGAATTAGGAGATTCTCAAAACAAGCTGTCATATCCTTGTAGAAAAATGATCATTGTCAAATAGAAAATCCAAAAGTAAAAAAAAAGTAAATAAAAAAAATTCATATAGCTTGTTATAATCTATATTACATGTCCTTCTCAAACTCCAATTCATCTTAAAATTTACTCTAACATAGATAAATATCTTTAAAATTTCTGATAAAGTTTCAACTCGACTCAATAATTAGATTTAGAATTATGTTTAATAACAAACCTATAAAAATTATGTTGAATAAGTTGTGTTACTTTTAATATAGTACATGGCTTTAAAATATTAAAAGGGTTGCTCTATTCCTAATAGTATCGCTATCAACCTCTAAAATTCTCTCCCCCTTTTTCCCCTCATTTCTTCTCTATGCCTAATGCTTCTATATATGTATATATTTCTCTGAGAATATATTTGATGGGTTGTGCTGCTAAAATGGAGCGCAGCCCTCTAAATTTTTATTAGGTTAGTTGTGCTAGCAAAATCTCTCTATTTGAACTATTTCCTTACTTATTTTTTGAAGTGTGCTAATTTATTGATTCTTATATTTTTGTTCCGACAACTATGTTAGTGTGTGTATAAACCTTCAACGTTGTAATGCATTAAAACTATAAATATATAGTCAAAACAATCGATGAAAAATCATTTAGAAATCCAGCATGTATATTTGAATTTTTTTATTTTTTATTTTTAAATTATTTTGATATACTGATGTCAAAAATAATTTTTAAAATATAAAAAAAATATTATCTTGATGTATTTTAAAATAAAAAAACTTTAAAAAACAACAGTTACCACGTTCCTAAACATACTCTCAAGAGCAAATACTTATCCCATTTTTCTTTGAAAGAATATATTAAATAACTAATCAATTATAATAATAAACAACGCATCATTTACTAGTTGAAATCTAGCGTGGTAGACTTCTATGTCTATAAACATTTATTTTCACTCATTTTCTTAACTAAAAACTTCTAAAAAATATTTTAGATACCTTAATAAAACTATTAATAATCTTAAATTAGGATTTAATAGCTTAAAAAATAAAAATAAAAAGTCAATTTTAGGGACCCAAGCCCAGATCTACTATTTTTGGCAAGATTAAAAGGAGAAAAAAAGGCTTAAACCAAACTCGCCTAAATAAGAATTGTTGACATAAAAAATAGCAAGTTTCATTGCTAAAAAGTATGCATTCCCCAAATTTCTTTCTCCTTCGTTGTTTTTTTCTGCAACTTTCTCTCTTTAGTCTTAAAGACTACAATGCAGGCAAAATAAAGTTTGCCAAACTAAAAGAATCAAAAAGGAAATTTGGCAGAACCCCAACATAAAATTAAGCAACAGGGCATTGACACATTTTTTTTAAAGTCCTTCTGTTTGTTTTATGTTTCAATTTTGATCCCCTATTTTCAATCTTCCCATAACAATAAAATCATTTTTTTTTCTTGAAAACAAGCATCAATCTAATAGTAGGAATTCTTTTGAGATCGTGATAACTACATGAAAAATATATCAAAACAAATGATCAACCCTAAATCCTAATCAGCATACCAACCTAAATCCCAATCAGCATACCATTGAAAAATCAAATAGAAAAGAAAAAAACTTATGACAGAAGGAAAAAAGAAGAAAAATGATCAAAGTTGACACCATAGTTTTTAAAAAACAAAAGGCCTTCTATTTTTTCTTTGTTTCAATTTTAGTCCCCTCATTTTTAATTTTTTGCAAACAACAAATTGAATTACTTTTTGTTAAATCTAGCACTAACATGATGCCATGATGTTTTTTTCGAGACTACAATAACTATATATAAAATAAATTATCAAACCCAAATTTCAATAAACACAACATCAAAGGATTAAATAAAAAAAAATGATGACCATAGCAGGAAAACAAAGACAAACACAAAAAAAAAAAATTGTTGTTGATTTTTCAAAGTTCTGCAGTAAACAGCTGATCACAACTCTACACAACGGATCACAGTTCTACAGTACAAAGCTGATCTCTTTCTGTTTTTTTTTTTTTTTGAAGTATACTTAGCATATATGTGAGTAGTTTTTGAGTGAGCAAATATTCAATAATCTTATTTTTCTCTAATGACAAATGACCGAGCAGCCACTTCAATTTGTCACTATACTTAATAACTAAATGTCAGAATGAACGATTCAAATCCAAATGGCTGAACATAAAACCCTAGTAGACCAAATGCAGTTAAACTACAAGCCCTAAATAACCTTTGCAGCCTTGACAACAAACCAGCTAGCTCATAAATCATGAAGGGCTTATAGAAACGACATTATCACAAAAAGCAAATGATTTTATCCCTTCTCTTTTTTTACTGGTGGAACTCACTTCATCTCATATTGCATAAACCATACGTGATCAAATGTAAATTGAGAACTCAATACCAGATTTCAGAAGTGAGGAACCATTCACAAGAGCTGCACTATTTGTGCATAGAAAACATTGAGCATACGTGGTCCTAGCTATGTCACGCTTTCTGCTTTCAGAGCTATCACTGCTATGAACCACATTCCTGCCTCACTTCCTAATCGAACAGCAACTGCCCTCTTATAGTGCCTGGCTTAGCTTGAAGAGGATTTGCAGACCCTGATAGCTTAACTCTTCAAGCTACAACACAAACACCTTCCCAAGCCACACACACAACTAGCCAACACGTCATTGCAAACATAACATTCAATAAACAAGTGAGTGTGTAACCCAAAAAATGAATTTACAAAATTTTATCAAACAAGGGAGGCTCACTCACATTCATTCCTATGCCAAAGACCTCTAACAGCAACGATATAAGGTAAAGATATATTAGAGTTGCCAAATGAATTTGGGTCAATAAACTTGAAAATTGAATCCCAAATGAACAGCCCTTCAAATCTATATACCTAACCAAAATGACCTATTTATCCCATCATCAAAATCTAATTGAAAAAAACCTAAACCCCAACTCACAACCTTAACAAGTTGTAACCTAGCGATGGACTTATTAAAATTGTGTAATCACTCCATCTACAAGGGATAGAATTCTATCAAACAAATACGACATGAAAAGTAATACAAGACCAAGGGACCATTGCACACATTTCACACCAAACCTGGATCACAATTCACTCATATAACTACATATAAGCAGTAAAGATATCTTTATTAAATTCAAGATCGGGACTTTTGGGCAATTCTTAGAAAAAATCGGCAATTCTTGGAAAAAATCAATCATCCAAAATAACCCATTCATCAAATGACTAAAATGTTACAAAACATCCAGCTTTCTCAACTTTAACAAGAAGCAACCTAGCTAATAATTGGTTAATTGCAATGCCATTATCATTGCCGTGAAACACAATTTATAAAACAGCTAAACATAAAAGATAATGCTAGACCAATGTGCCACTGCTACTACAAAAATTCACAATCAAATTGCTCCAAATTCACCAAACCAGATATAGTTACACATTGCTCAAAAAAATTCTATATATTATAGATTCAAGACTGAAAGTTCCTTTCCTTCACTGCACTTCCACTTGACACCTATCGTAATACAGCATTAAGACTTGAAGCCGGTGAAAAACCAACACATTAAGCAACACTCTATCACTACAGAAGCTTATCTTATTCAATTCAAGATTGAAACTTTTTGTTTAATAGGGCAATTCCAGATTGAAAGTAGAAACAAGTGCACAGCATTAGAAAAGAAACAAAACCCTCAAAGAAACCCAAAACATCATTAAAAACCTAGAAATGTTTAGACACTAATCTAAGTCCTTAACAACCTTAATCCCCATGGTATTAGCAGTACCCATGATAGACTTACAAATAGACTCAAGAGACATATACTGACAATAAGGGTCTGATTGTTTCACCTTAGCAATCTCATAAACATGTTTCAAGGTCACAGTAGATGCTTCCACGTGTCCTGGTCTACCACTACCTGATTCAACCCCTGCTGCTTTCTTTAAGTACCAAGTAACAGAAGGTGACTTAACTGTGAACTCAAAAGTGTTGTCTTTAAAAGCTGTAATGGTAACAGACATGGGAGTGTCTGGTTTGTACTTTTGAGTTCTTGCATTGAAGTCTTTGCAAAAAGCCATTAGATTTAGACGGTATTGACCTAGTGCTGGACCTACTGGTGGTGCTGGTCTTGCTCCGCCGGCTGGAACGGTGAGGCGGATGGTGGCTGCCACCGGACGGCGGGTTAAGATCTCTTTGAGGGTTGCCATGGTGTGGGTTTTCAGGAGAGAAATGATCGGTGTTTCGAGGGTTTTAATTTATTGGACTTGGGGTTTTGGGATTTCGGTTCGATTCATGTGTTTTATTAATGATTATAAGCCTGGCCCAGCCCAATAATACGCATAATTATTAGGTTTTTTACATTTTTGTTGTAAGAAAAAACCACTAAAAGATCTTAATTTCTTTCAATGTAGAAAAGTGCTTCCCCCTTAGTAAAGGAAGGAAAAAACATACATTAAATCATAAATTACTATATTTACCTACTTTTTTCAACAAAAAAATGAAGATGCCATAGAATTAGTATAATTTCTTAAGAACAATTGTACATGTGCAAAATAAAGAAAACATGAAAATGTTACTATAAAAAAAGTATGAATTAAAAACTTTTAATTTATTATTATAGACCTGAGATCTTTTATATTAACTATTGTGTCTTTGAACATAATTACACCAAGTAGTCTCGTGTAATTTGTTTGTTTTTTATTATTATTTATTTCTTAACAAATTATTTTATATTCATAAAAAAAATCAACAAAAAATATTAAATTATTTATATAACTATAATTATATTAATATTACAACTTACCACTTCACTGTTAAAATAATACTATAACTCGAAAAAAAACAAAAACTTTCATAATGGTATAGTATATTTAAAAAGAAACTTTATTTGCAATACAAAATCAAAACTTGTCATGTTTTAAGTTTGCTTTTTAGAAATTATCAGTTCAAGTCTTATAAACTTTGAGATTATTGAAAATTTACATGGTTGTTAACTTCACGATCTGTAAAATTAGTTGAGATACACGCAAAACAGCGTGGACACATTAAAAAAAAAAATCAAAACTTGTTTTATATTTTATATTCTCATTCTAAAGCATAAACATCTTCTCCTGTGAACTCGAAGCCATCATTAATTTGTGTAGATAGCCACCGGGATAGTGATAACAATGGAAAAATCAGATCATTAAGTTGCTATTTGTCACTTAAATGCCTAATTTGCAACTTGTGGCTTATCATCATCGACTGTCAAGAAAGCCATGAATGCAGATGATCAAGGCAACCCTAAGAACAAGGCCCAACACTTTCATGGTGGCCGGCGAAGCCATGATTCCGGCACCAACTATTATAGTTCAGAAACAAGTTTGAGGCTAGACGCACAGCAGATTACTTCACGATTATGTGATTATTAGGAGAGATGATTCATGCTCTTGTAATTTTGTTCAATTTACGGTTTTGATTGAAACAAAAAATAAATAAATTAAGAGAGAATGAAAACGAGAGAAAGCGAGAAGAAAGGGGTCTAAACAGAAACCAACCATTTAGACTCATCATTTCAAGATTCTTATTGATTATAAAATGTTAGATTCAATACTTTATTTTTCTGCATACTAACAAGAAACATTATGTTTTATATATATATATATATATATATATATATATATATATATATATATATATATTCACAAATAAAATACATAACACGTGTGCTTGTTTTTTTTTAGTTAATAACGTTGCTGAATTAACACATGTTCTTTGACTATATTGACCATGTTTTTTTTTATATTATTCTTTTGGTTTTTTATTACATAAAGCATTAGAAAAAAAAAATTATATTTTTTCCAAGAATTTTTTTCTAGAAATTAAACATCCCAAAGCCAATATATTGATGTTCTTCTCAGCAACAGGCTCGATGTTATATCATTGTCCATGTAACCAAAGATTTTTAAAAAATAAAAATGATTGTTTTTTTATTTTTAATGAAAGCTTTTTGTAATTAAAAAAAAGTCAACATAGTCAAAAGGCACATGTGATATTTTACAAGGACCTGTTTGTTTTTGTATTTCAAAAATTTTTTTGAAAAAATTTAAATTTTTTTATTTTTTTCTTTGCTTTAAATTAATTTTTTTTTTTGTATTTTCAAATCATTTTGATGTGATAATGTTAAAAATATTTTTTAAAACAAATATTATTTTGATACATTTCCAAGCAAAAAACACTTTAAAAAGCAACTATTACCACACACCCAAATGATATCAACCACTACCACACACGCATAATTGCTTCAATGTCAGGTTGCCGCAAACCACAAGTCGTCTAAGAATCCAACCTCTAAAAGTAATTCATACAAACCAGCAATAAGAAATCTTTTAAACCCTTTTTAGGATAGAGGGATTGTTATGTCTTTGAATATTAACTCTTTTCTTTTATGTTTTTCAGGTGTTTCTCTATTGTACTCTACTCATAGAAAATAAGAGGCATAAATTTCTATTTATAAGGATACCTAAAAACTCTATAAATGATAAACTATTAATTTGCCTTTTAAATAATATCACATATATTATTTTAAGCTAATTTTAGAAATTTATTCAATCAAGTCCTTTTTTGATTGTTTCTAGGTCTAGAATTGTAATCCTCTGTATTAATTACATTATAGTCCTCAATTTCTAAAATTTATTTCAAATCACACTTGATTAATCATCCCATTTTAATTTTTTACTAATAGTTCTTATGTGTATGACCTATTATGTTCTTTAATAAGTTGGTCTAAATATAAATCATAATCCTAAATAAAATATGATTAAATAAACTAAACAAATTAATTTATTATCAATTCAATAATTAATTGATTTATATCTGAAGATCAATTACAATGTCTAACTACCTGTTATGATCTTCAAAATATTAGAAAAGTCATAAGTGGTTTGACCTAATCTTTCAGTGACCAATTTCTTAATGTAAATATTATCTCTTCATCAATAATTTCTGATTTAGACATTATAAAATGAAGTATGTCTACTTTGCAAATCATGTTTGTTCTTAACACCATAGTCATTGATTATTTAAATAAGATTTGAGACTTTTTTCAAATTTCATTCCACCTTGTATAAAGATTTACAATCAATACTATTTGAGAACAAATAAAATATTTTTCCTAAGTCACCTAGGGTGATGAATTACTTAAATACCTTAATGTAGTTCATGTTATACCCAATTATGCCTAATTGGTTATGTTGCTAGGAAATTTCCGGGTTTTATTGCTTTGAACAACCTCATTTTTGGTTCCTAGAAATGCAATGCTAAGCTAACTATGGATGATTCTGGTTGGCTAATATATAGATTCTCCTCTAAAGCTAACAAGCTTGTAGTTCTTAGTGGTGGCCCTTACTCTGTTTTTGGTCGGCCTTTGGTCATGAAAACTATGCCTGAATATTTTGACTTTACTGCAACTGATATGTTTAGGGTGCCGGTTTGGGTCAGATTTCTCAATCTTCCCCTTAAGTGTTGGTCTCCAACTTGTTTATCTAAAATTACTAGTGTGATTGGTTATTCATTATGATATACTCACCACTTTAATATCTCGATTGTTGTATGCTAAAGTATTAATAGAGATGGATTTGCTTGTTGATTTGCCTAATTCCATCAATCTTGCTTTGTCCAATGGAATGCCTTTATTGCAATTGGTTGTGTATGAGTCTCTCCCTTGGTTTTGCAAGCATTGTCGGGTTTTTGACCATACTGATTCTACATGCACCAAAATTGGTAATAATAAACGTAAGAAGCACACTCAGGAAGATTCCACTCCTGCAAAGCCTCATCAAAATTATGGTTGTTCTAGCTCTGTTCCTTCTGCTGAGACTGTTGTTGTGGAACAACAGCAGGCATATAATGGTAGCCCCCATGGTGAGCCATGTATGGATCCGATGTGTGCTGAAGTGGCGACGATGGTGGATAGCTGGACTGTAGTCCTTGGGTGTTAAAAGGCTAAATATGCTAAAGTTGGGCCAGTAAAACATGCCTCCCCCCTTAGGTGTTGTGCCTTATGCTCTTTTAAGAATAATGCATATTATTTATGATTCTATGCAAGATATGGTTGTTGTTGCAGCAGGAGAGCCCCTAGAGGCAGGAAGCAATATATGACTCGTAGCAGGGCTGCTGCTATTGCAAAAGCTGGCAAACATGCAAAGTCTGATGTTGTTGTTCTTTGTGAAAGCAGTGGTTCTGCAATGGTTCGGCCAATGGCAAGCAATATAGGCTTCAAGGCAGGCATGAGGGTTCAGATTCCCCTTCTTCTTCCTTATTACTCCATTTGGATTTTGACGTTGTTTTATGTAGTCCTGTTTTGGTTTTACAGTTTCTTTGTATGTGGATTTAATATTATTTCAAGGGAGCATGTTTCCTTTGTTACTTAGTGTTTATTGTACATTTGAACTTGTTGGTCTCCTACTTTGTTTCTTTCTTATTGTTGTTATATGCAGCATTGTGCATGTAAGTTTACTGTGATGTTGTCTATTGGGTTGTACCCAGCGGAGCTCATCCTACTACGTGATCCATTGCACTGGATAGTTGTGTTTGCCATGGCTTTACTCTTCGGTCTAGGTGGAAGCTGGCTTTGATGTTGAGTGTTGGTAGCTCCTACTTATTGTAGGTTTTCTGGTTTATTAGAGTAGCACCCTCTCTGGCTTGTGTTGCTCCTTTTATTGCTTGGTCTGCTGAACCTCTACTGGCTTTTAATGGTCTATTATGTGTTGTTTTATTGTTGTCTATTGCTGCTGATGTAGATAGCTGGAACTTTATGTTGCTTGCTTGCGGGTTGTTTCCTGCTACTAGTGTTTCCTGATGTTCGTCATAGATGATTGCTTTTCAGTGGAGAAGCCTTGTTGTTGTCTGCTAGCATGCGTCCAAATATGGCCCATATGGCAAAGTTTGTGCTACTGAATTATTTTGCTGCTTTCTGTAGCCCTGTCTATGTAGCTGATTGTCAGGCTCTGTAATGTTTTGCCTAAGAGAGCCTATTCCCCTAGCCTTTATATGTACATGCTTGTATATTCTGACTTGCTGGTTTCCAGTTTAGTTTCGTTTTGATCTATAAAATTTCTTACATTTAATAAAAAAAAAACATAACACTTTCTATATAAGATAACTTAGTGATCTCAAGTCTAAGGATCATGTACACATTAGTTACCCAATATCGTCAAGTGAGTCTTTCCATATAGAATTCTCATGCAGGTCAGTTCGGTGTGCATATCATCTAACAAGCACTTATATATTGGTTCCAAGTATCCTTCATACATCAGCTTATGAGAACAATTACTTCCTTTCATAAAGAAAAATAATAATAATATGTATCAGTCTCATCAACTTTAATTAATATACATTATTAATAAAACATTAAACAAGAACATTTTAGGAATAATGCTTTCATGCAATACGAATCCTATATATATAACAATTTTATAATTTTATTTGTAAAATATTTTGTCAGAAGAATTTTATCTTTATTCTAAATTCATTAATCAAATATTTGAAGAATATTAAAGATAAATAAATCTTTATTAATACATTAAATATATTTATATGAATAAAATCAATGTCAAGTATAACCATTAGTGGTGTCATGGGCACAGAAAATGGTGTCTACTTTGCATAGAAAACTTCTGTGTGCATAGAAAACATTATATGCATGAAAATAGCTCATGAAACCTAAAAAAATACATAGAAAAATGTGCCAAAATAGAATTTAATAAACTAGGCCTGGTGTTGGTGTCAAGTTGAAATCCCAGCCATTTGGGCTAGGATTTTTTTTTTTGTTGGTATTATCACTTTTCTTATAAAGGTTTGATGATTTTAATTTGGATGATTACTGACTCCAAATCTATGTTGCAAATAGGATTGCAAAAACCCTATTATGTTGTATATAGGGTTTTATACTTCTTTGAAGAATCCTTCTAAGAGCTTATGACTTAAATTAAAAATAATACTAGATCATTGACCCATGCTATGCTGTGGGTCACGTCAATGTTTTCTTGAACATAAAAACAATGTTCAAATGTTGTTATTTTTTTAGTGGAAAAAGTTTTCTAACAGTGTAAGGGTTGACTTGATATGACCTAGTTGATTTTGTGGGTCCAAAAGCAACTCAGACGACCTGTAAAAATATAATTTTACTAAAACAAAATTCAAGATGATATTTTTTTTAATATTAAGATAACAATATATTGGATTGACTTGGATCAACCCGGGTTAACATGTCAATTCATAACTCGGGTTATGAGACTATGATAACCTCATAGAAAACAAATCAAAACAAATTATAAAGCCTAATTTTTATTCAATCCAATATTGAAGGATGAAATTGAAAAAAAAAACTCAATTAAAAAAATGACCTAAAAAGGTGACCCGAGTTATCCTATCAAATTTGTGACTCTGGTCATATAACCAAGATAACCTCATAGAAAGAAAATAAAATAAAAAGAGTACGAAGTTCAATGCCTAATCATTTCAATATTGAAAGATGCAACTAAAAAGGAGTATAAAAAATGATTCAAGTCAATCCGCCAAACTCATGACTCGTGTTCTGAGACTGAAAATAACTTTATAGAAAGAAAATAAAAAACCGATTTGATTTAACCGAGATTAATTTGTCATTCATGACTCTGGTCATGAGACTAAGATAGCCTCATAAAAAGAAAATCAAAATAAATTATGAAGCTTAATTCTCAATCAATCTGGTCGAATCCAATGTTGAACGATGAAACTTGTAAGACTTTTAATTAAAAAAATAACATAAAAAATGAGCCAAGTTAATATGGGTTAACCCGTTAAGTACTATTCTCGGATCATAAGGTTAGAAAAACCTTATAAAAATCAAACCAAAATAAATCATGAAACCTAATTTTCAATCAAACACTATATTAAATGATGAAATTAGCGAAAAAAAAGTTAATTAAAAAAACCAAGTCAACTGGATTAAACTATTAAACCCACAACTCGGGACATGAGACAATGACAACATAATAAAAAGAAAATTCAATGTTGAAGGACATGAGACTGAGATAAATCTTAAAAAATAAAATGACTTCATCTAACTAGAGTCAAAATATCAAAAATCACGATCCTAATCATGAAACCAAGATATTCCTTAAAAAATAAATCAAAATAAATTATAAAACATAATTTCTAATTTTAACCCATATAAACAAAAATATATGCGGTGCTGTTACATGTTAATGTCCTTTAAGTAGTTGTTGGTGGGCTTTGCAGAGAAAAATTGAACTCATTATGACTAGCCCGACAAATTATATTTATTATAAATGCCGAATAAAGTATAAACTTATTACTTGTTTGCTTGAGGTTTTTTCTCTCCCTCCTTCAGCTATATTATAAGGCTCTTTTTAGATTTTTTTTATTATATTATATTGTAATTACAATAAATATTTTAAAAAATCTAGATTTAAATATTGGAGAGAAAAAAAAACATATTCCTTTAGTACAAATATTTCTTTCTTTTTCACACTTTTTTTTTTTAGAGAAAATATCCTTTTTTTCCCAACTACATATTCTTTTGAATTTAAAACTAAGGCAATTAAAATAAATATATAAAAGAATTGCAATGATTTAAATTAAAGAAAAAACATATTTTGCTTAATCAAAACACTCATCCTTATTAATGTTTTTTTTTTTTTTTGGTTTTGACTGAAAACATCCTTTTTATTATAAGCCTAATTTTAAAATAAAAATCATCATAATTTGAACAGCAAGTTTCAATAAAAAAAAATTAAAAAAATGCATTTATAACTTTTATATGACTGTATGAAAAACATAAAAGAATAATTAATTTTATAAAACTATATAAAAATAAAAATAATAAAATAGATATTATATTCTCATTGAATATTCATGAACATTTTTTTTATTTATCATATATAATAATCCATCAAGTAATTATTTATATTGCTATAAAAGTTCTAATTTTATTTAAAACTTATAGCATAACAAATTGTTTTTCTAAACATCATTTTAATACTTTTATTTAAATACAATTTAATTATAAAATATAATAAAATAAATAAATAAAAGAAAAAGACTCACTTAACCTATTAGAGAAAGCCTAGGAGCGCTTGGGATTGATAGTTAATACATATAAGCCAATTTATTTAATTTATATAGAAAGTTCATCATGATGCATTAACTATAAATTATTTTCGTAACAAAGTAGGGAGCAATGCATCTCCAACATGAAATAGTTTTTTTCTTTCAAGAAACTATTGAGACACAACTACGTTAGGCAAATTTCTCAACCTCAAAATTATTTCTTTATATATATATTACTAATGCCATGTGATTTTAATAAAGACTTATCATGACTTGAAAAGGAACTTCAAATAAAAATGAAAAAAAAAATTTACTTTGATGATTTTTATGCTAAAAATGTGAAAATTACGGAATAATTAATTTGAAGAAATATATAAAAACTTCACAAGAAAAACAATTAGGCATTTTATTCTTGAATATCTATGAGGAATATGTTTTTTCTTTCAATTATGCATATTAATTTTATATATAATCATTCATGAAATAATTGCTAAAATTACTATTTAAAACAGTAAAAAATACCATTAAAAAGGTCTAATATTATTTGAAAAGTATAATATAATCATATAAGTACGTATAGGCCTAGAAGCCGAGGCCTGGATGTTTTTTTTTAAAAAAAAAAACTCAAGCAGTCAACACATTGTTCGCTTGATTTTTTATTCTAAATAATCAGATGTCATGTATTGTACTTAGATAAACAATATTCATGTACTACAAACATATTTTGCATGTATCTAATACTGGAAAATAGAATTCGGATAATTTGATCCTTAACACCTAGATTTCAATCAAATTTTCACTTAAGAACATCGAAAAAGAATTACAAGAACTTATGAGAATCATTAAACAACTTCACATGATCACAGAGGTATATGATGGATTAATTCAAGATATTTAAATCTTATTTTCTACAAGACTTACAAATTCAACATGTTTTTCTATTTATATACAAATTCGGTTTATTTTTCTAATGTGCAATTTTATATTAATGTTCTAATGTGCAATTTTATATTAATGAGCATAATTTGCAATCTGACTTGATTGAACTGAAAATTTACTAAAAGATTTTAAAGATAGTTTTTACTATAAGGTTAAACTTTTGTAGCAATATAAGTTTGGTAAGGCCTTGCAATAAAGCCAAAAAGATATTATTCAAGATTTATAATATTTTCCTAGTTGATTTAGAATTTTTTTCTTATGTTATTTAGAACTCTTTTGTTATTTTTTTCAGTCTTATTTAAGATGTTTTACCTAGTATAAATAAAAAATTTTAATTTGTATTTAAAAAATTGATTGATTATTCAAAATAAAACTTGTGAAAAAAAGTTTGTTTGGTTCTCCTTAGAACTATTTAGAATTTATCAAAAATTATTTTTTGTGTTGTTTATTTTTATACCTTTAGTTTTTCATTTATTATAATTAACAAATCAGGATTTTCATCCAATAACTATAATTTTTTTATTTAAATAATCACCGGATTTTATTTTTTCAGTTTTATTTTAGCTTTCTAAGATTACAAGCATCTTGGCTCACATTAGAAACCTCAATAACAAGTTTTAATGATGTCCTGTTAGCGACATTTGGTACTAGGTTTTCTGGGATGTTTAGTCAAGGATCATGATCTATAGTAATAGGGTATTTTATTTTTAATTTCTAAGTTCTCATTTAGTTAAATCTTAGTCATATACTAATGCAATCATCATTATTTTTGTTGAGAATTTATTAACAAGGAGAAAAGTAATATGGGAAGACTACAGGTTCACCCTAAAAACAAGATTTCAAATCAAAGATGCTCATTCACTCTCCAAAAATTCAAAGATTTTTACAACTACAGAGTCTCTCAAATATATGGGGATATATTTAGGTTAAAAAGAAATCAGCAGTGTTCAGCCGCAGCAGGGGGTTGCGTTAACTTGGAAAAATCCCCCAGTTATTTCACATGCTCCATTTTCTCGTGTACAAGCCATTGGCAATTCTTGCTCAAATAGCACTAATTATTCAAAATACCCTTGAGACGGTCCAGCCCTTCAGCAGATATGCTCCTCCTTCTATGGTTCCTAGGAATTTCAATCTTAGGAGGTGGATCAGGAGAGAAACAGATCACTAAAACTGTCAGGTTGTCGCATGTGTTGCGCTGGAGTGCTTCTGTGACAAGAGCTTTTGAGCACCTCTCAGGATCATTATGCATCATTAGCTCCTTCCTAACCATTGTGACTGCACATTGGCTACTCATTACATCCCACAGACCATCACAGCCTAGTATCAGAAACTCATCTTCTTCCGTCAGACTAATCTCCTTCAACTCTGGCTCAGAACTTAAGGGGCTTTTCGAACCTTTAGAGCCTTTAATGTGCCAATCTCCGAGGGCACGAGCAACCGATAATTGGCCATTAAGGTAGCCATCATATATCACCCCTCCTAATCTCTCAATTCTTTGTCTTTCTGAGCTGCAGTTGGGCTTGTGGTCCTTTGAGAGCTCAACCGCTCTTCCTCGTTTGCCCAACACAGCTCTTGAATCACCAGCATTAGCGATAAGCATGGTCCTACAAGAAAGCAGTATCAAGCCAAAAATTGAAAAAAGGCACAGCTGAAAGGAAAAATTACTAACACGGGTTTATCAGCACCTACAAATTCCTAAGCAGTTTAGTTTTTCTCTCACCTTCCCAAAATAAGGGCCATCAAGACAGTGGTACCAGATGAACTATCAATAGATTTAGTATCAGCAAGTGCGTGATCAGTCTTCACAAAGGCACTCTTAATTGCCCTCTTTGTGCCTGAGGGAAACTGGGAATCTTCGACAATGAAATTAAGAATGTTCTCTCTGGTAAAGGAGGCTGCATCAGTGCCACCATGTCCGTCAAACACCTGCGGAAATAAACAATACAAGTGCACCAACTTAGTGAGCTCTACAATATTTAAGGCCAATTGTCAAGTAAGCTACAATGATGCCTCTTATCACCTGTTTCATTATAGGTTAAAAAACAACCATATTTTGGTTGGATCACTATGTATGCAGAAAAACCAGGTTACGTACACAAGAAAATGATTATCTCATAGTTAGGAAAATTCTTTAGATCAAGGAGAAATGACTCAAGTATTCTAACCTAATAGCAACTTACACACCCCATAAAATGCACCGGGAGAGGGTAATTCTGCTGATGTAACAAGATGTTTATGTAGATTATCTACACATATATGCTCATCCTCCATGTACTGCTTTGGTCCTTTCTCCGACCAGCTTCCAGAGCGAAAAATAGGGAGAAATACAGAATTTTCAGATGATGGTGAGACCAATCCCAAAATTGCAATTTCTGATTCCTACATCGACAATAGAGAGGCACAATCAGATGAAATCTGCATTAAATACATGGATCATACACCCATGTATAAAATGATCCATCAAACTTTCCTCAATAAAACATATATTCTTCCAAAGAAACTGAAACTGAACATGCATCCATTTGTGCAAGCCCTCACAAGACAAACACATGCATGCAACATATTTGTATGAGGCTAAAGATTACACAGGCTTTTCAAAATTAATTGCAAGACATGACATTGTTGCTTAATAAGTTTTTGGGTTCTAAAAATGCACTATAGTCTAACTCTTTGCACATTTGTTACCATAATCAATTCAGCACGCAGTTTTCAAGTAGAACTCTGCTCTTTTGCAGCTTATTCTGAACAAAATGCTATTACTTGACTACAGTAGGACCTCGAAAAGACCTGTATGGATTAATTTCCTAATATCAAGAAAACTTTCCTAACATCCTAATTTGAGGAAGTGTTTTCTAACTTTTGTTTCGCCCTTACGCAATTTTGCAAAAATAATTAAGCGTTTAACTATCAAAAAAAGTTCAATTGTGCAGGCTAAAATAATACGACAATTTCTTTTCAACTAAATCAAACCACATCAAACAATCTCTTGCAATCACTTGATTGAATGCATGGATCTCAATCCATAAAGAACAAGGTTTAAAATACCATGGATAGGAAACAATATTATCTTGTATTAGAATCTCATTCAACTATAACAGAATGATAGAAGAAGGTTGGATAAGAAGAGAAATTAACTCACAAAATCTGTAAAAAATGCAGAGCTGCTACAATGCCTGACCATTTTGACGTTTCTTGGAGGTTTACCAGTAGTCAATTGGTTCGAATTGTCCAAATTCTCATCCCTTTCATCTTCCATGGCAGACACACTGCCCTTACAAGTACCACTACACCCTCCATCCAATCTTTCTATCTGAAGTGAAGCATTAGTTTCCTGAGCCATTCTCCAAGTCTACTCCATTCTCAATTTTCAATACCACAAAAAAAAAAAAAATGAAAGAAGCAAAAAATATAGAACAATTGTACTTAGCTGGACAGACCCTTTGACCATGGACAAGCCATATTTAGATATATCCTAAGAAAATCCCCCAGACAGCAAAAACTAGCTGTCCACCAGCTGATTCAAAGCAAAGCACTGGATCCAAGAATCGAATGCTAGCTAAGGTAAACCATTTCTTTCGCTACCAGTAAAAAATTACCCCTCTCAAATTCTTGAATTCTTGAAGGAACTAAACACATTTCCTGAAACTTTGACAACAAAGATCAAAACCAACAGAAAACCCAGATAAGAAATTAGTCCATAAAGAACAAGAATTCAAACACTAGAGAAATTGCACAACCCATAAGACATGGCAGGAGAAAAACAAGAGATGACGCACATGAAAGTAGGGAAGGGAAGGCCATTAAGAGGAAAGAGAGAGAGTTTACATTTTTGTGGTGAAGTAACTGAGGGATTCCAGCCTTTTACGGTAGCCATTATAGGGAGTTGAAACTTGAAAAGAAGATGGGCTACTGACACGTGTTATTACAAGAATGACGGAATGGACACAGGATGTTGTTTTGGTTTCATGGTTCTCCATGTCTTTGATTTAACCATGAGATTGGCATTAAATAATGTCGTTTATTTTTGCCGCCTCTACGAAATTATTAGTTGTAACTAAAAATCTAGATGCTAGATAGCTTCGTTATTAGAGGATTTGGTAGGTGCTGGCTAGGTGAAAAATGCTTCGTCATGGGCAAAGTTGATTTTTTATATATATAATATAATAAAACGATGTTAAGGTATTCCTAGCCGATTTTAAAGAATGAAAAAACAAAAAATTTAAAGTCGAGTGATATATTTTAACTAATTATCTGATTTGTGTTTTGTCTAAGTTAAATATTTTTATTTTTTATAAATATATTATATATGTAAATTTTTCAATATATTTTTGTAGTTTAAAAAATCTGAGTTCAAATAAAATAAAATTTGAAAAATTAAAAGACAGATGTAGATTAAAATATTTAATCTTGATTAAGCTTTTAATTTTTTTATTTTTGTTTGCAACTAGGTGGACAACCTTTTTTTGAAGAAAAAAATCAGACAACGTGTCGTTTGATTTACCTAAATTCTGACTATGTGGTGGTTGAAAAATCAAGGATTAAGTTTTCCTACTCAAAAACCCATTTGGACCCAAAACCCTGTTTTTTTAACATATTTTTTTTATCCAAAACACTTATAAAACATCATAAGAATCATGATAAACCTATTTATGGCTTTAAAAAAACCCTCTAAAAACCGAAATCAACCCAAATCTAAAAATCAAACCGAGTTCATATATGTTTTTACATGAACTTTAAAGGTAAAAATACACTTAATATGAACTCGCCTCATCAAATTGAATCATTTGACACAAATATTATCCGTTTTGGTGGTTTAAATCAGTATTAACAACACTTTTTTCTCTCTACCGCTGAAATCCAACAACCTCTCTCTCTCATCTGTCAACTAAGAATTAAAAAATAACAAAAATAAACTTTTGTACCAAAATTGAATTGAAAAAATATTTAGATACTAAAATTATTTTTTAAAGTTCAATAAACAAAGTGTATCTTTTGCGAAACTTATGGCATGTCATATATGTTTGGTTTTTTTTATTTTTTGGTCTCTTTTCTTTCAATCTTACCTTTATAAGAAATCAAAATCAATTAGTTTATAATTAAAACTAAATCACTAAAAAAATGTTTGAGGACCAGATTAAAAGAAGAAGCTAAAGGTGGCGCAGGATTGGTAACGTCTGCAACACCTTTAGCTTCTTCTTTCCATATACTGCACCCATTCCTAGTGACTAGGTACGTAACAGTATTCCCTCCATGAAAAGATTCTTGTCCCAAGAATCTATAGCTGAAACAATTCACGTATCAACACTGAATCTGGGAATTGTAACTGCAGCTCTGTCAACTCCTCCCACGTAACATCTTCAGGGAACGAATTCGACCACTGCACTAAAACAGCAAAGAAACCGTGTCTCTTTAAAGGGGAAAGAAGCAGTGCTCCAGTTAATCGTCAAGGAAACAAAGCGTGGTCCCGATAAGGAGGTAGAAAAACTCGTCCCTGTTGGTGTACATGTGTTTAAATTAAGGGAAAGAACATGCGGGACTGAGAAAAGGATTTGGAAAAAAAAAAAAAAAGAAGAAGATGTCATTTCCTTGAGAACAATACGCATAATCTAAGAGGATGCATAACCAAGAAAAAGCAATGCTTCCCTGTATAAAAATTTGGCGAAGAGGGAATTTATCAAGAACAGTACCTCTGCATGGTCGGGTGATGAAGAACTCAGCCTCTTCGCTGGCAAGGATGACTTATCAAGGATTGGAGCTGCTGGTGGGTGCTCTTCTGCTCGGTCTACCTCTTCCTGATAGCTGCTTTGCTCCGTAACAGCGTTGGTGCATAGAAAAAGATGTCAGTCAGTAGGATTAGAATGTAGCAGGGAGAAGATTGCAAAGAGCAAACCAATTGGCTAGCGCGATGTACTTCAACAAAGAATTCAACAAGTGAAGTAGATGATTCTCATAATCACTATAAAAATCGATGCATCAGTGTCTCTCTTTCATTACTTATCTCATTGTATTTCTGCATTGTATATTATTGCTGCCAAAAATTTAAGGTGGTGATTTTATTAAAGATTGTAAATTTCAATTTAGCTCTAATTCACCTCTCTTATGCTATTTTAATCTTTCAATTGGTATTAGAGTTTGGACTCTTTATTTGAGGTTTAATCACCTGTGAATAAAAAAAAATCATGCCACAGGAATATCAATGTTTAAGTAGGGCTCCCTTCTTCCCTCTACCAAATGCTTCCTTTTCATGGGAAATATGTGTTCAAAGAAGGTCATATGGATATGACTTTTCCACCCAATGAGCATATGAGATACTATTTGGTCATAACAACAAAGCAATGTTTACAGGTTCTCAATCGGCCGGCCGGCCATTTGAGCGTTCTCTTTAAATTAATCCATACCATAGGTTATTTTGCCCCATGCTAGCCCAAACAATAATGAACTTGATGGACTTATAATTTGGGTTATGACTAACTTGGAGACTCGAAGGAAAATCACCTCTTATCTATGGTTATTTACTTACAATGATTTTCATTGTACATCAGTTCGATGTTCAATAACCCTCTTTTGAAACCCTCTTCTTGTATATCAACCATATTTTCTTTCTCAAACATTTGTTCAAGTGGGGTAATTAATGGTACTAATGGTTTATCTACAAAGAAACCACACGCCTTTCTAGATCTTTGGTCAAGTATAACCTCCTTAACCAATGGATTGATGATCTTACAGATGTGGTCGGAGGGCAGCAAGAACAAAATTGGAAATTATAGGCACAGGCATTTCGTTTCCACCTAATTAAGATCTGTTGTTTAGGGTTTTCTACTAGGAGGAGTAGGTTTGAAAATATAAGAAGAAAAAAAGTGACGATGAAGAGGAGGATCCAACCGAGCCAGCTTGGAGTGATCTTGCTGATCCTTTGGCTCTAGCTTACTTTTATTCCACTTTGAACTTGTGCTTTCAATCCTTGATGATGCAATATTTATGTGTGGATTGGTGCTCTTGGTTTCTGTGAACTTTATTTGTGAATCTACTTACTTATGATTATGGTCTAATTGTGAATCTTTGTTTATCTCATAGTAATTATTTTTTAAGATATTTTTTATATAAAAATATATTTTTATTTTTTAAAAATTATTTTTAACGCATCAAAATAAGCTGGAAATACAAAAATAATATTTAAAATAAAATAAATAAATTAAATTAAATTTTATTAAAAACACTTTTAAAATACATAAACAAACAAACCAAACCGTTGCTCTAAAACAGATTAACCAAAATTAGCAAACGAACTAATCGTTGCTCTAAAACAGATCTCTTTTACTTTGTTGTTAAAAGTCCAGTTTCGATTTGTTTAAATTTGTTCCCTGACCTGTGATGCTAAACTTATATCAGAACATGTTAATCAACAAAATAAGTAACAAATTCATGAGTAATCTTCAAGAGAATAATATGTTTTATTAAAGGGGTCTCGTACACTAAGATTACAACTTCATTCACAATTATTATACACACCAATAGTATTCATCAGTCTTCAGGGATTGAAAAGGAACCAAGGATCTAAACATTGCTTTTAACGTACTTCTGAAACCATTCTTCTTCCCTACAATATTTGCACACAACTTTGTATACTTCAATCAGGAGCTTCGGGAAGCGACTCGCAAAATAGTTATCATAACCTTCTGGGACTGGTCCTACAAGTTCCTGAAGCATCAACACAAATCAAAACTGAAATCAGCTATTTGCGTAAACAAATTCAAAGAACTGGCTTGTAAAGAGAAGTCATGCAAGGCACTGTCATCCCAGTACAGGTCAACAAGTTCAAAGGAAACGTATCGACGCAGATACAGATTGAGACATTAATATAACAATATACAAACATATGTTTGATGTTTGCATACTAATATAGACTGTTCTAAAATGAAGGATAACACGTTGAATTTGTCTCAGAGGGGGCAGATCATATTGGATTTCTGACGCTCAAAACAGTGAGAAAGTCGCACTCAGCAGAGTATTAAAAATGGTTCACCTCCAAGAAAAGCAGGGCATCAAGTCAGCCATTCAATTTTTCTTCCCCTAGCTCCCTCCCCCTCCCCCAATAACGAGAAGATAAACTAGAACATAATATTAAATGACAATAAACTGATGACAGCATTTGTAATGTAATAAATAGTTTGTCTGAGAAATAAACCTGAATTTCATTGGGAAGTTCTCTATAATGATTCAACTTGTTTCGAATGACTCGCAACAAATCCCGAATGCCATCAAACTTATAACGCCGATGACGACCAATGTCAGTGATGAATGCAGGTTCCATCTTTTCATTCCATTTTCCACCACCCAGTGCCGTTGGTGCAATACCCTCCAATGCTTTCAGAATATCTGAGTCAGATAACCTATCTTCCAATTCTACTCTGTCACTTGTGTCGCGAAGAAATGACAATCTCAGCTCTGAATTCCAAAACATAGGATGGTGTAGCACTTCCAATGCCTTGGGCCTAACAGCATATCAAAGGTATGTCATGAACAAAAGCATTTAGTTGTTCAGGAAAAAAAAAATCAAAACAAGAGTTAAAGATCCTAATTTCCATGCTAGAATATGATTAAAAATGAAATTATCTGTATGCTAGGAGAAAAATCCGGGGATATTTTGAAATAAAGCATACCTCAATTCAGGATCAGGATTTAATAAGCGGGAAATAAGATCCTCAGCTTCTGGAATATACTCCACCAAGAACAGGTCCTTTTGGTTTTTCACAATATTGACATCACGTTCAAGATGATCACCAAATGGATGTCTGCCGCCAGTGATGCAGTAAAAGATGACACAACCCAAACTAAATAAATCAACTGCACGTGTTTCGCGTCCATGATGAAGCTGTTCAGGTGCTTGCCAACCAGAACTGCCACAACCTGCAATGACATCATCCAATATCTTGGTAAAACAGCCATTCAATCACTTATATATATATTAGGATATGTTCCCTTGGATAATCTACTTGGAAAAAAAATCACAGCTCAGATGAGAAATAATATTCCTAAAGTCAGAATAACGAGCTATTAACACTGACCATGTAATGGAGACCACTGAGCTTGAATGGGATATGGTTTCAGATGAGAAATACTTACCAGTAGCATGATAAGCTAATGAGGACATATCTCCAAGGAGGCGCTTGCTGATACCCATGTCAGAGAGCTTAGCACATAAAGATCTTTCCTTAATTATCAACACATTCTGAGGCTTCAAGTCTCGATGAATTATTCCCAGTTCGTGCAAATGCACAAGCCCAGAAACCATATCCCTGTATTGGATTGAAAATGAAAAGAATCCAAACATAAACATTTAAAGGAGGGCAGTAATTTTTTCTGCATCAAGCCCTGAAGCATTGAAAAGAGTTTTTCACTTACCTCATCAAAGTTAGTAATAGAGGTGAAGGGTGGCCTGTTGCTTTCCATAAATTGAGATCCTGCATAACTCCTTTCACTGAGTCCAACCGAAGTTTATGCTCTATTGCAGCTCTTGAAGTTCGGTCTTTGCCATAGACAGGGTTTAAAGAGGAATCGGAGTATATTTGAATCAAGTCATCTAAGCTGCATGTACAACGCTCCAGAGATAAGTACACAAAATCCTCATCATACTCCACCCCATACCATCGAACAATATTTGGATGTCTGTCTGATGCAATGAGATTCTGAATTTCTTTCCAAGCGACATCATGATGAGTTTGGACAAGGCGTTTCACAGCAACTAGTCGACCTTCATATACACCCTCAAGAACAACAGTACCATTGCTTCCCTTGGCAATTTCTGTATTTGATACAAATAGCTTACCAATTCTGCGTCCATTGGCGCCTCCATCAACAAGTTTATTAAGGTCTGATAATGTTTTGTTATCACCCTCTCCCGGTGCAATTCCATTCCCGTTTTCAACACTTACATTGTTCTTTCCTGGTTTTTTAGCTTTCTTCTTTTTGGAAGATGAAGCTTTTAATCCAGTACCACTCAACTGTCCCTCCAAGGTAAAACTTTCTTTACTCAGGTACAAAACAAAGCACAATAACAGGATACCAACAAACAAAATGAAGGAATGTGTTGTTGACCACATGAGGAGCATTCCAAACCTATAATGGACTTCACCTGCTGCAGAAGCAGAAGGCAAAGCAAGCATTTCTTTACCATGTTCACTGGGAGCTGCAAGCAACATTCTTGCATGATGATCATCTAATGATTTCTCAACCCCAGGCTGTGTTGTAAGCATTAGATTTGGAGCAGACAATGGGAGCTTATCTTCACCATGAATATCCCCAGAGGAATACTGTGACTTGTCCTGTCGTTGGACAACAATCCTTCTAGATTGACATGATAACGGTGTATCAGAATCAAGCTCAAAGCTCAAGTTAAATACTTCTGATGGATTCTCGACATCTTTACAAAGAAAAGTGGCCCCGATTGTGGCCACTTTTGTACTCCATGAAACTTTGTCTGAATTTGGACCAAACGTTTGCAGTGCATAATCTGTCCTTAAGATGTATATCACCTGAGCGGTATTTGATGAACCAGACTTTAGCAGATCCTTATTATTGTTAAGGTCATCATGTAAACCACTCCCTTCTTCAAAACTCTGCAACGAAGATGGAGAATCAGGGGACTTAAGAGTGCGGATAAGTCTCCCAGTTTTAGCCTCGACTACAAACACAGTAGTTTTCTTAGACCCAAGCATAACCGCTCCATCCTCTGACATGTGTGGTGTAATTTTAATAAAGTCTTCAATATTCATTGGAAGTTTCTGTCAGATCAACAGTGTACATCAATGATTAAAATGTGCAAGCAATCATAACAAGAGGATGAATGCTTTGAATGTTTATAATCAACAAAAGAAACCTGATGCATAATCTTTTGAACATAGACATCATTATTCTATACAAAAATGAACTTCTTAGCCATAGTGCCATACCATTCCACCTGAGTATTTGTAATGTGCATACAACTGCCAGTCATCCCCATAATCTAAAAAGAACCCTGTAAGTCCTCCCGGGCCTTTTTCTTTATCATTGTCATGTTTGGCTGGTGCTTGATATGAAGAATATGTTGGCCCTCCAGACGAAAATGACCAAAGAATTTTCCCAGAAATTTTATCTTTAAAATAAATCGTTCCATTTAATAGAGCAACTAATTCTGTAGAATCTTCATATTGTCTGTATAAACAAAAAGGCAGAGCAGGAGTAACAGAATTAGATAACCACAAACCACAGGACAGCAAATAGATATCAAGAAACAGCCAAAACCAAGGTAAATTTCACAAAACAGCCAAAATGAAGGTAAATTTCATGGAACAGCAGACACTGTAAACCAAGTATCACGGATTGGTACCTCACAAATATAAAAGACTGAAAAAGCTCCTGAAAACATGATGGTGTTTCAAATGAGTAGCTGTCAAGATCTGGTTGGGAATATCATCATGTCGTGGGTCCCACCATTCCAAGACAAAAAAAACCATCTCACAAACTGCACCAGCCATTCGTGACCTCAAAACCAGTTCGGCCACTCGTGTCATTGGATCAATAGCACCGGCTGGCAAAAATGGATTTGTTTCCCAGACTTCACCCACGCTATATCCCCCAGATATAAACCTTCTGGCTCAAATAACCCATCCTCTTTTCTCTCACACCTGTCAAAACTCTTACCCATTCAAATCCATGGCTCTCCTCATCTTCCACAAAACTAATTGCAATTCTAACACAATAAGCATACTACGAGAGCAACTCAAATAACTCTTCTTCAGATCTAAACCGTTAAATCCCATCTCTTCTTCTTCGCACAACACCAAATATTTACAGCTATCCACATTCCGATGTTCCATCACATTGCTACCATTATCCATTTTAACCATTTCAAACCAAATTTTAATCTTTCTATGTGTACCATTCCACCTCCCCCACCAAATCACCGAAGACATAATCATACAAACAAGTCTAAATTGATGATGAAAAGTAGCATGCGCTTCTATTGTCAACAATGAAAGCTACTGTACTTAGCACTAATCCAAAATGGAGGTGAGATCATGATGCAATGAGCCCTCTGCGTGGATTCACGTATATGTGAGAGACTCCACTAAGCATTATTCTTAATTCAACCATGTTACGCCAAAAATCCTACTCTAACATTCATTTCATTACACGAGAACCCATTATGCAAATGTATCCAAAGAAGACAAAAATAAACACAATCAATGACAAGGGTTAAACAAAAAACATTATAACAACCGCCCCCGCGCCCCCACCCTCCCCCCCCCCCCCCAAAAAAAAAAAAAAAGCACTTCAAACTATCAAGAAACTAAATCGAACAGGAAAGAGAGAGAGAGAGAGAGAGAGAGAGAGAGAGTAATTAGATCAGTCAAAGGAACTCACGAGAATGATTTGAGAGATCTTCCACCAGCTCGAGTTGACTCGGTGAAATCAAGACCAGAAGTCAAAACAATCCCTGCTCTCTCCGAATCCAAAACATCTCCAATTGAACTTGAAAACATATAAATTAAAATCAATAATAAACAGAAAAAACGAACAGAAAACATCTTCATTTTCTTTTTAATTGGATTTTTGAGAAAGAGAGAGGGAGGGAGGGAGGGAGGGTTTTGTGGTGGATTTTGAAGAATGATAATAATAAGATTATGATTAAGGGAATTGGAAGGAAGGAAGAAAAGATGGAATCAAAGGGAAGATAGAGGTGGAAAGTTATGCCTCTGTTTCCGACCCTGCAATTTTAGGATCTCTGAAACAGAGTCCATGGTGTTCCTTACCAAGACAAGAGTCGGTTGTTTGTCTTTTGGACTTGCTCTTGTCTTGCTATACCGGCTTTGCTTTGCTTTGCTTACGTTTGTTTACTTCCTTCTTCTTCTTCTTCTTTTTTCCTGTTTTTTGTTTTGTTTTGTTTTCATTCTTGTTTTATCTTCAATCCACCAATTTAGCCCCTGTGTAAACGTTTCCGTCAACTGAACCCTATATATTTTATGATTGAAGTCAAATGAGTCCATCTCCAATATGTAACACCATCCATTTAGTCCGTCCATCGGATGATATCCAAGGAAGCTTCCTTTTTGCTGTCGAAGCGGGTGGGTTTCACATCTAAAAATAATATCAAGACAGATCATTTTCGGTTAAGAGATCAATTTTGAAAAATATGCCAGAATTTCGACTCCATTTATGAACCCTCTTAGAAAATAAAATGATAGAATAATTGTTTGAAAGTTGCCGATTTGAATTAATTCATCCTATTTAGAAAAAAAAAACTAGTGTGCATATCCGTGGTCCAATGAATATTTTTTAACATAAAAAATATGTATTCAAGAGATTCAACCTTTTTTGAAAAAAAAAAATATGAGATACAGGACATTCATTTGATCAAGTTTAATAAATTTAGTTAATTTAATAATATAATTAAAAATAAATAAAGCGAATAAAAAAAGATTGTCATCTACTAACTATAAAAAATAAATTGTCAATATCACTTTCGGGAGGAGAAAGAAGAAAAACCAGTTTAAAATCGATCATTACTCTCTCATGGACACCACCCCACCATCAGAAAAAGCTCATGACAAAAAAGATTGTAAAAGACTGTGAAAGACTACACGACAACACCAAAATAGAACATGTCGAAGAAACCATCTAAAAAGCAAATCAAACAAAATATCATGAAGTGAGCTTCTCCTACTTATATTTAATCAATTAATTTAAATTTTTTTAAAAAAAATTCTCTAAAAAAAACTAAATTTAACAAAAAATAACAATTAAAAAAATTTAAGATAACCCGGGTCATTTTCAAAAACAGTAAGAGATCCGATAGAAAGGGAAAAAATAATGGAGTCCAATCTTCAATTAAATAAATATTGAATGATAAAATTGAAAAAATATAAGCCGAGAAAAAAGAATAAGAAAACCCAAAAGAATCTCTTAAACTTAAGTTAATCTCTCAAACTTGCAACTTCTCAAATCTAAAATCCAAGCTTGAAAGTCAATTCCCAAATAATTTATTATTAAAAAATAAAACCAGAAAAAAATATCAATTTAAAAAACATTATCAAATATTTTAGTCATGTTACTATGCTTTTAGTGATGAAAAAACCCAAGCAGCTCATACACATCAGTTAAATATTATTTTTTTAATAATAAATTAGTAATTTCGTTATACTAAAAATTTTAAAAACTTGAGCTAAATTTTTTTATGAAATAAGCAAAATCATAATTCTAATTTAGAGTGCACATGAGTCTAAGCTACAATATTTGTCATTATGTAAACCCTTTTTGGTCTTAGTTTTTTTTCTTTTTTACCATTTTTTATATCGCAAAGGCCAGGGATGGCCAATAAATCAATATATTAATTAAAGATGGCCAATAAATCTATGTCCATAAGTTTTTGCATGGGGCCTTATCTCATAGCACAATACTGAATAACATAACACAACACAACAATAAGTCATTACAAGAATCCATAAATCGGCACCGAGGGTCTTGGCCTGGCGGTGGGAGGGGCTTGTCTCCTCCTGCTGCTCCTGGGTTCGAGTCCTCATGTGCACGTCTGTCACCCCCGCGATGCCTTACATGCCTACTGAGTTTGCAGGGTGTTCAGTGGGCCGTGGGATTAGTCGTGGTGCGTGCAAGCTGGCCCGGACACCCACGTAAATAAAAAAAAAGAATCCATAAATCGACACTTATTAATTGCTTGAAAAGTTAAATTTTATGTCTAAACTAATCACCATAACATTATTATTTGCCTAGGTGTCGAGCATGGCTTGAGCCCTCAGTCCCTTTCTTTTTTTTTTTTCTTTAGAAAAAAATAATAATTTCATCAATATCATTTTAAAACCTAGATTTACCCAACAAATCAATCTTGCATCTAATTAATTTAGAGTTTAGATTGGTTTAGTTAAAACAGAAAAACAGAAAGATCTACATCTAGACAAAAGTGAAAAAAAAAATAAAAAACTAGATAATCTAGAGTTAATAATAATAATAATAAAAGAAACTGAGTATTTTTAATATTAAATTTGTATTTTACAGTGTATATTTACAACCTAATATTATGTAAGATAAATTGAAAAAACATGCGAGGGACCCATAAATATTTTTAAAATTCCCTTTGAAAATTTTGAATTTTTTCATTTTTCTTTTAACATTATTATATTATTTTAACTAATATATGTTGGGCTACACTTTGCCCAACCGTTTAGGCTAAGCTGGAACGGGTCTGGCCTCAGGTTAGGGCCAGCCCGACCCATATTAGTGATATTTTGCCATTTGCATGCATAATGTATTTTGCATACAAATGGCTATGAAGGGGGTTTGGAGAAGAAAAATGAGAGAAAAACTTGCCTAGTTATAGGAGAAGAGAGGCTAGAGGTGTCCCTAGTTATGCAAGGAAGTCCCCCGTGTGTCTGGTGGCGTTAATGGAGATGAAGGCGCGGTGAAGGAAGAAGCCAAATAGGTGGTCGTAAGGGGAAAAAGACTGGGAAAAAATGATTTTTTCTCAACTTTGACCTCAAATTTCTTGATGTCAAATGCTTGGAATCCACCTCTATTTATAGGAGGTGGAAAAGAGATATTTTATCTCTTTTAGGGACCAATCTTGGCATTTGATTTGAATTAAAAGGATCTTAATCGTTGATTTAAAGTTGCAACCATGATTTGAAAAAGTTGGCAGCTAAAAATTGCATGAGTTGGCTACTTTGGGGTAACGCCAAGGTCGCTGTGGTGTCAATCGACCTGAAAAAACAATACCAAGGTATAGTCAAATGTCAAACTATCATGGTAGTGTATGTTTTGTCAAGTTTGATGAAGAGATAAAGCATTAAATGCCCCTGCAAAATAGCAACTCAAACAGCTTTTTCAGGAAAAAAAGAAAAAGATGATGAACAGTAACCAAATAACCATGTTTTTTTTTTGTACTGTTCGGTTAAAACGGTGTTGTTTTGGTCAAAACATGACATTTTATTTAAATGAAATGATATTGTTTTGGCTTTCAGGGTTTTAATTTAGAGATTTAGCCAAAGTTCAATTTAGTCATTCGACTTTCAATTACTCTTCTAATTGACCCCAAACTTTTAATTTAATGCAATTTTACCCCTGTCGAATTTCAACATTAACCCTTAATTTCAATGCCTTTTTCATTTTGGTCATTGGTCTCGGATTTAAACAAATTGACCCTCAATTGACTATTAAACTTTCAAATCTCTTCAATTTCACCCATGATTTCGATCAATTTAGTTCCCAGAGTTTTGGTGTTTTTTTCTAAAAGATCCTTGGCTATGAATTTCTTTAATTTAACCTCTAATTTACCATAAAATTTGATTTTCTTGTGATTTTACCCCTGATTTGAACCATTTGACTTTGTAAAAATTAAATTTAGTCCTTTAAAATTCTAATCATCTCAATTAAGGCCAAACTGAGCTTCCAAACTTAATTTTTCACCAATTAAGTCCTTAATAAAATTAATTTGACTCATTTAAAGTATAATTAAATCTTGCACTTAATTAAATCCTTTAATTTGACCCAAATTATTTCTTAAACATAATTAAACTTTAATTTGGCCCATGATTAAATCAAATTGGCCTATTAAAAATCTAATTATGTCCTTAAGCTTATTTTTCATGCAGATTCATCTAATAATCATTTAATTTGACATTGAATTTGCATTGTCTCTCTAGTCTTGGATATAATAAAATACAATTAAATTTCTAGTTTTATCTAAAATTACAGCTTGATTTTTATATATATTTGAAATCTTCCCAATTTATTTTTGTCAAAATGTGAGTCTTCTTGCTATTATAATTTATTTTTTATTTTAAAATAAAAATAAAATTTAAAGAATAATCTAAAAATAAATTATAACAAGATACAACATCAACCGCTACCCTCTCACCCTTAATATTGATTCAAAATATTCAGGAGATGGAGAATCATCAAGTGATCATCTAGAAAATTCCTTGGTTTTAAAAAGAAAGAAAAGATGTTAGATTTGACCAAGAAAGAGGGAGAAGAGAAAGAAATACAACGAGGAAAAGGAAAAGTAAAGGAAAAAAAAAAGGAAAGGAGGAAAAGAAAAAGGAAAAGGGAAAGGAGGAAAAGGAAAAGGGAAAGCAATACAAGATGTTAGAATATTTAACATAATTTTCCCTAAGTAATTTAATATTATTTTCAAAGTTTGATTTCGATCACATATATTAGTAAATATCAATTTGAGAAATATTTAAACTTTAATAGTATGAAATTGCTATGTATTATTTTTACCATGAGTTATAATTTTTTTAAATTATTTTGTCAAAAAAGTCACTTATTTAAATAAAATCTATTTAAACATGTAACTTTTATTATATGAGTGCAAGTTTTATTCACAGTCGTACAAACTTTTAGTACAATGATATAGTATTAAAAGTAATTTTTATTTGACATAGTTATTTTTAATTATATATAATGTGAATGGAACATAACAATATAGGTATGAATAAAAAGAATTTGAACCTATATTTTAATGAGTCTTTTTTTTTACTTAGCAATAATTTTTTTAAAAATACAATTTTTGTGGGTAATTTTATCCAAAGAAGTAAAACATAACATGATACCATAACAAGTCCTTACTTATCAGACTAGGCTTAAAGCGAGAAAGACCCGGCAAACAAGAAGCAGGGCATGGACCTGCTCGCTAGGATATATAGATAAGCTTTGTTTGTCTTCCTATCTAACTCCCTTACGAAACGAGAAAGAAAGAAACTTCCAGCATGAAATCGAGAAAGTCCTCTCTGAAGCCCTTTCTTTCCAGCTTTAAGCCTTTCCTTCTTACTTCTTAGTCGAGTTCTATATATATATAAAAGACCCAATTTAATAATTTGATGAACTTTGATTTAAATGTTATTATTTTTAGATTTTAATATTATTGGTATTTTGAGATTATTTTTAAACAATTCTAGGGTTTTCATGGGCAAAATGAAGTGCTAATTATATTATTATTATTATAGAAAAACTAAAACTCCTTGTTAAATTAGTGTGCATCTATAGAAAAATAAATTAGTGTTAATTTCTTCATTAGGGTACGAAATCCAAAACCATTAATGTATTGAGCTAAAGCATCTTTATCTTACGCAATAAAATCGTTTTTATAAGAGAACATAATATTTTCTGTAAAATACGGACACCGATATTAGAAGGAAGGACTGTATTAAAGATTTATGATAGGATTGGGACCTAATTGAATAAAAGACAGATGGTTGTGATATATTAGGGACTAATATGAGTTTGTCCAAACAAAACGAAGAAAAAAGTTGGTCCTAGTACCCAGAACTTGCTCCGAACCAAAACTCTTGCTCGTCCGCCATAAGCCAAAACCCTGCCAATACCCAGAAACCAGCAAAACACACCCACACAGAAGCCCTAAACCTCACTCCATAAAACCAACTAATAGAGAAAAACGGACACTTGGTTTGTCTATTTGAACCATGTTACACAGTAAAACTTTTAACAAGAAAACCAGAGGTGGAAGAATTCAAAAGCTTGTAAGAGAAGTGTATTTGAGAGATGATATTTACTGTGGAGCTTTGTTTTGCAAATCTTGTGACGATAAATCGAAAGCTCGGCTGACCGCTACTGCGTCTACTATTCTCATTCTTGACACTAATGTTGTTCTTAATCAGGTAATCTTTAAGTGTATTTGTAGGGGTTTTAAGTACTTGATTTTGCTTATAAAGAATTTGAGCTTTAATCATTTTGTGGGCTTTTTTTCCAAGATTGATTTGCTTGAGAATCCGGCTGTAGAAGATGTGGTTTTGCTATCTGTGGTTTTACAAGAGGTGAAGAATAAAAATTCGGCTGTTTATGGAAGAATTAGGAATCTTATTGATAGTCCTGCTAGGAGATTCGTTGTTTTCTCTAATGAATTCCACAGGTAATTATTTGTTTTTTGCGGGTTTTGTTGGTTCTTTTTTCACTGTCATTTGATTTCCTAGCTCACTTTTGAGTGTGAATTGATGATGTTTTACTTGTTGGTTAGGGATACTTATGTGCAGATTATGGCAGGAGAAAGTCCGAATGATAGAAACGACAGAGGTTAGTTTGACCCTTTACTGTTGATAATTCTGGATCCTTCTTGATACAATGTGTTGTGTATTTGTCAGATTTTTATCATGTCATTGGGATTTTTTATGTTGCGGCATCTCTGCTTTGTAGCTATGTGCTTTTTTTTTTGTTGTTGTTTGGCATGTGTTCCTAAATTTGTAAATTTGACATTGAAGAATTTTTTATCCAGCCATTAGGGTTGCTGCAAGGTGGTATCAGAGTCATCTTGGTGAAGCGGTGAAGGTTCTACTTATTACTAATGATAGAGAAAATAAGAGGAAGGCTACTGAAGAGGGTGTTTCTGCTGAGACAAGTATGTATTATATCTTCATCTGCAAGATTTAATTATTGGTACCTTGTTAGCGTGACACTTTTTGTGGAAATATGCTTGCTTAGAGCTGACTTCTGAATTGATGTTTCTTGCAGTTGAATCATATGTGAAATCATTGGGTCAACCAGCTTTACTTGACTTGCTTGTTCAGCCAGCTTCTGAAGATGTAATCATGGAAGAAGTCGAAGATATGAGACCTTCAAAGAGGAAAGTTGTTTATCCTGAGGTATTGCTTTAGTGTCTGCTAACTTCATGGTTTCTAATTTGTTTTGCTTGCAAGAAAATACGACATGATGGGTTAAAAAAAAAAAAATTCCTTGCACTTTGTTCTTTGTTCAGCATAAGCCCATGTCAGAGATTACTTCTGGTTTGACGAAAGGAATATATCATCAAGGAAAACTTCGTGTGAACCGTTACAATCCATTTGAAGCATATGTTGGAAGTGAGAGCATTGGTGATGAAATAGTCATTTATGGGCGTGGAAATATGAATAGGGCTTTTGATGGTGATGTTGTGGCAGTGGAACTTCTTCCACAAGACCAATGGCACGAGGAGAAATCGTTATCTATAGTAGATGAAGGTATGTTTTCTGTCATGCTTTTTTGGGCCTCCTAGAAGGTGCATGTTTGCAAAATGCATCACTTGCTTATGAATTTCTAAACAGGTAGATACATCAATTGTCCTTTTCACCTTAACAATGTCTTTAGATATATGAGCTCTAGCCCACTTTGCTTTGGTTATGTGTAAGGTTTTGGGTTGATGACCTACAATAAGGAAAAATGGGTTACATTCTTGTCTTCATATTCAGTTCTTATGCCATAAGACAGTAATGCACTTTGTCACTATCTTTTTTGCAAGTCTCAAGAGTTGCTTTTTTCATTGCAGCTTATGATTTATACTAAAAAGCAAAATGGAAGTGCAGAAAATATTTCTCCTTTCTACTTAATGAGTAGATGGATCTCTTTGTGTGCATGTGTGTTTGGGGTTGGGGTGTCAGAGCAGTGTGGTTGCATTTTGTCTATGTTCTCTCAACAATTTCATTTTCCCTTGCAGAGGATGAAGAAGAAGATGTTCATCTAGTCCCAGGTAGTTCAGATGATGCTCCCAGGACTTCAATTCCAGTATCAAGTTCAACTTTTGACACAAATCCTGTCTCATCTCGCCCATCTGGTCTTGTTGTTGGTATTATAAAGCGGAATTGGCATTCGTAAGTCATCTTGATGTTAATACTGATTGATTTCAGCATGAACACATGCATATTGACTTTGGTTATTTTGTTGGATATGGTTTGAATGAACCTGTGATAATGATGTTAGTCTTATCATTGCATCCATGTAGTATCATGCTGGAGATAGATGCATGTCTACCTTATGTGCTCCATAATGCAATTGCTCCAAATGCTTTGCTTGTGGAACATAGCTTTCTTATTGTAATTCCCTCTTTTAACGTAATGCACTTTCTTTTAGTCTTCTTTTTGTGCAAATGGGATATTCCTTGTAATCTGACTAGTCATGAAATATTATTTTTAACTTTTAATAAAAATTGTATTTTTTTGTTGCATTGTTTGTGTTATGGATTTAGTTTTTTATTAAATGATCTTGTGCAGTTACTGTGGATCTTTAGAGCCCATGCCAATGCCTGCAGGAAGTGGTGGTCTTGTATATGCTTTATTTGCCTCCAAAGACCGTAGAATTCCTAAGATTCGGATTCAAACTCGGCAGCTTGACAATCTTTTGGACAAAAGAATTATTGTAGCAGTTGATTCGTGGGACCGTCAATCACGACATCCTTCTGGCCATTATGTACGCAGTATAGGACAGATAGGCGATAGAGATACCGAAACTGAGGTTGGTAATCATTTTATAAGTTATGAGTGCATACTTGTGTGTGGAGGAATTTTTATTATTTGAAAACTGCTCCTTCAGATACTATAAACCTTTACCATTGTTCCTCAAGCTTTAGATACTAAACCTTTACTATAGACCTTTACCATTGTTCCTCAAGCTTTAGATGCTTAGATGGATTTGTTATATGTTGGAGAATAATATAAATCATATCTTGTAGCCTCACTTAACAGTTTAAGCATTTGAGTTGAAATGATTTTTTGACATGATATCAGGACCTTGATGACTAAGTGGTCAGCTCCTATTCTATTTGATAAAATTAAGCATAAGGTAGTGATGAGTCTGTACAAGTTTCAAGCCCTAAAAACTTTTACTTGAGGGGGTGTGTTGAGAGTAATATAAATCATATCTTGGAGCCTTACCCAATAACTTAAACTTGGTTCTTTGACAATATATTTTGATCTTGTGAATTGCAGTTGGTCTTGATAGAGAATGATATTGATGCAAGACCGTTTTCTGCCCAAGTTTTGGCGTGCTTGCCACCACTACCATGGTCGGTTTCCTCTAAAGATTTGAACGAATCAAATAGAGTTGACTTACGACATTTGTGTGTCTTTAGTGTTGATCCTCCAGGTTCATGATCCATTTTCATGTTGTTCATTTCTACTATTTTGTATAATTTCTCGGCTTCTTAGTTTATGTTACTTGCAGGATGCAAGGATATTGATGATGCACTACACTGTACTATGCTTCCAACTGGAAATTTTGAAGTTGGAGTCCGTATCCTCTGCTATGCTGAGCTTAATATAATATTTTTTTCTTAATTATTTTAACAAAATTAAGGGTTATGTAGGCTATCAATATGGTTTTGTGCACGTGCACACACACATACACTAGACTGCTTGTTGTTTGAACGTAATGATTTTAATTTTCTTTAGGTAGTGTTCCCTATTTTGTCATGTTTTTTCTGTCAATGTTCCCCTGTACTAGATTTATTCTCTCTTCTAGCTTTTTTAGTTCTCTTAATGCGGTACCATTCTATTTAGTTGTTATAAGAGCAAATAACAGTCTTCAGTGGTTTCTTTTATTGATATAAATTAAGACATTGCTGATGTAACGAATTTTGTTCACCCTGGCACCCCACTTGATGATGAGGCTACACAAAGGGGTACATCTGTCTACCTTGTTGAGCGTCGTATAGACATGCTTCCAAAACCTTTAACAGAAGGTAGATTTTCTATTTGATGTGTATCAATCTGTCAGAATTCATGGTATTTTGTGTGTGCATATATATATTTTGTGAACCTAAGGTCATTATAATGAGTTTTATGTTGTAGATATATGTTCTCTTCGAGCTGATGTGGAAAGGCTAGCCTTTTCTGTTATTTGGGTATGTGCTTCCATTTTTAATCTTTAGGCTAGCATTTTCTGTCATTTTTTTTTTTTCCTTTGATGGGGTTCTCCACTATATCACTCTCTGCTCTCTACTTGTCTTGATGAGGGACTTCCTCCAAACTACTCCTTGCTTTAATTTATGATTGTTTAAGCTTATGCAGTGATAATTAAAAACAATATATTTTGAATTCTAATGACCAATTATACAGGAAATGACCCCTGAAGCAGAGATTATTTCTACAAAATACACAAAAAGTGTCATCAAATCACGTGCAGCATTATCTTATGTTGAAGCTCAGGCTAGGATGGATGATAGGTAATGTTTTGACTCAACCATTAGTTGATGAATGAAAATGTTTTATATTTGGTCCTGGCCCCTATGTAATTCCTGAGGTTCTAGGTGTTTCTTCTATAATGATAATAACCATGTGTGCTTCTCGCTGTAAGAAGTGAGAATAAGCTTCTCCTAGTGACTTATGTTTGTTTTGCCACATTGACATGTATATTAGGTTTTTTTTCATCCTTTTACATTTATGGCATGCCTGATTTAACTTGTGAAATGATGACATGGACAGAGTTAGTTTTGTTCAGAAGACTGCTCTCATATATCCATCAGATGTAACTATAATTAATATGATCTTAGATTCTTAGTGAAGATATGCAGAAATGTAGATGTTATGCTCATATCAGAACAAATGATTTCACTCGCACAGAAAAGACCAACAGATTTCTTTTAAGAACAGGTGGATTGGGTTAGTTGAATATGCTTATTGAGTTTCGGGATTTGAAGCAGACATGGATCTTCATGTTGCCGATTCATGTCATGTTGGGATAAGTGTTGATAGAATATTTTAATATGAAAAGTGACTGTTAGTATTAATCTTCAAGAATGTCGTAATTATTCCAGGATGGATTTGAGGAAACCAGTAGCACTAATAAATCAAAAAAGAAACCAAGTAATTGGTCCTGTGCTGGCTTGCTCAAGTCCTCAGGTGCTAAAAAAGGTGCTCAAGCTCTGAGTGGTATTATATAAACGAGCTGGTAGTGTTTTGGCCAAGCTAGCAACAGTGATTTGTGAAAATCTTGATAGAACTCGCTATCCTTTTCCTTGCTTCCGCTGTCACATATGGCCATATCAGTTTGTTGAATTTGTGGCATTAGTGTTTTTGCTTTCTGGCTCATCTTTGAAAGTCTCTTATGCATAGTTGGCTGATGGGGTCCTAATCAATTTAATCTTATTTTCAGTCGATTAGTTGATCCAGTAACTAAAGATTTGAGAAATATGAATGCTCTGGCAAAGGTATGCATCTTGTAGCATGATTAAATTATTTTGTTCACTGGCCACTATGAAAAATGCACTCAGAAGTTGCTTTATATACTATTCTGCAGATAATGAGGCAGAGGCGAATTCAGAGAGGAGCACTAACACTTGCTTCTGCTGAAGTCAAATTTCAGATTGATACCGAGACGCATGATCCTCTTGATATTGGTATGTTTCCCAAACAACAAGTTTTTTTTTTCTGGGTTTAGGGTGGGTGTTTTTGTGCCCCTGTAATACAACAAAAAGAGGAAGTGCATGGAGTGCTGGAATGGATCATGTATGTGTAAATTGGTGAATTTTATAGAGCTGTTGGTGTAGTGTCCAGCCACAAGATTTTTTTTTTTTTACTTTGATTTTCAAAAGAGTCTGGAAAGATTTGCTTTTTATTGTTTAACAAATTTCGTACAGAATGCTTCAACCTTCTTTTATATTAAGCATGTATTTGGGTTTAAAAAGGTTGCAGCATTGTTTACATTTTTTGAGTTTTTTCTGTTTATAGTAGTGAAAATATCATGTCTAATGGTCTCCTTGTTTCTGCAGGTATGTATCAGATTCGAGAAGCAAACCAAATGGTTGAGGAGTTTATGCTTGCTGCAAATGTTTCTGTAGCTGAAAAAATTCTTAAAGAATTTCCAGAGTGTTCACTATTGAGGTAAAGTAACTGTATAATTTCTAGTGTTTTTTTTTTTTTGGAATTTCATTTTTGTCACCTTTTAAGCCTTATCAACAGTACAAGTGGTCATTGCCTAATAAGTAATCAAATAATAAGTTTTAAACAAAAAATAATTATCTCTTGTCCATTAGTCAGGTCTATTGTTGCCAAGCCTCTTGACAATTGAATTATGGGATAATATTTAACTTGACAATGCATTAATAGCCTAAACATTGTTGTGAGAGAATTGTGATGTAATATCAATTTTTGTTTCATGTTGGAAGTTCTTGAGTAAGATTGTGTTTAGTAACTGATTTGTGTTGCATTTTGTTGAAAACATTATTCTGGAATAGTATTCATAAGCATAATTGTCAGATGTTTGAGAATTGCAGAGAGATCTTTTGATATACATGTTAAAAAGTGTATTTTTAAGCTTGAAATTGCTTTTAACTTGCCAAGACTTGAGTTTCTTTGGATTTTCTTTTATGGGCAATTGTATTGCAGCATGTTATTTTAACGAGATATTCAAACTGTTGCTAGGCCCTTTTAATCTATTGAAAAGCCTTTTCTTTTTTATCCATAATTTGTACTTGAGTTTCTTTGGATTTTCTTTTATGGGCAATTGTATTGCAGCATGTTATTTTAACGAGATATTCAAACTGTTGCTAGGCCCTTTTAATCTATTGAAAAGCCTTTTCTTTTTTATCCATAATTTGTACTTGAGTTTCTTTGGATTTTCTTTTATGGGCAATTGTATTGCAGCATGTTATTTTAACGAGATATTCAAACTGTTGCTAGGCCCTTTTAATCTATTGAAAAACCTTTTCTTTTTTATCCATAATTTGTTTTGAAGTTTGAAGAATCTTTTCTGCCGTTATTTTCTATTGAATTCTTCAGAGAGGAAATAAACTTCTCTTGGATTCTTTAAAAGTGCTATGGTGTAGTATTATTTTGAACTACTGTTCCGTTATAAGAAAAGCAAAAGATTCTCTTTTATATGCCAAAGATTTTCCAGTTTTCCATTACTGAACTATCTCAATTGTGTTTCCTGTGGACATGTGCTCTCTTTTCAGGCGTCATCCTACTCCGACAAAAGAGATGCTTGGACCTTTGCTTCGTACAGCTGCTGCTGTTGGTTTGAACTTGGATGTCACATCTTCAAAAGCACTAGCCGATTCACTTGACCGTGCTGTGGTGAGTTGTTTTTTACTTGACACTGTTTCTAAAAAAATATAAAATTTAAAATCAGTCATGATTTAGCCTGTTCACCATTTGCTCACAGCTTGCTTTCTTTTCTCTTGTTTTATTTCTTGCAAAATTATGTTTTCCAGGGTGACGATCCATACTTTAACAAGCTGATCCGTATAATGGCAACTAGATGTATGACACAGGTAATATTACTTGAATTGTTGATTTTCAGGAGTACTTTGTATATGGAATTTCTAATTTTTATTTATTTATTTTTCGCTTGAACTGTAATCAGGCAGTATATTTCTGTAGTGGAGAACTCAGCCCACCAGAATTTCTTCATTATGGGCTTGCAGCACCTCTTTATACTCATTTCACATCACCTATCAGGAGATATGCTGGTTAGTAAGAGGTTTTATCTTGTTGAGTTTTACTTTTTACTGATGAACACAATACCTGAATTTGAGTTTTGATTTTACTTTCTTGCAGACGTGATTGTACATAGGTTGCTTGCTGCATCCATAGGAATATACAAACTTCCAACTATATTCCGAGACAGGCCCCAGCTCACTAGTATTGCTGATAGTAAGCAACAATGAACTTTCCAGTTAAAAATTTGCCACGGTTTAACTGCAAGTTCTGATTTGATTTCCCTTCCCTTTCATTATATGTTCATACTCTCTAATATGTTTCCTCTATTGAACCTAACCACATTTTTTTTTATTATAGATTTAATTAATTAGTTTGGCATGCAATGCATTCTGTGTGTTTGATGGGGCTACTATTAATTCATATCAACCATGTCATGCTGAATGATAAGAACATTCCTTACTGTAAATTTCCTGCAGATTTGAATTATCGGCATAGGAATGCTCAGATGGCAAGCCGAGGCTCAGTAGAGCTCCATACTCTCATATACTTCAGAAACCGGTAATTTGTGTGATCTTTCCCAATTCCCCTGCTGACCCCAACCCGCTTGCACATAAATACATGCTAATCTATTTATCATAACTTTTTTCTTGTTGTAGGCCTACAGACACAGAGGCCAGAATAGTAAAGATGAGATCAAATGGTTTTATTGTATTTGTTCCCAAGTATGTATTTCCCTATTTGACCTTTTAATGGATAAGCTTACCCCTTTTCTCTTTTCTTATTTAAATGTCTCTCTCAATTATGGTTTGCCCTGTATAGCACACCCAGTCCCTCAAGGAACCCAGGATATGGGAATTAGAATACAAACAAGGAAAAAGAAAAGAGGAGCTCTTCTACTATCGTGCCCAATATTGTACCAGAGAAATGAATCTGGTGGTCTTTATTTTTGGGAAAATTGCTATTCAGGGTTTTATTTGGAAGAGAATTAAATTTAGCATTTAGTAGCAAATTTGGTGGGTATATGGGAGCTGGAATTTAAGTAATTAGGTGAAGGATTTCTGGGGCCGAAAGCAATTGTGTGATAGTTGATCTAACTGTGATTTGTTTGGGTCTGAAAGATCAGGAAGTGCAGTATTTATGGAGTATATAATTTGCTGGGTTGAAGCATAAAGTCTAGGCAGTTGCATGAAACATAATGCACAATCACGGCTTCTCAAGAAGTTCACTAGCTGCATAAATTCCAATGCTAAAGCAATTCAAGGACTAGTATGAGCTGTGTACTCATGCCATGTCTAGAACAATCACACTTTGCTTATCAAAGACATGATATATATGTGACAGTCTATTACGCCATTGGTTTTCCTCAAATTGAACATACCAAAATAAACCAAATACGCCCTGCATCAAACTTAGTTCATAAATCTAGATTCCTTGAATCTTTCCTTCTTAGTCTTTGTTGGATGCATGATGGTCCTTCACTTTGTGGAGGAGCAGAGGTTATTTATATGCGCGTTGCATAGGATTTAACATATGTTTTCTGCAGGTTTGGTATAGAAGGGCCAGTATACCTGACAATGAGAGGTGATAAAGGGGGTGGGGAATGGTTTGTAGATGAGCAGCAGCAGAAGATTAGGAAGATGGATGGTAGTGTTTCATACAGTATCCTGCAGGCGGTGAAAATTCACTTGGAGGTTTTAGAACCGAAACCAAATCGGCCAAAACTCCAACTAACCCTCCTCTAAATTTTATAAGACATAATTATGGGAGCTATTCCAATGCTGAATGTTTAGCTTGTTTAGGCCAGGATAGGGTGTATTGGTGCCCAGAGGGGGTGCATGATTTTGTAATGTCAGAAAATCGTTTTGTTTTATGCTTGTATTCTTTTGAAATATTTAACTCAGGATTTGCTCTTGGGACCTTTCTTTAAGAGGGCATTTAGCTTAGCAGATGGCTTGAGGGACTAAAAATTATTAAATCGAAATTGTCAATTCTATTCATAAACTTTAAATCAGTCTTCCAATTGAATTTGTGTAAAAACTGTTCCAGAATCCACTCTGAAAACACTTGCAAATTAAAGTCAAACTAACATAAATTGTATCAAGAAAAACTTATTAGTGGAACCAGTAGTGAATAAGTAAACCTTTGAACATGTTGCAATTTGGCAACATCACCATGCTACAACGAAGATCTTTGATACAATGGGACAGGGCAAACGAGCTAAAATTTATTTGTTTTCCAGGTTGAAACTATGAAGTCTTCTATGACATGCACCCGTGTAAGTAGATAAGAGCTGCTCCGAATTTCAGATTCTGTAGCTGAGCTATACACGTTATCATTTCTACTAGTTCATTTCCCGTATTTCATTGTGGGCCGAACCATGTTTTCAGTTATTCATAGTACAAGTTTTTTTTACAATGCTATAAATTCAAGTAAAACAATAAATTTTTAATAGCTAATTAGATATGAATTGGTTTATTTAATAGGTTTAAAAAAAACTTGAATGATTTTTTTATATTTTTAAAAACTAATCTTGAACGATAAAATTAAAAAAATAACAAAAAATAAAAATGATTGTCAAGCCGTGTAAACTTTTTGAATTAGTAATTCAATTCAAGATTAGATAAAAATTACCATCAATAAAAAAACAACGAAACTCAATTCCCAACAAATATAATATCGAATAGTGAATTATCACCATTCTTATTATAACAATTACTATTCTCATCGTTATTATTATCATTATTAATATTGTCATTATCATTATAGCTACCACCATTATTACTATTATCAATAAGTAATATCATAATTATTATTAGTATTATTATCATGATCACTATTATTATTATTATTATTATTATTATCATCGTTGTTACTATCATTGCTATTATTATTGTTTATACTATTGTTATAATTGTTATCACCGCCACTGTAATTAATAGTATCATTATTTTTATTCTATTTACTACTATTACTACTACTTATTATTATTATTATTATTATTATTATTATTATTATTACCGTTATAACCACAATTACTACTACTATTAAAAAAACTATTACTATACTATTACAATAATAATAATAATAATAATAATAATAATAATAAATTTGAAAAAAATATTATTACTATTAAAAAAACTCATAAATTTAATTTGAAGAGTAAAAATTAAAAACTATAAGAAATTTGAAAAAAGAGCTAAGGAAAAAAATAAGAAATCAAAAGTAGAAGGACCGAATTGAAAAATATAATATACACAAATTAGAATTAAAGGGTTAAATTGTAAACAAATAAAACTCAAATAAAAGAGAAAAAATCCAAAATAAAAAAGCAAAACAAAGAGGATGGATTATGGAACACCAAAAAAAAATAGGATGGATTTAGGAGGACTAAAACTATAAAAGGAATAAAAAAAATAAAAAATTAAAAGAATGAGGACTGAAATGAAAAACAAAACATATAAGAAATTATGATTGAAGGACAAAATTGAAAAAAAACAAAACTTCTATAAAAGGAATAAGAATGAAATGAGAAATTCAAAGAATGAGAACTGAAATTGAATAACAACAAACGAAGAGGATAATTGTACACTTTAGTTGTCAGGAGAGAGAAAAGAAAGAAAGAAAGAAATCGACCACTCGCAGTAATTCAACTATTATAAGCTTACATGTGCCACAACATGTGGAAGAGGGCATGACTGTGTATTCAGGGAGACGATGAATGATCAAATTTGGCCACCAGGCGGCGTCACACGTGCCACTTGAATGGCACGTACGCTGACCACTCGCTGGTGCATGTGGAACACGCGCCAACAACTTTTTGATTAAAAAATAAAAATAAAATGTGAAAATACCAAAACACCCCTCATGGTTCTCTTAATAACACAAAATACCCAAGTGAAAATACCAAAATATCCCCAAAAGACAACTTTTTTTAGTCTTTTTTAAGGATAAAAACGTCATTTTACTGTACATGAAAATTGAAAAAACCTGAAATACCCTTGTTCAGGAGCCTTTTTTTTTTTTTTTTATCTTAGGGGGCAAAAATGTATTTTTACTGTTACAAATATTGTGAAAAGCCAAGAAAGCCCTTGGTCAACAGTTCTAAATTTTGTTGACTTTAGAGGTAAAAAAGTATTTTCATTATGTTAAAAAATTTGAAAAGACACACACACCCCAAACAATCTTTTAATGATCACTGAGTTAGAGGAAAAGACCAAAACACCCCTAGATCAAAGGCTTAAATTTAAGCTACTCAAGGGTAAAAAAGTAATTTTACTATATCAATCCACAGTAATCTGTGTGTAGAGCTATTAATTTAAAAATAATGGTATGTGTGCCTATGCTATTCACCTTAATCCATTTCTTATCAGACAGATCTGCTTTGAAGATTATAAAATCTATTGATTTGAAGGTTAAATATATGAGTGAGTGCGAGCCTCGTAAATTGGTTTTATGTGTTGGCATAATAATTATGTCCAATTTATATTATCCTCTTTCTACTCTATAAACCCATTGTTGTCAACACATTACGACAAACCATATCTTCGGGACTATTTGTTTTTGCGTTTCAAAAGTATTTTTGAAAAAAATGATTTTTTTACTTTAAATTAATATTTTTTTTGTTATTTTAGATTATTTTGATGTGCTGATGTCAAAAATAATTTTTTTTAAATAAAAAAATTATTTTGATTCATTTTCAAGTGAAAAACACTTTGAAAAGCAACCGCTACCACACTCTCAAACATTATTTCCTCTTTTCTTTTTCTATCACACCATTCTCTATCTCTTTCCCTTCTCTTTTGAGTAAATCTCCTTCATCTCTCTCTCTCTCTCTCTCTCTCTCTCTCTCTCTCTCTATATATATATATATATATATATATATATATATATATATATATATATATATATATCATTCAATTTCAACTTGGTTCTTAGTATTTCATTCAATTTCATTTATTGCATTAAAATAGTCCCTTATTTTTTCTACTTTTCTTAATTTAGTCATTAGCTTTCCAATTATTTAGCCAATTTCAACACTTTTCTCAATACATCTCAATTTCATTCCTTATATATATTTGTTTTATTTTTTAATTTTTTGTGTGGATATTTAAGGGGCAAAAAACTAGGTTATGACCCCTCTTTAAAATACTTAAGATATTATGTCTAAAAAAAAAGGAAGCTTTTTTAATAGATTTTGTTTAGAAAGCTTGTAAAGAAAACATAAAATACATGGAAATTTTTTGAAAGGTTGTCACATCGAGAGGTAACTATTTTTAAGAATTAAAATTTGAAAGAATAACTTGGGATTCGAATTCACAAAAGTAATGTTTTGGAATTAAGTTTGCAATAGTCATCCGAGACTAAAAAAAATAAATAGAAATCTACAAGAGTCCTCTCAAACAATAACGATGAAAAATTTACAAGAGTCATTCGAGACTTCAAAATAAAGAAAAGTTTGCAATAGTCCTTTAAAATTCAAAAAGTAAATAAAGATTGCAACAATCCTTTAAAACTTAAAATTAAAGCAAAATTTGCGAGATTCCTTTGAGACTCGATTGTAAGAAAGATTTGAAAGAGTCCTTTGAGACTCAAGAATAAAGAAAAATTTGTGAGAGTCATCTAAGACTCAAAACGCATGGAAAAATTTGCGAGAGTCCTTTGGGATTCAAATGTAAAGAAATATTTATGAGTCCTTTAAGATAAAAAGTAAAGAAAGATTTGTAAGAGTCCTCTTGGACGCAAGAATGAAGAAATATTTTTGAAAGTCCCTTGAGACTCAATTGTGAGAGATTTGCAAGAGTTTTTTGAGATTAAAAAAGAAAATAAAAATTTGTAAGTCATCTTAGAATCAATTGCAAAAGCCTATTTAATGTGATCTAAGCAACACCGAGAGACCCATTAGAGGTTCTAGTTGGTCAAATGACAAGACTTATATGGCTAAGAGGTTCAAAGAGGTTTTCAATAGACTTTTTTCAAGACACATGGGCTAACTTCAAGAAGATATTAAAGTATAAGCCTTGATTAATTTAATTCATATTCAAGAATGACTTGTAGGTAAGCATTCAGACATTATAAAAAGATTGGAATAAAAAGATTCAAATATGCTAATTTTAACCTTTAGCTACTGTTTTGGTCATAACTAAAGCTACAAAAGGAAATTTAATGCGATTCTAGTTATGTTGAATAGTAGACATCTATAGATTTCTAATGATAAATGTTACACCTTCTAATTTATTAATACGAGAGAGAACCATGCATTAAATGGTGGCCTTTGATTTTGTCACTAGATTACAAAAACAACTTTAATCATATTTAAATTAGTTGGGTTGTTGTTTTATTTATCTTTTAGTTATTATTAGAATTTTTAGATATATTTAGGGTCTTTATTTAAATTTTGGTTCGTTGGAATATTATTATTTATTAGGTTTATCCATATTCATTAGAAATACACTATTATATTTATAATTCTTTTTAGTATAAAAACTCTTTTGTAAAGACTTTTTGAGGTAAAACTATTTTTTAATAAAGAAACCAACATTCATGTTATGTTTTATGTGGTTAAGAGATTCTCATACTGAATTCTTGATTGAAATAAAAGGGTCTTTAAAGAATTGATCAAATTCAGAATGATTTTATAGTACTTGTTCACGTCTTTTTATAGACGTAAGGTGAGAGTGATTATTGCATGTAACTTTGGTGTTTCGAGGCAGGTATGTTGGGTCAAGTTGCAAACCATTCAAATTTAATTTTAGCTTATCTTGGAGGGTGTTCGCATCAGGTGGTATCAGACTTGTGCTATTATCAGGTTGTATTCCTTTAATATATAGTTCTTGTTGTTTCTTGATTTTCTTTCTTTCCAGTTTTGGATAGGGTATTGTTTATATATATAAAAAAAGTCTATTCTTCTCTTATTATCTCAAAGTTTGTCAAACCCTGTATTAAAAAAAAAAAATCATCTTACTTAGATTCTTGATTTTGACGAACATAACAAAGAAAAATTGTGTTCTTGATCTTGATCTTTTATCTTTCTTGATTTTAGCCTAGAGAAAAAAAATTTAAAAGAAATCCCGTTCTTGCTGAATTACATGGATAAAAAAAGAAGGAAGAATTGCAAGAATTGATTGAATTGACAAGTTAGGGCATAACCGAATACAAGCCCTTGAATTTTAGGGTTACCCAAAAGTTTCTTGAATATTTTCTTGATTTTTTTCGAATAGATGCATACCAAATCTTGGTATTTCCAAATTGAATTCTTGTTTTTCTTGGGTTATCTTGCCTTGTTTCATTAAAATTTAGTTAGTATAGATCTTTCTTGCTTTATTTTAATTGTTTTCTTGAGATTCTTGAAGTTGAATTTTGACTTCTTGAATTAGTTATTTTTCTTTGAATCCTTAACATAACTCCATTGCTTTTATTTCATGTCTTCTTTTCGTCAATATATTTTGCACGAATTTAGATTGTTATTCGTAAATTTATCCTTAAGTTTTGTTTTGATTAGTTTCATATATTCCTTGACACTTGAGTCTTTATTATTATAAAGTCATTACATTGTTTTGATTGATTATTTGATAAGTTGCTAAGTTACCTAGAACCTAAGTAAGGGAGTAATGAGGTTAAGGTCATAGTGAGATTATTAGAGTGAAAAGCCTAATTGAATTGTGTGAAACACAAGTGTAATGACATTAAATCGAGTGTAAACTTGTGAGGGAGTGTGTGAGAGAATCTTTCTTTGCTACTAACCTTTATTACATGTATTCACTATGACACGATAAAAAATAAAGGATCATGTAGAAAGAAAAGATAGGTTGGAGGTAATGATGGAGGCTTTGATGGGAAAGATGGATAAATTGAGTACTGAATGATTAATAGACATGATGTTCCTAGTAGTAAAGAAAAAGATTTTAAAAAGGCCTACTAGACAAGCACTTTCTTCTCCAGATGAAAGTGTAGCTGAAAACTTTGATGATGAGGAGGATGCTGTAGTAAATCATGGAAGGAAGTCCCATACACACTAAAATCCCTTATATAAGACATGGCCAATGAGAGAGTTTGGTGGTAGATTTCGGCTAAGAGAGGAATTTTGATGATAAGATGATTTAGATCATAATTTGGGTAGCATAGAACTTAAAATTCCAACATTTCAGGGAAAGAATGATCTAGAGACTTATTTGAATTGGAAAAAAAAGATGGAATATTTATTTGATTGCCATCAATATTCAGAGGTAAAAAAGGTAAAACTAGCTGTAGTTAAATTCACTAATTATGCTATTATTTAGTGGGATCAACTTGGTACAAGTAAAAGGCGTAATGGAGAAAGACCCATTGATACATGGAAGGAGATGAAAGTAATCATGTGAAAGAAAGTTGTCTCTAATCATTAATATATGGAAGTATACAATAGATTGCAATTTTTTTCTCCAGGTTCTAAAAATGTTGATGAGTATTTTAAGGAAATGAAAATAGCAATGACTAGAGCTAATGTTTTTGAAGATAGGAAAGCCAAAATGACTAGATTTTTAAATGGTTTAAACAGAAATATTGCTAAAGTGGTTGAATTGCACCATTAAATAGAAATTAAAGATATGGTGCACATGGCTATAAAGGTAGAAAAACAGTTGAAAAGAAAAGGTAGTGTAAGACCATACAATTATTTGAGATCATCTCAGGGTTAGAAGTCAAACTTTAGGAGAGAGGGTAATGCACAAACAAAGCTAATAGCAGATACCTAAGGTTGTTGAAACCTTATAAAGGAAAAAAAAAGGGAAGAAATAATGTTTAGTAGAAGCATAAGCGAGATATGAAGTGTTTTAGGTCAAGGACTTGGAAATTATGCATTAGAGAATCCACATACAAGGATTATGATTTTGAGATATGATAGAGAGGTAGAGTCACCTAGTAATGAATCTGAATGAAAAAGCATGCCAACATTTGAAGATGCTAATGATGTTGAATATGCTGTTAATGGTGAGTCCTTGGTTATAAAGAGATCTTTGAATGTTCTTGTTAATAGAGAAGATATTGCGCAAAAAGGAAGAATATATTTCATAATAGATGCCACATAAAAAAAAGCTATGCAATATGATTATTTATAATAGTATTTGTACTAATGTTGCTAACACAACTTTAGTTAGACATTTGAACTTAACTACCATTAAGCATGCTACATTGTATAAGCTTTAATGACTTAATGAATGTGGAGAAGTTAGGGTGATTAAATAGGTTTTAATCTCTTTTTTAGTAGGGAGATATAAAGATGAGGTTTTGTATGATATTTCTACGTATGTTGGACACCTATTATTAGAAAAAACTTGATAATTTGATAGGAAAGCCAAGAATGATGGTTTTAAAAATAGGTATTCACTAGAAAAGGAGGAGAAAACATACACGCTTGCACTAGTATCACCTAGAAAAGTGTATGAAGATCAATTGAAGCTAAAGAACACAAAATAAATTGAACATGCCTTACTACAAAATAATGGTGAAAATGTGAGGCTGAGTGAAAATAAGAAACTTGAAGATGTATTTCTCGATGAAATTCTAAGTGAATTGTCACCTATAAGAGGGATATACATTATATTGACCTAGTACCAAGTTCAACCATTCCTAATAGGCCAACCTATATAAGTAATCATGAGAAAACAAAGGAGTTTCGAAGGCAAGTAAATGAGTTAATATTGAAGGGGCACATTCAAGAAAGCATGAGTCCATATGCTATTTATGTACTTTTAGTATCTAAAAAAGATGGTACTTGGTGAATGTGTATTGATTATAGAACAATCAATAACATAACAGTAAAGTATAGACATCTTGTCCCTAAATTAAATGTTATGCTTTATGAGTTGTATGGATCTTGTCTGTTATTTAAAATTGATTTTAGAAGTGGATAACATCAATTTTTAATAATTGAAGGTAATGAATGGAAAACTACTTTTAAAGTTAAATATGATTTATATGAGTGGTTAGTCATGTTTTCTGGACTTACTAATTTGCCTAGTACTTTTATGAGATTAATGAACCATATATTGTGTGCATTCATTGGTAGGTTCATAGTTATTTATTTTGATGATATATTAATTTATAGTAAAGGATTAGATGAGCATATAGATCATTTAAGATAGGTACATGATGCACTTAGAAAGGAAAGTTTGTAAGCTAATATAAAAAAGTGTGACTTTTGCATAGAAAAGATTGTTTTTTCTTGAATGAGTTGTTAGTGCAAATGATATTGAGATGGATCAGGCTAAAGTTAAGGCTATAAAAGAGTGGCCTATATCTAAGATGGTAAGCGAGGTAAAAAGGTTTCATGAATTAGCTAGTTTCTATAGAAGATTTGTTAAAGATTTTAGTATAATTGCTTCTCCATTAACTTAAATTGTAAAGAAGATAGTAAGTTTTAAATGGGAAATCTAACAAGAGAAAACTTTTAATTTGTTATAAGAAAAGCTTATTTTGACCCCTTTACTTGTTTTACCTAACTTTACAAAAACTTTTGAGATTGAATGTGTTGTTTCAAGTATATGTATTGAAGGTTATTTAATGTAGGATAAAAGGCCTATAATCTATTTCAGTAAAAAGCTTAATGGTGCAACTTCAAACTACCCAACATATGATAAAAAGTTGTATGCATTAGTGAGGATTTTGAAGACTTGACAACATTACCTTTGGCCTAAAGAGTTTGTGATTCATATCGATCACCAATCTTTGAGACACTTGAAAAGTCAGGTAAGTTGGATCGTAGACATGCCTAGTGGATGGAATTTATTGAGACATTCCTATATATTATCAAATACAAGCAAGATAAGAAAAATATAGTTGCAAATATATTATCATGAAGGTATGTTCTTTTTAATACTTTGAATACTAGGCTTTTAGAATTTCAGTATGTGAAAGAAATTTATTTTGATGATACTAACTTTGGTGAAATTTATTTCCAATATGAACTTGTGGCAACTAATGGATTTTTTAGGCATGATGTATTTTTATGTATGTCTAATTGTTCAATGCATGAATTGCTTGTAAGAGCATCTTATGATGGCGGATTAATGAGACACTTGGGGATTATTAAGACTTTAGAATTTCTACATGAATATTTTTATTGGTCTAACATGAAAAGAGATGTGTAAATAATTTGTGATAGATGCATAACATGTAAATAAGCTAAGTCTAAAGTAATGCTTCATGGGTTATATACATCTTTACCTGTTCCTAAGGAATCTTGGGTTGATATTTCTACAACTTTTATTAAGGGTTTAGCTAAGTCAAGGAAAGGAAGAGACTCCATATTTATTGTTGTAGATATATTTTATAAAACTAATGACACATTTTATATCTTGCCATAAAACTGATGATGCAATAAATATAATAGTTATTCTTTAGAGAGGTAGTTCGGTTATGTAAACCCTTGCATAAATGTAAGATAGAAGTAAGAAGACCTCGATGAGTAATGGAGACTCAATATGAAAAGAAATTAATAAATAATAGAAATAATAATAAATGTGACATGTAAGGGAGAGAATGATCTCCATATATAAATTTAAAGGTATGGTAGAAGTCGAAATGAGGGTTATGAATTTTGGATTAAAATTCATAACGTTAATGAAACCAGAGAAGAGTCTTACTGGATAAAAGAATTATATGGATAAATCAGTGATGGATAGGATAATATTGAATTTAATGAATAAAAATTTTGAAAAAAATTCATGATGTTCTCAGTGAATAAATTAAAGCATGAAATTCGGTTTTAGAAGTAGAAGACATCAAATGTCTAATTTTACGGTATCAATCATATCTCCCAATCCGACTATTGGATCGGACTGAAATTTTATGGATAATTTCTAGACTTACTATTTTATCTTGGGTTAAAATATTAGAGCAATCAGAGCTCAAAAAGGTATTGCAATACTGATGGTGCTAAGATAAAAAATATAGAAATTTACATATGGACACATTAAGGGTATTTTTGTAAATTGATAGAATTTCATTATTCCTCTATACTTTTCACGTTGAACAGTACAAATAAAGGGAGAGAGGGAACCATTTCTAAAATTCTTCATTTGAGAGCTTACAAACACCTTTCTAAAGAGTGAGATAGAGTTTTATGAGTGATTTTAAAGGAGACAAGTGTTGGTGCTGAAATTTATGAAGGGAAAACTTGTTTAGAGGAAAGGAGCTTGATTGATTAAGTGTGGGTTATGGAAGAAGAAGAAGAAGCTTGAAGAAGATATTCTTAAGAACACTCCAAATTGGGTATAAACTTTAAAGAGTAAGACATATTCTTTAACCTTTTTCTTTATTATGTTGATTTTGGTGAGTAATTCGGAAGAACCCCAAATTTTAACTTCTAGGGTTCATACATAGTTCGGGGGAAATAAAAATTCTGAATAAGGATGAGAAATAAAGGTCCATTTGACATATAATATGTTGGAAATTATGAGAAATTGATGATAATAATTGGGTTCCAAGGCCATGTAAGCTTCGACCAAAAAACAAGGATAAAGGGGGGACTTCTCCAATTTGATCTTTGTTTCTTAAATGTTGAAAGAACCAGGTGCTTGATCATTTTACATGCAAAATGTATGCTGAAATTTATTGTATAAGACAAGTACATTTAGAAATTCTTGTGAGCATTTATGTGAAATGCTAAATTATGTGATGATGTGAGAAAATGATTATAACTTGCACGACAAATCATAATTTTTGCTGATACTGCTAAACAATTGATTGACCAACTACAATCTTTCATCCCTGTAATTGATCCCTCCATGAGTCGCATAAATTGGTCAACTATAAAAAGCCTTAAAAAACTTAGATTAGATTTGAGCCTTCGTTTGTGAAACCTTAAAAACCTTGTTTCTTTTGGTTTTATTAATAGCATATTATTTTGTTTTGTTATTTCTTATATTTGTTTAAGAGTGTTTCAAGTTTGTCAGTATTCGCTGTTTCAGGTAATGTCTTTTATACTCTATCTTTCTACCTTAGAACATTGACGACAATGTCTCGTTCTGGTTGGGGGGAGAGGGTAGTAGTTGACATTAAAAAAAAACTAACTTACTAACTGTTTTTTGCTATTATTAAAACCATTTGACAAAACTGTTATTACGATGGCAGAGTAAGGAAGAATTTTATTGACTCTTGAGACGCATCTTAGTAAATATTCTTATCAAGGTCTATTAGAATACTTTTTAAAATATTCAGGTTTACAAACTCTCGCATTGTTATCATTTAATTCTGCTCATATACTCGTTTTGGTTGGGGGGAGAGGGTAGTAGTTGACATTAAAAAAAAACTAACTTACTAACTATTTTTTGCTATTATTAAAACCATTTGACAAAACTGTTATTACGATGGCAGAGTAAGGAAGAATTTTATTGACTCTTGAGACGCATCTTAGTAAATATTCTTATCAAGGTCTATTAGAATACTTTTTA
>Ga0325400_1000029_pt1 | contig 77576 bp, 60 predicted proteins | sample PopdelMetagenome_2_FD_205662 | JGI IMG/M metagenome (GOLD analysis project Ga0325400, IMG submission 205662) | Populus deltoides microbial communities from Bellville, Georgia, United States - Xylem-PdKOR-R1 | ecosystem: Host-associated > Plants > Phyllosphere > Stem > Wood/Secondary xylem... | reverse complement strand
CCGCCACCCCCGAGACGTGGGTGGCGAACACGCTGAGCCCAGCGATCGCGAACAGCCGCCACGACCCGCCATCGCCCAAGCTCAACCGCGCGGCGGGATAGGTCAGCAGCAGGGCGGCCGTGGCGCTCCCCAAGCCGGTCAGCACCGTCCATCGCACCAGCCAGACGACCAGCGCCCGGAACTCGCCCGCCGACCTGAGATACGCGACCGAAGCGTTGCGCAGGGCCACCGTCGCCAGCCCGCTGCCGATCAGCGCGGTGAACACGGTGACGAAGCTGATCGTCGCCGCGACCGGCGCGAACCCGGCAAAGCCGAGCGCGGTCGCCACCAGCAGCAACCCCACCGTGTTGCCCCCGCGCGCCGCGACGATGCCGCCGAAATACAGCGCGGCGGGCAACAAGGCGCGCATTCGGGTGCGCAGGATCGCGGGTCTCAGGGCCGTGCCAATCATCCGGTAGAAGCGCCGATCATGGAAACCGCACCCCTGTGCGGCTTTTGGGGGGCGCTGATGTGTGGTTGATCCCGCATATGCAACCCTTCACGCCGTTCCGGCGGTTGGCCGAAGCACGGGGATCGGCCAAGGAGCGTACCCATGGCTGAAGAATCCGATACGACTAGGCGCGGCATGCTCGGCCTGATTGCCGCATCGCCTGCGGCCGCGCTGGCGACCGATGCACAGGACCCGCAGGCGCGTAGCGGCGTCAGGACGCGCATGGGTGGCGATGCGCCCGAGGTCAGCGACCAGGTAGCGGATTACCGCAGGCCGGGGGACAGGACCGATTGGGAACCGGCCCTGAACCGCGCGTTCGACGCGCTCTCGTCGACCCGTACCGCGCATCCGGCCTATCCGGGCTGGGGGGTGGGTATCCTTCATGCCGGTCGCGGCGTCCTGCCGATCGAGAGAACGCTGTCCTTCTCGGAAAGCCAGGTCGGCTTCGGCATCGTCGGCGCCGGGCGGTTCGCCACCGTGTTCACCAAGGCGATCACCTCGGGTCAGGCGTTTCTGCTCAATCCGTCCAGCTATGCGCATTTCAGCGACTTCACCGTGGTCAACGAGCCACGGGACCGCAGCGAAGCGCGCAGCGACGCGGCCTTTTCGATCCTGGGGACCAACGGGGGCCACATGACCGCGTTCTCGCGCGTGGTCTTAGGGAATTTCACCTACGGCATACAGGTATCCGGCACCACCAACGGCGATTTCACCCATGCGGTCGATTGCGAGTTCGCGACGCGCTACGGTTACACCAACTCCGCCAACAAAAACGCGGTCAGCGCCACCTTCGACAGCTGTTCGTTCGGCTGCACCGGGTCCGCTTTCCTGCTGGGCGGCAGCGGCGAAGTGTCGATGCGGGGCGGGGGAGCCAACGTTCACGGTGCCCTGATCGGCTATGCCGAGGGCGCGGGGATCAACGGCATCTATCCGCAATCCGTGGCGATCGACCACGTCAAGCTGGAATACAGCGGCAGCGGCAAGGACGGGAGCGACCGGCTGCTGATCGACGGCCGGGCCTGCACCCTGTCGCCCGACGCTGGCGGGGCGGACACTGTTACCGTCCTTCGCGACGCCACCTTCGCGCTTGGCGACCATCCACCCGGCTCGCCGGTTGGCCCGGCCTATGACGATCATCTCATCGTCGATCTGGCAGGCGGGCGGCATCGCATCCACGCCTGGGGCGGCTATCTGCGCGGCACGATTCGCTATGTGTCCGGTTATCTCGAGGACCGGGCGCGCTGGCTGTTTGGCCGGATGCGCGGAGCGCCGCGGCCATCGCGCCTGCGGCTGGCTGGAACGGGAACCCATCCGCTGATGGAATGGTGGGGCAACGAGGGCACCGCAGACCAGTATCGCGGCGGGCAATCGGGGCTGCGGTGCATCCGGACCGGCACGGCTCTGCTCTGGCGACATAGCGGCACCTGCATCGTCAACACGGGCATCGCGACGGGTCGGATCGCCATGGGTGGCACCACCCGATCCGGGGCCGACTTCACCATCGACCTTACCGAGCTCGACCTGCCCCCGGTCGTTACGATCGAGGGCTTGGCGCTCTATGTGAAGAGCAATGCCCGAACGACGGATACTAGGATCGACTGGTTCAGCGACGCCGCCTTCTCGTCACTTCACGACAGCGCCGTGATCGCCGGGCATGTGCGGGGCAAGGCCGCCGTCAGCACCAGGGAGCTGACGGTGATGGACGGCAAGCTACGCGTCCGGCTGACCAAGCCTGGCCCGGGCGACAACGGCACGCTGGGTGCCCTGGTCATCTACTATTTTCCCTACACGGACTGATCTCAGGCGGGCCGACGCCCGCCCATTGTTCACAGGATGAACGCCGACGCTTGCAGGCTGGACACCTGCACCTGCAGCGCGAAATCCGCAGCGCCATCGCCGTTGACGTCGCCGAACACCTGGGCTTGGCCATCCACCACCTGGTAGCGCAGCTCGCCGGCCCTGCCGCCGAACGCGGCCGTGCCGACAAAGGTGAACGCCTCGTTCCCCTCGCCAAAAGCGTTGGCGTCTATCTGGCTCAGGTCGATGCGGTCGCCTGCGGCAGCATCGAAATCCATGATCCGGTCCACGACGCCTGCGCCTTCGCCAATCGCGACGAAGAAGAAGCGGTCGGCCCCGGCTCCGCCGTACAGCGTGTCGGCGCCTTGTCCTCCGATCAGGATGTCGTCGCCCGCATCGCCGTACAGCGCGTCCGCCCCAGTGCCGCCCTCGATGTAATCGGCATCGTCTCGACCGAAGATCGTGTCGTCGCCATCCTCACCGAACAGCTGGTCGTTGCCGGCACCACCCACGATCAGGTCATTGCCCCCGTCGCCATGGAGGTTATCCGCCCCCGCACCGCCGTCCAGATAGTCGTTGTCCTCACGACCGAAGATCGTGTCGTCACCCTCCTCGCCGAACAGCTGGTCGTTGCCAAGGCCGCCCACGATCAGGTCGTTGCCGCCGTCGCCATGGAGGTTGTCCGCCCCTGTACCGCCGTCCAGGTAGTCGTTGTCCTCGCGCCCGAAGATTGTGTCGTCGCCGTCCTCACCGAACAGCTGGTCGTTGCCAAGGCCGCCGACAATCAGGTCGTTGCCCGTATCGCCGTGCAGTCGGTCGATCCCCGCGCCGCCCTCGATGTAATCGTCACCATCGCGGCCATAGACCTCATCGTCGCCGTCCTCGCCGAACAGCTGATCGTTGCCGGCACCGCCCACGACTAGGTCATTGCCGCCGTCGCCATGGAGGTTGTCCGCCCCCGCACCGCCGTCGAGGTAGTCGCCGTCCTCGCGACCGAAGATCGTGTCGTCGCCATCCTCGCCGAACAGCTGATCGTTGCCGATACCGCCCACGACCAGGTCGCTGCCCGCATCGCCGTGCAGATTGTCGGCGCCCGTGCCGCCTTCAATCGTATCGGCTCCGCCGCCGCCGAACGCCAGGTCGTCGCCATCGTCGCCGAACAGCAGGTCGTTGTCGCCGCCTCCTTCCAGGTAGTCGTTACCCTCCCGGCCATAGAGCGCGTCGGCACCCTCGCCGCCGAACAGGCGGTCGCCGCCCTCGCCGCCGACCAGGAAGTCCGCCCCGGCATCGCCGACCAGTAGGTCGTTGCCGACACCGCCATCAAGGTAATCGTCGCCGTCGCGCCCGAACAGCTGATCGTCGCCATTCTCGCCGAACAGCAGGTCGCCATCGCCATCGCCGGCGATCAGGTCGTTGCCGGCATCGCCATGGATTTCGTCCCGGCCCGCGCCGCCCTGGATATAGTCGGCACCCCCGCGCCCGAAGATCAGATCGTTGTCCGTGCCCCCCTGGATCGCTTCGTCGCCGCTGCCACCGATAATGGTGTCGTCGCCCTCTTCACCGTACAGGCTGTTGCGGCCGGAACCGCCCTCGATATAGTCGTTGCCGGCGCGGCCGAGGATCGTATCGTCGCCGTCCTCGCCGAACAACGCGTTCGCATCCGCGCCGCCGACGATGTAATCATTGCCGCCATCGCCGTGGATCTCGTCCCGACCCGCGCCGCCTTCGATGTAATCGTCATCCTCGCGCCCGAAGATCAGGTCGTCGCCATCATCACCCAGCAGCCGGTCGGCACCCAAGCCGCCGACGATCAGGTCGTTGCCGGCATCGCCATGGAGCTCGTCGGCACCCGCACCACCTTCGATATAGTCGTTGCCGGTCCCGCCATAGGCGACGTCGTTGCCGTCCTCGCCGAACAGCTGGTCGTCGCCCTCCTCGCCCAACAGGCCGTCGTTACCCGTGCCGCCGTACAACCGGTCCCCATCGGCCCCGCCGTAGAGCTGATCGCTATCCGTGCCGCCGTAGAGCTGGTCTGCGCCGGGCCCGCCGAGCAGCAGGTCCTCGCCACCCATGCCGACCAGCACGTCGTTGCCGCTGCCGCCATTCAGCCAATTCACCCCGGCATTGCCGTTGATGAGCTGGTCGAAGTCGTTGCCGGTGATGTCGATCCGCTTTGTGCCGGCCGCATTGCCGGTCGCCAGCACCTCCACCTCCGCATCCGCCGCTAGTTCGTATGTCTCGGCAACGGCCACGATGTCGTAGCCCCCACCTAATTGCTCGATCACCCGATCCTGCGCGTAGACGCGGTACACGTCGTTCCCCGCCCCGCCGACCAGGGTATCGCCCCCCCCCGCGCCGAAAATGCGGTCGTCGCCGGCGGTTCCCTCGATCCGCTCGTTGCTGAGAGTTCCCAGCAGAGCATTGAAGTTAAGGATGCGCGCCTTGACGCCGATCTCCGGGTCGCCGCCTAGCCCGCTGGAGTCGTCCCACACTACCAGCGCGCGGCCGTCCGTCAGCGCCACGACGTCCGGCCCGCGCTGGTCGTTGTTGACAATGGTGTTGACCGCAAACGGCAGGTCGACCTGCGCGAGGTCCGCCGCCAGCAACTGAGCGCGAACACCGCGACCGCTGCCGTCTGCGATGTCGTAGGTGACCAGCAGGCCATTTCCGGCGAGCACGGCAATGCGGGGGTTGATCGCGCCGGCGGATCCGTCGAGGAGGATCTGTTCGGTGGTCGGCCCGCCGAACCGGTCGAAGATCTGCACGGTGATCCCGCGCTGGGCCGCGGCCAGCGCGATGAACCGGCCGTCAGGCAGCGCCTTTAATGAGGCGAAGTCGACGCTGCGGCCGTTCGTGTCCGTGGCGATCGGGAACTCCGCGCTGCCGAAAGCACCCGATGCGCCGACAAAGCGGCCGAACACGCCGTTGGAGGCGAACCCGCCGAAGTTTCGGTACAGGCTGTAGCTTGCCACATACCCGCCGCCCACCGTGCCGGCAACGTCGACATAGGACGGGATGGGCGTGTCCGCGAATGCGGTGACCGGACCCAACACGCTACCGTCGTCGGCAACGATGCGGGCGCGGGCGTGCCAGGTCCGGTCATACCCTGGGCCGTTATTGTTATCCACGTCAGACCAGCCGACCGCGATTCCCTGTCCGGGGATGTCGGAAATCGATAGGGAGACGACGGACCGGAATACGTACTGGATGTCTGTAACCGTCCAGCTGAACCCACTTCCCGTGGCCGAGCCGTCGGCGGCAAAGGTTCGTCCCTCGATCCGGTCGCCATAGGCCCAGACCACGGCAAAGCCGCCGCTGGCGAGTGCGGTGACGGCAGGGAAGCGCTGGGCGCCGGTCGGGTTGGCGTTGACCCGGAACTCGGCACCGATCCGGGCGCCGTTCGGGTCCAGCAGCTGGGCCTGGATGTCGCCGCCATTCTCGGAGCTGGACCAGACCACCACCGTGTCGCCGTTGACGAGGCGGGCGGCAGCGCTGGCCTCCTGAAGTCCAATGGTGCCCGAATTGACGGTGAACTCAGGTGCTTGTGCATCAATGGTGGCAGCCATCGCAATCCCCCCGACTTTTGCCATCCTATGGAACTGCGTTGGGAAATCCTAGCCGGAACGGGCCGTCAGCTCGCCGATTGCTGTCGATCCTGTCGCCTGAGTAGCAGGACGTACAGCACAAGCGGAACCAGGGCGAACCAGGCTCGCGCCGCGAATGAGGCCATGCCGCCCCAGAACAATGTCACTACCCACACGTCGTACACCACGACCGATGCGTAATAGGGCTGCGCGATCCGCACGATCAGGGCACGAACCGCGATCACCATAACCGCCGCCAGGATCGCCGTGAGCAGCCAAAAATGACCGGCAAGATAGATCTGCTCGCCAAAGAACCCCAGCGCCGTTGAGTGCTCCTCCGACAGGCCGGCGCGCCCGATATAGCTGTCCACGAACAGGCTGTTGATGTTGATCGGCTTGCCCGGCCACACCTCGCGTGGGGCCCAGTTCAGGAAGAAAAGCTGGAACTGCTGAAACAGGCTGGTGCCGCTGGTATTGCCTGGGTGATTGGCAAGTAGCTCGCTCGACAGGATGAGGTGGGTGGCGCCCGAATCCTCCGAGATGCCGGCGATGCCCTCGCTGATCCCAAAGCGCAGGACCCGTCCCACGAACACCAGCAGCCCGCCCACGCCGGCCAGCAACAGCGGATTGAGTTGGAACAGGCGATAGCGGATCGACACCAGCACCGGCAGCAACAGGAACGAGATGATGACAATGCGCCCGAAGCCGTCCCACAGGAAGGTCGCATACAGGCCGATCGCGACTGCATAAACTCCCAGGGCGGCCCAGCGCATCACCATGGTTGGTCGCGCCCATTGCAGCCGTTCCAGATGAACCAGTGCGACGCCGGCTGCCCCGGCGAAGATAGGTTGAGCGAAGCCGCCGCTCTCCGCCCCGGCAATCAGGCCGCCGGCCAGCAGGCCGATCACGGCGAGAAAATTGACGCCTCCGCCGACTCCTTTGTCAGGTAGCGGCATCACACGTTCCACGGCCGAACCGAAATAGACCATGGCGTAGCCAACGATGGCGAACAGAGCGAACAGCCCCAGGTTGACCGGTACTCCGACGTATAGAAGCGATATGGTCGGCACGACGTATAGCGTCGCGGCCGAGAAAATCAGCACGATCCCCAGGCTTTGTTGCGAGAAGCGCCAGAGCAGGATCATCACGCAGATCGTCAGAACGACCAGCGTGGCATAGCTCGCCTTGATGCCCAAGACGATGGTCAGCAGGGCGATCGTCGCGCACGCCAGCAGCGCGATGCCCCGCACGATCGAGCCGCCGGTGACGTCGGCGTCGTCGCCCTTCTGTTGCGTCATAATCTGCATCGTCACCGTTCCAGCGCCCGCGCATAGGCGCGGGCGTAGCGTTGCGCCACTGCGGACGGGCTGAACTCCGCTTCCACATGCGCGCGGCCGCGGGCACCCATCGCTGCGCGCGCGGCCGGATCGGTCGCCAGCGCCTGCGCCAGCATCGTCGCCAGCGCGTCCACACTGCCCGCCCCGCGCCAACCCAGGTCCAGCGTCCCGATCGCGGGCCAGGGGACGCCCGAGGTGGTCAGCACCGGCGTTCGCATCGCCAGTGCCTCGGCCACCACGTAGCAGAAGTTCTCCGACCGGCTCGGCACCGCCACGATGTCCGCGTCGGCGAGGTAGCGCCAGCGGCCGTCGCCGAAGACGGAAGCGTCGAAGACGATATCGTCACAGCCGGCCGCGGCCGCCTGCACCGCCTCGGCATAGCCGCGATCCTCGGGCGGGCCGGCGATGCGCAGCGTCCAGCCGGCGGTCGCGCCGCCCAGCAAGGTCCAGGCCTGCACCAGTTCCAGCACCCCTTTGATGGGATGGATGCGCCCCAGGAACGCGACCGTCCTGCCTGCCCCGCCGTCACCGGCCCGGATCGGCGGGACGGTGATCGGGTGTGGGACGAGCATTACCGGGCGACCGAGCCCCATCGCCTCCACCTCCGCCTGCTCGGCCGCGGAGTTGACGAGAAGGAGGTCGTGGCGTCGGATCGCCCGCCCGAACAGCGGCCAGACGATCCGCTTCCGCCCGCGATTCACGGCCCAGGCCGCGGGCGCGAAACTGCCATGAGGCGAGTGAACAAAGGCGCGGTCGCGACGGCGGACTAGAAGCGGCGCCAAGGCGGGCAATCGCCAGGGGACATGGCTGTGAACCACGCCATTGCTCCCGGCCAGCTTGGCCAGCCGCCCGGGGAGCGCGCGCGATCCGCACTCGACCAGCCGGACGCGAGGGTGCAGCCCGCCCGGCCAGGCGCCATTCACCAGCAGGCGCACATCCATGCCGCTCTCCGCCTGCGCGGCGACGATCTCGCGCAGGGCGGTGGTGACCCCCATGGAGTCATGGACGCTCGTCGCGATGACATGGACGATCTGCAAGCGGGAGCCTCGTGTCACTCCGCCTCGCACGGGGCGGCCCAAGCCGGGCCGTAACAGTGCACGCCAGCAAAACAAGCGTCGGGAATTGTGCATGGACGGATGGACGCGTGAACTCTAGAAAGGCGGATAACCGGAACCCTGATACGCATGTCCTTCTCTTCCATGCCGCCACAGGGCCGTGCCGTTCCCGCCCGCATCGCCGCGATTGCCACCCACCTGCCCGAGCGGGTGCTGTCGAACAACGACCTGGCAGTGCTCTACCCAGCCTGGCCCGCGGCCAAGATCCTGGAAAAAACCGGCATCGCCGAACGCCGGATCGCGGCCGAGGGCGAGACCGCGACCGACCTCGCCTTTAATGCGGCGGAACGATTGTTCGCATCCGGCGCGATCGCGCGCGACCAAGTCGATTTCCTGATCCTGTGCACCCAGGCACCCGACCACATCCTGCCGACGTCGGCCTGCCTCCTTCAGCACCGGCTAGGGCTGCCGACCAGCGTGGGGGCGCTCGACATCAACCTGGGGTGCTCGGGGTTCGTTTACGGCCTGTCGCTGGCGGCGGGGCTGATCGCGAGCGGGGCGGCCACCAACGTCGTGCTGCTCACCGCCGACACCTATTCCAAGTTCATCCATCCGGGTGACAAGAGCGTGCGCACCCTGTTTGGCGACGGCGCCGCGGCTACGCTGATCCAAGCCGCGGAGGCCGGCAGCACCGCCGCGATCGGGCCATTCGTGTTCGGCACCGACGGATCAGGTGCGGGCGACCTGATCGTCGAAGCCGGCGCAGCCCGCCTGCCGCACAGCGCGGACACCGCGGCGGAGACGACCGACCGCACCGGCAATGTGCGCAGCCGCGACCACCTGTACATGAACGGAGGGGCGGTGCTGAACTTCACCCTGCGCGAAGTGCCGCGCGCGGTCGCCGCGCTGCTCGGGAAAACGAGCACGGTCGCGAACGATTACGACAAGTTCGTCCTCCACCAGGCCAACAAGTTCATGTTGGACGCGCTGGGCAAGAAGCTCGACGTGCCCCCCGAACGGGTCAGCCGCCACTTCGAGGCGATCGGCAACACTGTGTCCTCCACCATCCCCTTTGTTCTCGAACGGGAAATGGCGACGGGGGGCGGTTCCCCGGGCACGCGCATGATGCTAGTGGGCTTTGGCGTCGGCCTGTCATGGGCGGCCGCGTCCGTAAGTTTCTAGAAGCAATACAACGGAGACAGCCACGTGAGCGAGTTCTACGAAGGCCTGGCCGAAATCCTCGAGGTCGACGAAGCCGAGGTCAATTCCGACCTGCCGCTGGGCGACAGCTGGGACAGCCTGGCGATCGTCTCCACCATTGCGCTGATCGACGACGTCCACGACATCCAGGTCCGCCCCGAGAAGCTGGCCGACTGCAAGACGGTGGGCGATATCGAGAAGCTGGTCGAGACCGAGAAGGGCGCCTGAACCCATGCACGGCAAGACCGGCCAGCAGGCACAGACGCGCGGCGCCCGCATCGCGGGCGTGGTGTCGGCACTGCCCCCCAAGGTGGTCACCAACGAGACGTTCGTGGAACGTTTCGGTGACGCCGTCGCCGAGGTGACCAAGATGACGGGCGTCCGGTCCCGCCATGTCGCCGAGAACGGGGTAGCGACGTCCGACCTGTGCTTTGCCGCCGGTCAGCGCCTGCTGGAAGGGCTGGGCTGGGAGCCGGAGACGATCGACGGGATCATCTTCATCTCCCAGTCGCCCGACTATCCGCTGCCCGCGACCGCTTGCCTGCTGCAACAACGGCTGGGGATGCGGACGACGACCGTCGCGTTCGACGTCAACCTGGGCTGTTCGGCCTATCCGTACGGGCTGTGGCTGGCGATGAGCCTGATCCAGACCGGATCGATGAACCGCGTGCTGATCGCGGTGGGCGACATCAACACCCGCGCCAACGACCCCACCGACCGCTCGGTCGCGATGCTGTTCGGCGATTGCGGCGCGATGACCGCGCTGGAGGCATCGGACGACGGCGACGTCGCGCACTTCTTGCTCGGCACCGACGGGCGGGGCGGCGACAACCTGATCGTGCCCGCCAGCCGGCACCGCGACCGGACCGGCGATGCGCGCTTCGCGGGGCGCAACCTCGACATGGTCTACATGGACGGGGCGGAGATCTTCAATTTCACGCTGAAGGCGGTGCCGCCGCTGGTGCGCGAGACGATCGAGGTCGCGGGCGTGCCTCAGGAGGAATACGGCGCGTTCCTGTTCCACCAGGCCAACACCTTCATGCTCAAGCATCTCGCCAAGAAGGCGAAGCTGCCCGCCGACAAGGTGCCGATCAACATGGACCGCTACGGCAACACCTCGTCCGCGACGATCCCGCTGGTGATGACCACCGATGTCGCCGACCTGCTCAAGGCGGGGCGGCAGCGGATCGGGATGTTCGGCTTCGGCGTTGGTTACAGCTGGGGCTCGGCGTCGATGGACGTGGGCCCGCTCAAGGTCTGCGAGACGGTGATTGCCCCGGCCGAGCCCGCCGCGCACCCTGCCGCCACGGCGGACGCCGCTTGAGCCAGGCTGCGTTCGCCCCCGACACGCTCGCCGGCCGCCACGTGTTGGTGACCGGCGCCTCGTCCGGTATCGGCCAGGCCGCGGCCGAGCACCTGGCCGCACACGGGGCGCGCCTGTCGTTGGTCGCGCGTAACCCCGAACGGCTGGAAGCAGTGCGCGCGTCGCTGCCCGGAGAAGGCCATTCGGTTCATCAGGTCGATCTGGAAGGCGCCGACAGCGCCGCGGACGCGATCGCGGGCATCGTCAAGGAGCGTGGCGCGTTCGATGGTGCGTTCTATTCTGCCGGCGCGACGCTGGTGCTGCCAATCCGGCTGCTCAAGGACAAGCACCTCGACGAGGTGTTCGGCGCTGGCGTCTATGGCGCGTTCGGCACCGTGCGGGCCTTGTCCAAGAAGGGTGCGATGAACGACGGCGGGTCGATCGTAGTCATGTCGTCCGCCGCGGCGCTGCGCGGTCGTCCCGCGCTCGCCGCCTATTGCGCGGCCAAGGCGGCGGTGGACGCGATGGTGCGCTGCGCTGCGCTCGAACTCGCGCCGCGCAAGATCCGGGTCAACTCGCTGCGCGCGGCCGCGGTCGAGACCCCACTCCACCACGAGTACATGGCCTCGATCGGGCCGGAGGCGACCCGCGATTATGACGAGCGCCACCCGCTAGGATACGGCCGGCCGGTCGACGTCGCCCAGGCGGTGCTGTTCCTGCTGAGCGATGCGTCGCCTTGGATCAGCGGCACCAACTGGGCGATCGACGGCGCTGCGGCGGCGAAGTAGCGGGAATGGTAATGCTGGGCAGCCGCGCAGCCGTTGAGCGCACCCATTCCCCACGCCCCGTCTTTCGCGACGATTGCCTGGACGGGCGCCGGATGTTCGTCACCGGCGCATCGTCGGGGATTGGCCGGGCGGTCGCGGTCGCGCTATCGCGGCGCGGCGCGCGCCTCGTGCTTAACGGGCGTGATGAGGCGCGGCTGGCGGAGACGCAGGGCCTGCTTGCCGGGGACGGCCACGCGCTGGCGCCGGGCGCGCTAACCGACGCGGACGCAACCGCGGTGATCGTCAAGGACGCGGCCAAGGGCGGCGCGTTCGACGGCATCTTCCACGCCGCCGGCTTCTTTCAGGTGCTACCCGCCAAGATCACCAAACAGGCGCAGCTCGACGGCACCTTCAACGCGAGCGTGTTCGGCGCCTATGGCATCGCGCGCGCGGCGTCGGCGAAGGCGGTGCTCGCGAATGGCGGGTCGATCGTGTTCATGTCTTCGATCGCGGGTGAGCACGGCAGCGCCGGGCTGACGGCGTACGCGGGCGCCAAGGCGGCGGTGCTGGGGCTCACCCGCGCGCTGGCGATGGAGCTGGCGCCGCGGCTGGTCCGGGTCAACGCGATCATGGCTTCGACGATCGAGACCGAGATGCACGAGCGCACCATGGAGAACGCGCAGATGGATTATGTCGCGATGAACCTCGCGCGCCATCCGCTAGGCTTCGGCAAGCCGCAGGCGATCGACGATGCCGCGACCTTCCTGTTGTCGGACGCGTCGGCGTGGATGACGGGCGCGACGGTCGCGGTCGACGGCGGCTATTCGGCAGGGTGAGCATGACGGGACGGACGATCATCGTCGGCGGGGGCGGCTTCGCGCGCGAGCTATATTTCTGGCTGCGCGACTGCGCCGACGCCGGGCGGCTGCCGCCGCTCGCGGGTTACATCGACGATGCCGGCGACGTGCTCCACAACCGTGCCGCCTACGACATGGCGTATATGGGCTCGATCGCGGAGGCCGCGCCGCGCGACGGCGACCGGTTCGTGCTGGCGATCGGCAGCCCCGCGACCAAGCGCCGGCTGGTGGAGCTGCTCGCCCCCCGCGGCGCGGTGTTCCCGACCGTCATCCACCCGACCTGCACTGTCACCGGCACCGCAGCGGTCGGCGAGGGCACCGTGCTCTGCCCCGGCTGCATCATGGGGCCGGATTCAACGGTGGAACGCTTCGTTACCTTCAACACCGGATCGGGCACGGGGCATGACAGCAGCGTCGGCGAGTTCTCTGTGCTCGCCAGCCGCGTCGCGATCAGCGGCTGGGTGCGGGTGGAGGCAGACGTCAGCATCGGCTCGGGCGTTGTGCTGCTCCCCAGCATCAAGGTGGGCCAGGGCGCGCTGATCGGACCCGGATGCGTGGTGTATCGTTCCGTGAAGCCGGGAACGACGCTATATACCCCGCTTCCCAAGCGGATGCGCCTCAACAAGGACTGACGCCATGATCGCCAAGGCTGCCTTTCTCGACGAGGATGTGCTCCACCGGGAACGCGCGGCGCTGTTCGCGCAAGGGTTCGTGCTCGCCGGGCTGACCACGGAGCTGGCGAACGAGCGCGATTTCGTCACCGTCGATATGGCCGGCACCGCTATCGTGGTGCAGAACTTCAAGGGCGAGCTTCGCGCCTTTCAGAACGTCTGCTCGCACCAGTTCGCCAAGATCCAGGTCGAACCGCGCGGCAACCGGCCGCTGATGTGCCGCTACCATGGCTGGAACTACGACGCGTCCGGCTACCCGTTCGGCATCCCCAAAAAGTCCGAGTACAAGCTCGACGGGGTGCCGCGCGAGTGCCTGACGCTCAAGCCCTACCGCGTCGAGACGTGCGGGCTGTTCGTGTTCGTCGCCGAGCTCGACTGTCTGTTCGACCTTCGGGCGTATCTCGGCAGCTTCTGGGACACGCTGGGCGAACTCAGCCGCCACATTGGTCCCGAGTACAAGTTCGCCGAAATTCCCCACCAGGCGAACTGGAAGCTCTTGGTCGAGAACGTGCTCGACAATTACCATTGCACTACGCTCCACCCCGACACGTTCCTCGCCGACGGCTTCTGCCGCAACGCGCCCGAACAGGTGGTGGTCGACGGCCCGCACAGCAGCTTCCATGTGCCGCGCACCCCCGTTGCCAAGGAGGAGCAGGAGCGGATGCGCAGGCGCTTCCTGTCGCACCTCGCCAACCGGACGCTCCAGCACGACAGCTATTTCCACATCTTCATCTTCCCCAACCTGTTCGTCGCCTCCACGGAGGGGACCACCTTCTTCGTCGGCCAGGCGCTGCCTGAGGCGGCAGGGCGCACCAACCTGCGGCTGCGCTACCTCGAACCTGCCGGCTTGCCGTCGCGCGCTCGCGGGCGCCAGGACATGGTCAACGCGACATACAGCGAGAACGGCCTCAAGATCATCGTCGAAGAGGACCTGCCCGTACTCGAAACCGTGCAGCGCGGCCTGGCGATCAGCGACAAGCCCGGCTTCATCGGCGACGGCGAGGTCCGTATCCGCGTCTGGCGCGAGGCGTATGCGCGCGCGATGGCGGACGGGGTGGCCGCGACGCTGCCAACCGCAGCGCCCGTGATCGCGGACGTGGCCTGAAGGACGCGCACATGCAGCAGGATCTGTCCATTTCCAACCCCGGAACTGCCCCATCCGGCCCCGCACCTGCGCGCAGCAGCAGCGCGTCGGGCGCGGACAACGCCCGGTTCTATGCCTCGCCCGCCTATTTCCAGGCCGAAATGGCCGCGCTGGCGCGCACCGCGTGGCAGTTCGTCGCCACCACCGACGAGCTTTCCCGCGCCAACGACTGGGTCCGTGCGCCCGTGTTCGGCACCGACATCTTCGTCCAGAACGTGCGGGGCGAGCTGCGCGGGTTCCACAATGTCTGCCAGCATCGCGGTTTTCCGCTCCGCCGCAGCCAGAGCGGCAACGGCCCGATCCTGTGCGACTTCCACGCCTGGCGCTACGACGGTGAGGGGGTGCCGGTCGGCGTCGCGCGCAACGCCGAACTGTTCTGCCTGTCGCGCGAGGAACGCGCCGACCTGGCGCTGCCCCGCATCCGGATCGAGACGTGCGGCACCATGGTGTTCGCCGCGCTCGCCGACGCGGTGCCCCCGCTGGAGGACTATCTCGACCGCTGCGCGCCCCTGATCCGCGCCGTCACCGCGCAGGCGGGCACCTCGCGCCATCGCTGGACGGGCGAGAACGCGGCCAACTGGAAGCTCTGCTACGAGGTAACGCTGGACGACTACCACGTCCAGTTCGTCCATCCCCATTCGATCGGCGAGACCGCGATCCCCGCCTGGGGCTTCGTCTACGAGCGCGACGGGCTCCACTCGCACATGCTGCGCCGGCGCACCCCCGACTGGACCTTTCCGGGGTTCTGGGAGAACCTGGCGCGCGGCGAGTACGAGTACGCCGGGTACAAGATCCACCACCTATTCCCCAACACCTTCATCGTCGCGATGCGCGAGGCGGTGCTGATGACCACGCTAAGCCCGATCGACGAAACCCGCACGCGGGTCGACGACCGCATCTTCGAACTGACCGGCAACCCGCAGGACGACGCCTTCTGGGACACCGCGGCCCGCACCCAGCGCCAGGTCAGCGGCGAGGACCGCGACATCTCGGAGGCGCAGCAGCAGGCGGTCGCCGCCCTCGCCCGCCCCGCCACCTTTGGCGCGCTGGAACAGCGGGTGGCGTGGTTCCACGAGGCGTACGAGGCGACGGTCGGGCCCGGCGCGCGCCAGTCCCCCGCCTGACGCGGGCCCTTCCATGCGCATCCTGATCCTGACCCAGTGGTTCCAGCCGGAGCCGACCTTCAAGGGGCTGGCCTTTGCCAAGGCGCTGCAAGCGCGCGGGCACGAGGTGGAGGTGCTGACCGGCTTCCCCAACTATCCGGGCGGCAAGGTCTATCCGGGCTACAGGGTGCGCGCGATGCAGCGCGAGGTGATGGACGGCATCCGCGTGACGCGGGGCGCCCTTTATCCCAGTCACGACCAGTCCGCGTTGAAGCGCATCGCGAACTACTGCTCGTTCGCCGCGTCCACCGGGCTGCTCGCACTGACCTTGAAGCGGCCGGACGTGGTCTATGTGTACACCCCGCCGATGACCGCCGCGACGGGCGCCGTCCTGCTCCGGCTGTTGCGCCGCGTCCCCTTCGTGGTCGACGTCCAGGACCTGTGGCCGGACACGCTGGCGGCGACCGGCATGGTGCGGCACGGCTGGATGATGAAGGCGGTGGGCGCGTGGACGGATTTCGTCTTCCGCCGCGCCGCGCGGATCGTGGTGCTGTCACCGGGGTTCAAGCGGACGCTGGAGGCGCGCGGCATCGACCGGCCGATCGCGGTGATCCCCAACTGGGCTCCGCCCGAGATCGTCGAACAGGTGGACGCCCCTGCCCTGTCGCCCGCCCCGTTGCCCTCCGATCACGGCTTCAACATCCTGTTCGCGGGCAACATGGGCCATGCCCAGGCGCTAGGCGTGGTGATCGAGGCCGCGAAACGGCTGAAGGAGACGGCGCCGGACATCCGCTTCACCATGATCGGGGGCGGGGTGGAGCGCGAAGCGCTTCGTACCGCCGCCGAGGCCGCAGGGCTGGAGACGGTCGTCTTCCTTGAGCCGCGCCACCCCCGGGACATGCCCCCTGTCTTCGCGCAAGCGGACGCGCTGCTCGTCCACCTGCGCGACGACCCGCTGTTCGCGATCACCATCCCGTCCAAGACCCAGGCCTATCTGGTCGCGGGCAAGCCGATCTTGATGGGGGTGCGCGGCGACGCGGCCGCGGTGGTCGAGGAGGCGAGCGCGGGCCTCACCTTCACCCCGGAGGACCCGGATGCGCTGGTCGACGCCGCGCTGCGCCTGCGGGCGATGTCGGCGGAGACGCGCGAGGCGATGGGCCGGGCGGGCAGCGCCTATTACCGGAGCCGCATGTCGTTCGACGCCGGCGTCGCAGCGATCGACGATGCGCTACGCGCCGCGGCAGGCTGATCGGGCGGCCCCTCGGCTCCCCAGAACTCGGGCGAGGTGCCGACCTCCGCATTGACGTCCTGCCGGCGCACCACGCGCATCACCGTCAGCCACAGGATCTTCAGGTCCAGCGCGGTTGAGCGGTGGTCGACGTACCACACGTCCAGCGCGAACTTGTCCGCCCAGTCGATGGTGTTGCGGCCGTTGACCTGCGCCCAGCCGGTGACGCCGGGGCGGACCTCGTGGCGGCGCGCCTGCTCGGGGGTATAGCGCGGCAGGTACCGCATCAGCAGCGGCCGCGGCCCGACCAGGCTCATGTCACCCTTGAGCACGTTCCACAGCTCGGGCAACTCGTCCAGGCTGGCGGCGCGCAGGATGCGCCCCACCCGCGGCATCCGGAACTCGTCGCGCAACAGCTCACCCTTGTCGTCGCGCCAGTCGGCGAGGGTGCGGAACTTCACCATCTCGAACGACCGCCCGCCCAGCCCCGGCCGCTGCTGCCGGAACAGGATCGGCCGCCCCATGCTGATCCGGACCGCCAGCGCACAGGCCAGCATCACCGGGGACAACAGCACCAGCCCGACGGCCGCGCCGGCGATGTCGATCAACCGCTTCAACACCGCCTCAGCGCCCCGCCACGCCTTCGACCACCGCGCACACCCGCGCGACGTCCGCGTCGGTCATCGCCGATCCTGACGGCAGGCACAGCCCGTCCGCGAATGCGCGCTCGGCCGCGTCTCCGCCCCGGTAGCGAGTGTCGGCGAACACCGGCTGCATGTGCATCGGCTTCCACAGGGGCCGGCTCTCGATGTCCACCGCTTCAAGCGTCAGCCGCACCGCCTCGCGGTCGCAACCGGCCGCGTCCGGGTCGATCCGGACGGTGGTCAGCCAACGATTGGCGTGCATCCCCCCGGGTTCGGGGCTGAAGGCGAAGCCGGGCAAGCGCCCCAGCCGCTCGGCATAAAGCCTGTTGATCGCCCGGCGTCGTTCCACCCGGCTGTCGAGCACGCGCAGCTGCCCGACCCCGATCGCCGCGCACACGTTGCTCAGTCGGTAGTTGTAGCCATAGGTGGTGTGCTCGTAATGCGGTGCCGGGTCGCGCGCCTGGGTCGACAGGAACCGCGCTTGGTCGATCGCCGCGCCGTTGTCGCTGGCCAGCGCCCCCCCGCCCGAGGTGGTAATAATCTTGTTGCCGTTGAACGACAGGATCACGAAGTCCGCGCCCACGCCCGCATGGCGGCCGTCGCGATAGGCACCGACCGCCTCGGCCGCGTCGCTAATCCAGGTGAAGCCGTACGCGTCGCGCAGGGCGGCGACGCGCGCGCCATCGACCACGTGCCCGTACAGGTCGGTGGTGATGACCACTCGGGGCAGCCGGCCGGCATCCTTGGCGGTGCGCAACTCGTCCTCCAGCAGGTCGAGGTCGATGAGGAAGGTGTCGGGATCGACGTCCAGGAACACGGGCACCGCGCCGGCATAGAGGATCGGCGCGACCCCGCCGATAAAGGTCATGGTGGCCCCCCACACCTCGTCGCCGGCGCCGATGCCGGACAGACGCAGCGCCAGGTGGAGTGCTGCGGTGCCGCTGGACAGTGCGGCGACGTGCGCCACGCCGGTCAGCGATGTCAGGCCGTCCTCGAACGCGGTCACCATCGGGCCTGTGGGCGCGATCCAGTTGCTGTCGAACACCTCGCCGACCAGCAGCCGCTCGTCGCCGCTCATGTGCGGCGCGGACAGGAACATTCGATCAGGCAAGGGTGACACTCCACATCGGTCGCACGGCCGACGGCCAGGGACGCGGGTGGTGACTACGCAGCCGGCCGGCGCTGTCAACGCGGGAGCGTTGCCGATCCCTTTCGCCGCCGCGTAAATCCGTGTAGCCGCCTGCCCGACTTCCACCACCGCACTCGCGTGCGGTACCAGGGACATGGGCCAGGACGATGAAGGCAGTGATTCTAGCCGGCGGTCTCGGAACGCGGTTCAGCGAGGAAACCAGCGTCCGGCCCAAGCCCATGATCGAGATCGGCGGCAAGCCGATCCTGTGGCACATCATGAAGATCTACGCCGCGCACGGGGTCAATGACTTCATCGTCTGCTGCGGCTACAAGGGCTATGTCATCAAGGAGTATTTCGCCAACTACTTCCTGCACATGTCCGACGTGACGTTCCGAATGGCGGAGAACCGGATGGAGGTGCACGAGCGTCGCGCCGAGCCGTGGAACGTGACGCTGGTGGACACGGGCGAGACCTCCATGACGGGCGGGCGGCTGAAGCGGGTGGCCGACTATCTGCGTCACGAGGACGCGTTCTGCATGACCTATGGCGACGGGGTGGGCGACATCGACATCGCCGCTTCCATCGCCTTCCACAAGGCGCATGGCCGACAGGCGACGTTAACCATGGCGGTGCCCCCCGGCCGGTTCGGCGCGCTCGACATGGACGGCGACCGGGTGGCGAGCTTCATGGAGAAGCCCGACGGGGATGGCGCAGGCGTCAATGCCGGCTTTTTCGTGCTCTCGCCGCGCGTCCTCGACTACCTGGCCGACGACGGCACGATCTGGGAGCAGGAACCACTGCGTGGACTGGCCGCCGATGGCGAGCTGATGGCGTACCGCCATCGCGGCTTTTGGCAGCCGATGGACACGCTGCGCGACAAGGTTCATCTCGAGGAACTGTGGCACGCGGGCGCGCCGTGGAAGATGTGGGCGTGACAGAGGGCGTGACGGGCGGCGGAATCGACCGGGCGTTCTGGGCGGGACGCCGCGTCTTCCTGACTGGGCATACCGGGTTCAAGGGCAGCTGGCTGTCGCTATGGCTCCAGGCGATGGGGGCCGAGGTCAAGGGCTTCGCGCTCGCACCCGACACCCGCCCGGCGCTGTTCGACGTCGCGGACGTCGCGTCCGGGATGGTTTCGGAGACGGGTGACATCCGCGACCCCGCCGCGCTGCGTGCGAGCCTGGTCGACTTTGTGCCCGACACGGTGATTCACATGGCGGCGCAGCCGCTGGTGCGCCTGTCCTACGAGCAGCCGGTCGAGACCTATGCGGTCAACGTGATGGGCACCGCCCACTTGCTGGAAGCGGTGCGCGCCTGCCCGAGCGTGCATGCGGCGGTGATCGTCACCACCGACAAATGCTACGAAAACCGCGAATGGCCCTGGGGCTATCGCGAGACCGAACCGATGGGCGGGCACGACCCGTACAGCAGCTCCAAGGGCTGCGCCGAGCTGGTCACCGCGGCGTGGCGGCGGTCGTTCTTTGCGCACGAGGGCGCTGCCGCGATCGCCAGCGCACGGGCGGGCAACGTCATCGGCGGGGGCGACTGGGCGCTCGACCGACTGATCCCCGACATCCTGCGTGCGGTTGAGGCGGACCAACCCGTGGAGGTTCGCAACCCCCTGTCGATCCGGCCGTGGCAACACGTGCTGGAGCCGCTCGGCGGGTATCTGGTGCTGGCGCAGGCGCTGCACGCGCGCGGACCTGCGGTCGCCGATGGGTGGAATTTCGGCCCGCGCGACGAGGATGCGCGCCCGGTGGGCTGGATCGCCGACCGGATGGCGGCGCTATGGGGCGAGGGCGCGACCTGGCGCCATGACGAGCGCGAACAGCCGCACGAGGCGCGCTACCTCAAGCTCGATATATCCAAGGCGCGCAGCGATCTCGGCTGGGCGCCGCGCTGGAGCCTGGACGAGGCGTTGAGACGGATCGTTGACTGGCACCGCGTCTGGCGCGCAGGCCAGGACGTGCGGGCATTGTGCCTCGAACAGATCAGGGCGTACGAGGCAGCGTCCCCGCACTGAAGGCCTCCCGATAGCCCTGGAATGCGTCAAACAGCGCGACCTCTATCGGTCGGGCGGGATCGGGTCGATCGCCCCGGCCGAAGCGCCCCGCGATCTCCGCCAGGGCCCCGACCGTCGTGCGATGGCTCGGATCCACCGTCAGGATGCTTGTCCGCTCCGCCGGCGGATGGGCGATGACGGCCGCGAACGCATCGGCAACATCAGCGACGTCGACCACCTCGATCGGGTCGCCGGGACGTTCCAGGCGGGTCGCCTGTCCTTGCGCGGCGTCGGCGAGGAGCGTGGCGGAGATCGCGTTGTAGTAGGGCCGGGCACCACGGCCGAACACCTGCGCCAAGCGGAAGATCACGAGCCGGCAGCCGGTGTCGTGGGCTAGGCCGACCAGCGCATCTTCCGCGGCCTTCTTGGTGCGGCCGTATTCGGTATCCTCGACAGCCCGCACCGTGGAGGCGAACAGGATCAGCGGTGCGGTTCCGCCCGAGCGGATCGCTTCGGCCAGACCTTCGGTGAGTTGGCGATTGCCCTGATCGAACTCCTCGAACGTGCGCGGGCGCGTTACGCCGGCCATGTGCGCGACCACGTCGGCCCGGCCCAGCGCGGCCTGTGCGACCTCGGGATCGGTGCCGCGGGTCAACGGAATTGCGGCCACGCCCGCCACCCCGTCCAGCCGCGCCAGCAGGCGTCCGCCGATGAAGCCGTTCGCCCCCGTTACCGCAACCGTGCGGTGCGGCGTCGTTTGCGCGTCCGCCATTGTCACCGCCCCAGCCGCAGCCGGACCAACGTCTCCATGTAGCTGAAGACAAAGGCGACTAGGTTGCGCTTGGTCTGGCCGAACATCCGCTTCTTAAAGGAGAACGGCACCTCCTTAATTCGGAAGCCCGGATTGCGCTTGATGAGCTTGTAGAGCAGCTCCTCGACGATATCGAAATTGCCGCAGCGCAGGTCGAGTTCCTTGAGCGCCGGGCCGGGATAGAGCTTGAAACTGTTGGACACGTCCTTGCACTTGATCCCCAGAACCACCCGGTAGCCGACGTTGACGATCCAGCTCATCCATACCAGCGCGGTCGAGTTCTCGGTGAACCCGCCTTTCACGTAGCGCGAGGCGACCACGATCTCGGCCTCATCGCGATGCCGGAAGAGGTCTGCCAGGAAGTGCGGGGGGTGCGATCCGTCCGCGTCCATGAAGATGACATAGCGCCCCTGCGCGGCCGCGATGCCGGTGCGGATCGCATCGCCGTACAGGTTGCCCCCCGTGCGGTTGAGATAGCGGATACCTTCTTCCGCGCACAGGTCGGGGGTGCCATCCATCAGCTCGGTCGTGTCGACCACGATGATCTCGTGGTCTGGAGCGATCTCCTCGCAGGCGTGCTTGATGCGCGGTACCAGCAGGCGAAGGTTCTCCTCCTCGTTGTAGGACGGCAGGATCACGGACAGCGTGACGGACAAATGGCACCTCGATGGTAGCTAGGCGCTCCGCGAGCGGCTAAGGGCGCGACGGCTTTTGCAGCATGGGGCGGGCAATGAAAATACTGGTTACGGGCGGCTGCGGGTTCCTGGGCAGCAATCTGGTGAGCGAGGCGCTCCGCCTGGGTCACGAGGTCGCGGTCTATGACGACCTGTCCCGGCGCGGCGCAGACATCAACCTCGCCTGGCTCAAGGGCCAAGGCGACTTTGCCATGCATCAGGCGGACGTCGCCGATGCGACTCGTGTTGCCGAGGCCGTGCGCGATTTCCGCCCGGACGTGGTGTTCCACACCGCCGGCCAGGTCGCGATGACCACCTCGCTCAGTAACCCGCGCCGAGATTTCGAAACCAACGTTCTGGGCGGTTTCAACGTGCTGGAAGCCTTGCGCCAGCATGCCCCGGACGCGACGATCATCTTCTCGTCGACCAACAAGGTTTATGGCGATCTAGAGGATCATCGCTACACGGAGACTACCACACGATACGTGTGCGACGACTTTCTCAACGGCTTTCCCGAAACGGTGCCGCTCGACTTCCGCACCCCTTATGGCTGTTCCAAGGGCGCAGCGGATCAATATATCCGCGATTATTGCCTGTCGTTTGGCATCAACAGCGTCGTGTTCCGCCATTCGTCCATCTTCGGCGGTCGCCAGTTCGCCAGCGTCGACCAGGGCTGGATCGGCTGGTTCGTCCAACAAGCCGTGGAGACGCTGGCGCGGCCCGATCGTGACCCGTTCACCATCTCGGGCAACGGCAAGCAGGTCCGCGACGTGCTGTTCGCGCCCGACCTGGTCGACTGCTACTTCAAGGCGGTGGAAGCGATCGACTGGACGCGGGGGCAGGCGTTCAACATCGGCGGGGGCATGAGCAACAGCCTGTCGCTGCTCGAACTGTTTGGCCTGCTGGAGGCCGAGCTGGGCGTCCGGTTGCGCTACACCGAGCTGCGGCCCCGCAGCAGCGACCAGAAGGTGTTCGTCGCCGATGTCGGCAAGGCGGAGCGGCTGTTCGGCTGGCGTCCCGCCATCGCCAAGGAGGAGGGCCTGCGCCAGATGATCGACTGGGTCCGCTCCAGCACTTAACCCGTCGGTCGCCCGCCGGGTCAGCTCCGGCGGGCGACCAGATGGGGTGCGAACACGAAACGGCGCAACGCGAAGAAGGTCGCCACCGCGAGCACTACGACCACCAGCGCTTGCGCCGCGGGCGGGAATAGGCCGGCGCCCACCAGCATGCGCAGTGCCAGAATGTTGGCGGCCAGCTGCACCAGGTACACCGCGACGAAGCGTGGCAGCAGGTGCAGCTTGCCGGTCCCGAACACCAGTCGTCCCGTGGACAGGAAGTTGAACAGCACGCCAAGCACCCAGGATCCGACCACGGCGGTATCCGGCGAGCCACCCAAGAAATGGATGACCAGGAACACCGAGTAGGAAAAGGCGAAGTTGATACCGCCGGTCGCGAGAAAGCGCACGAACCGCCAGAATTCACGACTGCGCGCCAGCCGCAGCCATGGGCGCAAGGCCGGAAGATCACGGTGTTCCAGCCAGGCCAGTACGCTCCCGAACAGCCGTTCGGCACGCCTGACGACCTGAAACAGGGCGCGGGGCGGGCGCGACCTGTCCGGCGCGGCTGGTACGCCGCGTTCCTCAGTTGGAACCATCGGGTAAATATTTCCTTTCGAGGCTCGATCAGGTGATCGCCGGAGCGGCGTCGGCGGGCTCCACGCGTGCAGCAACCGGACGGCGCAGTCCTGTCCACATGATGTACCCCGCCATGATCGTCAGCGCGGCCGGGTTGATGATGCCGCTCATCTTGGTTTCGCTGTCCAGCGGGAAATAGGCCTTGGGGATCAGTACCACCCCGAAGGCCCAAAGAAAGAACAGGTCTTCCCTGCGCCGCCCGGGGCCGGCGGTCAGGAACATGACGAGCGGGATCAGCAGGAAGATCAGCTTGTAGTCGAACGACACCTGCGGCAGCACCAGCGTCAGGAAGGTCAGCAGGTACACCTGCCGCCACGCCTCGCGCTCGCGCAGCATGACATAGGCGAGCACGACCGCGAAGATCGCCGCGGCCATGGCCGAGTACAGGAACAGCACGGTGCCCGAATGGCCCGCGAAGTCGAAATGGATCACGCGCGCGCCGATCTTGACCAGAGACAGGTAGCTCAGGCTGCCCTGATGCATGATTGGATTGGCGACATAAGTGGTCTGCAGGAAATTCATGCGTTCCTGCCACAACGCATAGGTGCCTGCGATCCCGCCCGGATACAGCGCGGACGCACCCAGCGTCAGCACGAGCGTCAGGATGCCGGTGAGTGCTGCCGCCTTGTACTGGCGGCGCAGCAGCAGCAGGACCCCGAACGCACCAGGATAGACCTTCATCGCGATGGCCGCGGCCAGCGGGACGGCGCTCCACATGTAGCGGCTTCGTGCGAACAGGCCGAAGAACGCCAACGTGAACACCAGCACCAGCTGGTCGATGTTGCCACGGTCCAGCGCGTATATCGTACCCGCCGACAGCAGGGGGATGACCAGAGACGCGATCAGGCGCCGAGGCGATTCCAGTGCGGCAAGGCGTTCCCAGAAGAAGCGCACCAAGCTGGCTGTGAAGATCACCACCAAAATCGGATAGGCGGCCTGCCACGGCAGTCCGGCGAGCGGGAATAGGGGTAGGTAGGCGAAGGGAAAGTAGAGCGACCACTTGCCGCTGAGCGGCGAGCCGGTCTGCACCGCCTCGAAAATCCAGTAGAAGTCGGAGAACTGGATGTCCGGATTGTAGAGGATCGAGTTGCCCGGATAAGGAACCCCGAACACGTGGCCCAGAACCGCATGGTACGCGATCGCGCCGGCTAGGCCGACGACGATGATGACGCATAGCGTCCTGGTCTTTTCCCACGTCTGCATCGTGTTCCCCCACCGCTTCGTTGCGGCCGGTAGCCGTGCGATCGCGGCCTGTCGAGCGATCCGACTGCCGGCGCCCGCCCGACCGGGCGTCAGAAGTTCAGCCCGAAGAACTCCTCGACCTTCTCGCCAACATAGTCAAAATGCTCGGTCCCCAGCGCCGGGAAGAGGCCCAGCCAGAAAGTGTTGTTCATCACCCGGTCGGTGTTGGTGAGGTCGCCAACCACTCTGTAATCAACGTGCTGGAAATAGGGCTGGCGGGTCAGGTTGCCCGCGAACAGCAGGCGGGTGCCGATCTTGTTCTGGTCGAGGAAACGGGTGACGTCGACGCGCTTGGCGTCCACACCGTCGCGCAGCATCAGTGGGAAGCCGAACCAGGACGGGTCCGAGTTCGGCGTCGCTTGCGGAAGGATGAAGATTTCCTCCATCCCCTTCAGCCGCTCGGTCAAGAGGCCGAAGTTGCGCCGGCGGGCGGCGACGAAATCGTCGACCCGGTCGAGCTGCGCCAGCCCACAGGCGGCCTGCATGTCGGTGATCTTCAGGTTGTAGCCGACATGGCTGTAGACGTACTTGTGGTCGTAGCCGAAGGGCAGCGTCCCGTGCTGCTGGCCGAAGCGGCTGCCGCAGGTGTTGTCGCAGCCGGGCGCGCAATAGCAGTCGCGGCCCCAGTCGCGGATGCTCTCGATGATGGGCTTGAGTTCCGCCGATCGGGTGAACACCGCGCCACCTTCGCCCATGGTGATATGGTGCGCCGGGTAGAAGGACAGGGTGGCGACGTCGCCCCATAGCCCAACCTTCTTGTCTTGGTATGTCGCGCCAAGCGCATCGCAGCAGTCCTCGACCAGCCACAGGTCGTGTTCGTCGCAGATGCGCCGCACCTCGGCGAGGTTGAACGGGTTGCCGAGCGTGTGGGCGATCATGATCGCGCCGGTCTTCTCGGTGATCGCCGCCTCGATCAGGCTGGCGTCGATGTTGTAGGTCGGCACGTCGACGTCGACGAACACCGGGATCAGTCCGTGCTGGATCGACGGGTTGACCGTGGTCGGGAAACCGGCCGCGACCGTGATGACCTCGTCGCCGGGCTTGAGGCGGCGATCGCCCAGCTTGTGCGAGGTGAGGCACGACAGCGCGAGCAGGTTCGCCGACGAGCCCGACGTGGTGGTCAGCACGAACGGCGCGCCCGTCACGCGGGCCAGCCCTGCCTCGAACTCGGTGTTGAAGCGGCCTGTAGTCAGCCAGCCGTCGAGCGAAGCCTCGACCATCAGCTCGATCTCGGGCGCGCCGATCACCTTGCCCGCGGGCGGGATCACGGTTTCGCCGGGCACGAACGGTTTCGGCGCGAACTGGGCCTCGGCGTACTGGGTCACTAGCGCGCGGATCTGCTTGCGAAGGTCGTCAGCGGTCATCTTGAGTCCCTGTGCACGGGCGGTGCGGTTCGTCATAAGTAACGGTTTTGGGCGGCGTGTGACAGCCGATCGCCGATTTTAGAAGTCCCATGTTGCGATGCCCGGTGTTTTCCCAGGCCGGCATGTCACGTCGAGCTGACAAAAGCGTCGGAGAAGAAGCGCTTCGCCGGCAGCCCCCGCGCGGTCAGCGCCTCGCGCGCGGATGTGATCATCGCGCTCGATCCGCAGGCATAGACGGCCGTGTCGGCGGGGTCGAAACCCTGCCCGACCAGGGCGTCTTGGACATAGCCCCGCGCCCCGGTCCAGCCTGCATCGCCTCCCGACAGATGGTGATGGAACTCGACGGCGAGCCCGAGCCCGGCCGGGTCCCAGCAGAAGCTCTCCGCCTCGCGATTGCCCCAGAACACGCGCAGCCGGTGCCGGCCGGCTCGGGCGGGATCGGCCACGAGTTCCTCGAGCAGCGCCTTGACCGGGGCGATCCCCGTTCCCGTCGCCAAGAAGACAAGGGCGCGGGGTCCCTCGTCGCGCAGGAAGAAGGTGCCGAACGGCCCTTCGACGCGAAGGAGGTCGTTGGGCTTGGCCGCCTCGAACCAAAAGCGGCTGAGATGCCCGCCCGGATAGCGCTTGACGATCAGTTCGAGCAGCCCGTCGGCGCGGGGCGCGTTGGCGAGCGAATAGCTGCGCCGGACGCCGTCGGCGATGACATCGACATACTGGCCGGGCAGGAAGCGCATCGGCGATGCAGGCGGCGTCCTGAGCACCGCCTTGACGATGTCGGGCGCGAGCCGGTCGATCGACACGATGCGGGCGGGCATCGTCTTGATCTCGAACCCGGCGAGCCGGTCCAGCGGCTCGATGTCGAGCGACACGTCATCCGTCGCCGCCCGGCAGCAGGTGAGGATCAGGCCACCTGCCGCGTCTTGCGCGGTGAGGCTTTCCTCCGGGCGCAGGACGGTGGTGCTACCCGACAGCAGGGGCGCCTTGCAGATACCGCAGCGTCCCGTACGGCAGCTGTATTCGAGCGTGACGCCGCTGTTCCGCGCCGCGTCCAGGATCGAGACAGATGCATCCGCGGCGAAGCTACGGCCGGTGTTCAACGTGACGGTGGACATGCAGGGCTGGCTCCTAGTCACTTATCGGGCACAGTCCACCACCGCCGCGCGTTGATCCGTACTCAACAGGAGGACGCATGACCAACTATCGCGTGATCGTGGAGGGCGGCAGCTTCGACCACCAGTTCGATGGCGAGCCGCAGATCAATCTGACCTTCGAGCATGACGGCACGGTCTACAAGGTCGTTACGCGTGCGCATGACGAGGATGACGGCGAACAGGGCGCACCGGTGCTGCACGCCGAAGCGGTGTGACGCCGGTCGGGCGGACGGTCGTCAATCCCCCACCGGGCTCTCGCCGTGCTTGCGGAGAACGTCGTTGAACGCTTCGGCCATCAACGCCTGAAGGCTCCGGCCTTGGCGGCGGGCGAGCATGTGCATGGCGAGGCTCATGTCGGGGGTGAAGAAGCCGGCGATCTGTTTCCTGCCCTCGCGGCTGACCGGGCGGGGAGGCGTGCCGGTTTGGGGACCTTGCCCTGCCGGTTCGGGCGCCGCGGCGGGGGCAGGCGGCGCGGGCGCGTGGGTGCGCAGGTTGGCGAAGCTGGGTTTGCGGCTCATGCGGCTTTCCTGAACTTGGGGGTTGGCAGGCCAAGCTGTCGACATGTCCACCTGTAGAGATCGCGGATCTCGTCGGCCGCCTTGCCGGCGGGTTCGAGCTCGGTGACGGTGCGGCCTTCCGCCGACGCGTGGCGATAGGCGGCGCGGTCGGGGAGCAGGATCGGGCATGGGGGCGTGCCGTAGCCTTCGACCAGCTCGCCGGCCTCGGCATAGACGCGCGGGGCGTTGGGGGCGCCGGCGGTGAAGACCACGAAGGCGGGCTTGCGGAGCAGCTGGACGAGCTTGGCGGTGGTCTGGATCGCCGACAGGTCGAACGCGGACGGGCGGCACGGGATCAGCACGAGGTCGGCGACCTCGACCGCGGCGCGCGCGGCGCTGTCGGCATGGGGGGGCGTGTCGATCACGATCACCTTGGCTCCCTGCTCCTTCGCCTGCGCGACCTTGGCGGCGAGGCGCGGGGGCGGGCTGTCGATCACCTCGGGCGGGGCGTCCTGGCGCCACGCGGCCCATTGGCTGGCGGTCGCCTGGGGATCGGTGTCGATGATGAGCGATACCTGCCCGGCCTCCTGCGCCACGGCGGCGAGGTGGATGGCGAGCGTGGTCTTCCCCGCCCCCCCCTTCTGGCTGATGATCGCGATCGTCGGCATGGTTGACGTCTCTACGTGTCGACAGGCCGACATGGCAACAGGTCGACGCGCCGAATGACGCGGAAAGTCATTAAAGGTCACGGCCTACGCGCATGTTTCTCGCGGCAGGCCCTCGGATCGGGCCGGGGCTGGTCACGATGGCAAAGAGCCGTATGGGCATGGTGGATCGGCTCCTACATCGCAACCGATCGACACGCCAACATGTCGACACCGGCCCTCTCCCTTTCCGGGGCGTTCGGGAGTATGGGACAATCGCTTCCGGAGGCATCCCGATGTTCGTCGACTTCCACGACCAGCCCCCGCCTGCGCCCTGGCAGCCGGCGCGACCCGGCCCGCCACGGCTGACCGGACGCCAGCAGCGGGTGCTCGGCTGGTTGATCGGGCTCAACCTCGTGATGCTGGTGCTGGGCCCGTTCGCGGGCGCGACGGTGATCGATGCGGCAGTTGCCCTGTTTGGACGGTAGCGGCCGAGCGGGACTCGCCGGGCTGGCGTTGCTGCTCGCCGGGTGCGGCGGGCATTATCGGCCGGTCGCCGATACGCCGGTGCGGATCGGGCCACCTTACCAAGTGCGCGGCGTCACCTACACACCGGCTGCGGCACCCGGGTACGACGTGATCGGCCGGGCGAGCTGGTATGGCGAGGAGTCCGGCGACCGGACCGCCAATGGCGAACGACTGCGCGCCCGCGCGATCACCGCCGCCCACCCTACCCTGCCGCTGCCCAGCTATGTCGAGGTGACCGCGATCGACAGCGGGCGGACGATCCTGGTCCGGGTCAACGATCGCGGGCCGTTCGCACGCGGGCGGGTAATCGACCTGTCGCGAGGGGCGGCGCGGCTGCTGGCGCTCGCCCCGGATGCGCCGGTGCGGGTGCGCGTGGTCGAGCCGGCCGAGGCCGATCGTGCCCGGCTGCGCCATGGCAAGGCAGCCGGGCCGCAGCCTGATGCATCCTCGGCCGCCCTGGCGGGGCTGCGTGCGGCGATGGCGCGCAACCCCCTGCCCTTCCGCCTCTGCGCCTCGGGCGTCCCGTGTCGAGAGGTCGACACCTCGACATCACGGCAGGGTGGGCGCGTGGGGGGAGACACCGGATCGACTCCCCTCCCCTGACCGGCTTGCGGCGCAGGGCGATGCGTCAGAACCGGAAGCGCACCCCCGTGCTGATCGTCTCGGCGTGGTCGTCGCGGCCGGTCTGCGCCGCGGCGGTCGAGAACAGGTCGAGATCGTTGGCGAACCGGTACGCGACCCCGGCCGACGCGGTTCCCACCACGCGCGACCGCGCCGCGCCCAGCGCCTCCAGACCGAGCCCGCCGCCCGCATAGCCCGCCAGCGCGTCGGTTCGACGGCCTTCGAGCTGATAGCGAACGCCCAGGCTCACGAACGGGCGGAAGGGCGCAGGGGACGCCTCGCTGCGGCCGAAGCCGATTCCGGCATCGGCAAATCCGGCGACGTGGCGGTCGCGCGCGACGGTCAGCGCAAAAGGCCCTCCCTGCTCGACCAGCCCGTCGCGGGTGGTGCGCAGGTAGGTGACGCCGACCTTGGGCCGCAGCGCCCACTCGCCCATGTCGAGGCCATAGCCCAGCGACAGGTCCGCGACCCAGCTGTCGAGGTCGTATCGGCCGCGCGCCGGGGCGCTGCCGGGCAGCGCGCGGGTGGTGTGGGCATCGCCGCCATCGTAGAGGACCGAGGCGGTCAGCGCGAACGCCTCGCGCGTGTAGCGACCGTGGATGCCGGCGACGACGCCGTCGCCTTGCGTCTGCGCACCCAGTGCCCCGATCGACTGGCGAGTGTTCAGCCAGCCGCCGAACGCGCCTACCGACCAGTCCGCATCGCCGAAGCCGATCCCGCCGAGGAGGCCATAGCCTCGGGTCCGCGCGCTCGATGTCCCCTGCCCCCGGTCCGCGCCCAGCGTGTGCCACTGGCCCACGCCCTGGCCGAAGGCGAACAGCCCCGGTGTGTCGCGGGTGGTGGTGAAGGCTGGCCCGCGCGCGGCGCCGGTCAGCAACAGCGCGTTGTCGACCCCGGCCTGGGTCGCGGAGGCGTACGCCTCCGGCGTCAGCTGCGCGAACGCACGGGGGTTGGAGGTGCCCACCGTCGTCAGCAGCGCCGGCAGGCTGGCGAACAGCGTGCTGGTGGCGGGCTGCACCGCCAGTGTCGCATTGGCATAGGCTACCGAGCGGGTGACCTGGGGCGAGAAGCCCGGATCGCCCAGGAACTGGCCGAGCAGCTGGATGCGGTCGGCGCGCTGGACCACGAAGCCGAACAGGCTGTCGGGCTTCTGCACGGTCGAATAGCTGCCGGTGATCCCGCCGCTGGCGACGATCAGGTCGTAGGAGGTGCCGGGGCGGAGCGCGCCGGTCGGCACCAGCTGGAGGGTCGCGCCGGTCGCGATCGTCACCGCGCCGTTGACGCGCAGCTGGTCGGAGACGGTCGGGGTCAGCTCGAACACCGACACCGAGCCCGACTGGATCGCGACGTTGCCGTTCACCGTCATAACCCCGGGCGAGGCGCCGGGGCTGAGCGTGCCCGCGACCGCCAGGTTGCCGGTGACGGTGCCCGCCGACCCGAAGGTCGCGCCCTGACGGACCGCGATCTGCGCGGCGGTGATCGTCGAACCCGACAGCCCGACAAGTCGACCATCCGACATGTCGACACTGCCCAGCGCGGCATTGCCCGACACGGTCGCATAGCCGCCGGTCTGGCCATAGCTCTCGATGCCGGTAACCGTCGTGAACGCGACCGGCGCTGCGGCGGTGCCGCCCGAGACCGCGATCGTGTCGACCCCTGCCCCGCCGTCGACCGCACCGGCATAGCCGCCCGCGATCGTGAAACGCTGGTCGCCTGCGCCGAACTGGACGGGGGCGGCGAGCGACCCGCCGGCCGCGACCGCCAGCTCCGTCGCCGACCCGACGCGGTCGAAGGCGTGGGTGCCGGTCAGCATCAGCGTGCCGGTGCCCTGCACCTCCAGCAGCTCGAAGCCGGACAGAGTGCCGCCCGCCAGCGTCCGGTCGCCGGCAAGGTCGAGCGTCGCGGTGTCGGTGCCCGCCCCACCCGCGAGCGTGCCCGCGAGGATGCCGCCCGCCGCCCAGCGGAACGCGTCGTTCCCCGCGCCGAGGTCGATCACCCCGGCCAGCGTGCCACCGTTCGCCAGCGTCAGCTGCTGCGCGCCGTCGCCGAACGCGAGCGGCGTGGCCGCGCTGCCGAGCGTGCCGGCGACGGTCAGCGCGCCGCCCGCCAGCGCCACCCGCTCGAACCCCGTCGCGGTTCCCGCCAGCGTGACGGGGCCGGTCGCGGTGAAGCGCAGGGTGTCGGCCCCTGCCCCGCCCGCATAGACGCCCGCCGCCCGCGCCGCGCCGAGCGCGAGCGTGTCGTTGCCCCCGCCCAGCGAAACGCTGGCGAGGTCGCCGTCGACGCCCAGCGTCTCGGCCGCGTCGGTGCCCGTCACCGCGCCGACGGTGTAGCCGTTCAGCGCGAGGTTCAGCCCGGTGCCCGCCAGCGTGGCCGTGTCGAAACGCTGGTCGAGCGTCAGGTCGAGCACGCCCGTGCCCTCCACCGCCAGCCGCTCGAACCCGGTGCGTGGCGCCAGGCCGGTGCGGTTGCCGGCCAGCACGACGGTGTAGCCGTCGTTGCCCGCCCCGCCATCGACCCCGCCCGCGACGCTGCTGCCCGGGCCCTCGACGAAGCCGTCGTCGCCCTCGCCGAGCAGCACCGCACCCGCGATCCGGCCGCGGTTGACCACCCGGTCGTTGCCGCCTGCGAGCGACACCGAGCCGGCGATCGTGCCGTCGTTGGTGACGGTCTCGTCCGCGTCGGTGCCGGTGATCGTCACCGCGCCGTCGCTGGCGAGCGTCTGTCCGGCCGCGACGGTGACCCCGCCGCCCATGAGCCCGATCGTGTCAAAGCGGAAGGTGCCGAGGTAGGCGACGGTCCCCTGCCCCGTTTGGCCGAAGCGCTCGAACCCGATGAAGCGGTCGCCGTCGACGGTGCCACCCCCGGTCGCGTCGATGACGAGGCTGTCGGTGCCCGCGCCGCCATCGACGGTGCCGGTCAGGACCGCGCTGGCGAGATGCAGGAAGCTGTCGTCGCCCGCGCCCAGGAACACGTCGCCCTCGATCCGGCCGCGGTTCTCGACCCGGTCGTTGCCCGCGCCGAGGTCCACCGAGCCGATGATGGTGCCGGTGTTGACGATCCGGTCGTCGGCCGATCCGATCGTCTGGATCGCGCCGGCGAGGTATGCGCGGCCGAGGATGCGGCCGAGCTGGTCGTTGGCAGCAAGGGTGGTCCCGGCGCTGCCGCGGATCGTGCCCGCGTTGGTGAGGTCTAGCGCCGCTTGGTTGTTCATCACCGCGGCCGAGCGGACGCCCGTCGCCTCGATCAGCCCGGCCGCGTCGTTGGTCGCGACCGTGGTGCTGCCCGCCAGCCCTTCGAGCTGGAGCGCGACCGCGGGGACGGTGTAGAGGAGCGGGCGGGTGGGCGAGCCGAAATCACGCTCGCTGCCCCCGCCATTGGCGCGCAAGGTGCCGCTGTTGGTCGCGGTGATCGTCGCAGGCCCGGGGGTCGAGCCGAACACCCGCGACGTGCTGAGATAGGCGGCCGATGCGCCGTCCCCGCCCGCGTCGATTATGCCGGCGTTGGTGAAGGTGACGCTGCCGGCCTGGCCGGTTTCAAGATCAAGCGCGAGATAGGCGCCAAAGCCGTCAGCCCCCGTCCCGCTGATACCTGCCGCAGTGATCGTGCCGGTGTTGGTGAGCGAGATCGCCAGCGGATAGTCGGGCGGGCTCTGGCCGAAGTCGCGATAGCCCGGCAGCGTCGCCTGGATCCCGCCCGTGATGGTGCCGGCATTGGCCGCGGTGATGCTGCGCGCCGCCTGATTGCCGTAGAGCGAAACCGCCGGGGTGGCGAAGTCGCTCGGTCCGCCGGTTATGCTGCCGCTGTTGTCAAAGCGCAGCGTGTCGGTGATCGCGATCGACACCGCCTCGCCGGACGGGCCCGCGCCGATCGCGCCGCTGTTCGCAAAAGCGCGGGTGGTGCCGGTGAAACCGAGGGCGATCGTGCCCGAATTGGTGAACCCGGCAAGCACGGCGTCGGCCGGCAGGCTGGGATCGCCGCCGGGGGCGATGTAGCTGGCGTAGGTGGTGACCGCGCCGTCGATCGCCGCAGTGTTGATCACCGCGCCGTCGCCCGAAACCAGGAGGTCGCCCGCGACCAGTGCATCGGCGCGCACGGTGACGATCGTGTCCGCGCCCAGTGCGCGGACGCCCTGCTGCTCGAAACCGGTGACCCCGGCCAGGCCGAGCGTGACTGTGCCGCTGGCACGGCGGGCGCGGATCAGCGTGTCGATCCCTGCCCCCCCATCGACCGTGCCGGTGATGCCGAAGTCGTCGGCGAACGCGACCAGTGTGTCGTTATAGCCGCCAAAGACGAGGTTGCCGGTCAGCGTGCCGCCATCGGCGACATAGCTGCTGCCGGTGAAGGCAGAGAAGCCGGACCGCACGTTGCCGACGATCGCGCCGCGGTTGATCACGGTGCCGCCCGACAGGTCCACCGCGGTATCTCCGCGGATGGTGCCGGTCGCCTCATTGACCAGCGGGATGCCGTAGCCGGGCTGGACGGCGATGCCTGCGCGGCTTTCGATCGTGCCGGTGTTGGTGATCCGCCCACCCACAACGAAGCCGCTGCCCTGCACTGCGGTGCCGTCGACGCTTATCGTGCCGCTGTTGGTGAGCGTGGTGAAGCCGGCGACGCCGGTCACGGCCGCTCCGGCCGCGCCGGTGATCGTGCCGGTGATCGTGCCGGTGTTGGTGACGTCGCGCGCGCCGTTGATTGCGGTGCCGCCGCCCGTCAGGCCGATCGTGCCGGCATTGGTGACAACGGTGCCGCCCAGGATGCCGAACGCCGCGGGAAAGCGGCCGGGTACGTTGCCGACGGTGATCGTGCCGGTGTTGGTGACGGTGTTGCCGCCGGTAGTCTCAACGGTGCCGTAGGGAGGCGTGCCCGCGTTAATCGCGGCCAGGGTGATAAAATTGTTGTTCTGCGCCGTGGTCGTCAGCGTCAGGGTACCGGCATTGGTGATCGCCAGCGCACGCGCGGGGCCGGCGGTGCCGTTGGCGAGCTGGTCCACGGTGAGCACCGTGGCGTCGATCAGCGTGCGGTCGGTGGTGGATACCGCGCCGTTCAGCGTCACCGATCCGTTGCCCGCGAGCCCGATCGTGGTAGTTACGGGGGTGGCTGCGGTGACGCGCAGCGCGGCGCCGTTCAGTTCATAGCCTAGCCCCTCGAACCCGAAGGCCGGCGCCAGCGCGACGTCGGCGTCCGCGTTGACCCGGTAGCGCAGCGTGTCGTAGCCCGCGCCGGCATCGACCCCGCCCGTCGCCCCGGCAAGCGGGCGCGCGGGATCGATGCCCCCTGCCCCCGGCAATGTCACCACCAGCGTGTCGTCGCCCCCGCCCAGCCGGATCGCGCCGGCAACGGTGCCGCCATTGTCGACGAACACGTCGGCCGCGCCATCGAAGCTGAAGGGCGAGACGAAGCTGACGGTGCCGGTGATCGTGCCCGCGTTGAGCACCGCGCTGGGCGATCCGCTGCCCGCGACCGCGAGATTGCCGCCGCTGATCCGTCCGCTCGCCTCGTTGACCAGCGTCCCGTACAGCGTGACGCCGCTCGTTCCGCCGGTGATGCCGCCGCGGTTGACCAGCCGCCCGCCCGACAGGGTGACGCCGGTGGAGGCGCCGGCGATCGTGCCGTCGTTGGTCGACGCGGAACCCACGCCGTTCCCCGAGATCAGCGCACCGACGCCCCCGTTCGACCGGATAGCGCCGGTGTTGGCAAGCGCGCCGAAGCTGACGCTGGCCGCGGTGCCGGTCGCGGAGATCGTGCCGCTGTTGGTCAGCGCCTGATAGGCTTGGACGCCCGCCCCGCCATTGGCGGTGATCGTGCCGGTGTTGGTCACGGTTGCAGGACTGCCGACCGCGGCGCGGAAGGTGTCGCCCGATCCGAAGCTCGCAGTGATCGTCCCTGCGTTGGTGACGGCGAGGCCAAAGCTGGACGAGGCGGTGATCGCAGGGCCCGCGGTGACCAGGTCCGCGCGGTTGATTAGCGCCCCCTGCCCCGACAGCGCGATGCCGCTGCCCGTCGTGAAGCCGGGCAGCAGCGTTGCGGTTGCATTGTTCGACAGGTCGAGGCCGAGCAGCTCGAAGTTCGTCGGCAGCACCGCGCGGCCGATGCTGGTGTCCGCGTCGATGCCAATCGCCAGCGTGTCGGTACCCGCGCCCCCGTCGATCCCGCCGGTGACGGAACTGACCCGCCCGGTCGTGGGATCGAAGCGTGCCCGCAGCGTGTCGTTGCCCGCACCCAGCCTCAGTTCGCCGATGATCGTGCCGGTGCGGGTGTCGATTGTGCTGGTGGTGCCGTTGCCGGCAGTCGACACTACCGATCCGGCGATCGTGCCCGCGTTGGTGAGGAACAGCGTGCCGGCGGTGCTGATCGCGGTGCCGCTGCCGCCGATGGTCGCGCCGCTGGCGTTGGTGACCGACAAAAAGCCGGCGCTGCTGAGCGTCGCAGCCGCACCGTTCGAGACGATGCGGCCGGTGTTGGTGACGGTCAGCCCGCTCGCGAACGGGCCCGCGGTCGCCGCCAGCGCGGCATTGGTGCCGCCGTCGACCAGCCCGGCATTGTTAAGGAACGACAGCTGCCCCGCAATCCCGTCGATCCGGCCGGTCGCGGCGTTGGTGATGCTAAGTGTGCCCGATCCCAGTCCGTCCGCGACCACCGCCGGCCCCGTGGTGCCGGTAATCCGGCCGGCGTTGGTGATCGAGGCGCCGATGAAGCCGTTGGAATTGGTAGGATCGCGGCGGATCAGGACTCCTTGCGCGCCCGTCACCGTCCGGCCGGCGCCGATCTCGATCGTGACGCTGGCCCCAGGATAGCTGGTGACGGTGCTGCCGGGCACGCAATAGCCGACCGAAGCGCCCGCATAGGGATCGCATGGCACGCTTGTCGCAGGGCCGGTGGTGACGAACACGCCCGGCTTGCCCACACCGCCGTCGACCAGTCCGTTCACGGCCAGCGACACGCTGTTGCCCCGCGTGACGATGCCTGCGGCCGAGGTGCCCGCGCGCACGATCGCGTCCGGCGCGACGACGACGCGGGTGTTGTCGGTCGCGACCACCAGCCCGTCGGCGTCGGTGCCGGTGCAGGTGGTGGTGCCTCCTGCGACCGTCGGATCGGGGGCGCATTGCGCAGCCGCGGCACCCGTCCAGAGCATCCCCAGCGCGATCGCGCTCGTCCCCAGCGCACACGCCCGCACCCGCCGCCCGCGCGACGCACTCTCCCGACCGATCATGCAAAATCCCCCGTTTATGAGGTGATGGCTATCGCACTGGCTGGCGCGTGTCGAGACGAGGCATCACCTCCGACCTGTCATCGTGTCGACGTGCCGACGTGCCGATATATCGACGTGTGGGGCAAGCAGATCGTGAGGCAGCCGACGATCAGCGTTACGAGCTGTGCGAAGGGAAGCCCCCCGTCGAACATTGCCATTGCCATTGCCATCGCCAGCACCAGTGCCGGGATCGTCGGCACCTGCCTCAGTTGAGCAGGAACCGGGCGGCCACGTCGTGCGGCATGGTTACTTCGAAGGCGTGACTAATCCACTCGGCATGTCGGGGTGTCGGGGTGTCGCGGTGTTGAAATGGCGACATGTCGACAGTTCGACGCCTTGCGCGATCAGCTCCGACATGACGGTGCGGCCGGCACGATGGGACTGGATCGCCTGGGCGATGCGCGTCACACTCGCGCTTGTCACCATCGGAGAGACGGCGCGAATGAACCCCTTCGACCCCGGCTATTTCACAGGTGACCAACTGCGCGCGTTCGGCTTCGCGCGGGTGGGAGAGGGGTGCGCGATCGCGCGCAACTGCACGATCATCGGCTTGGCCAACATCGTGCTGGGCGACCATGTCCGCATCGACGGCTACACGACGCTGGTCGCCGAGCAGGGATCGCTCAGGACCGGCAGCCATGTGCACCTGTGCTCGGGCGTGGTGATCGGCGCGCGCGGGGGCGTGGAGCTGGGCGACTATTCCAGCCTGTCGCACGGGGTCCGGCTATTGTCGGCCGCGGACGATTACAGCGGCGACCGGATGACCAATTCGACGTTGCCCGCGCATGTGCTGGGAGTCGCGACCGCGCCGATCCGGGTAGGTGCGCATGCCCCCGTCGGCACGGGCGCGCTGCTGCTGCCGGGCGCCGAGCTGGGGGAGGGAACCGCGGTCACCGCGATGGCGGTGGTGGCAGGCGCGCTGCCCGCCTGGACGATCTGCGGCGGCAACCCGGCGCGCGTGCTGCGCTCGCGCTCGCGCGACCTGCTGCGCCATGCCGCGCAGCTGGGTGGGGCAGACGAGGACTGATCCCGATCCGGTCGACCGGCGGTCGCACTACCAGGGCCAGAACTGTCGACCCGCATGACTGTCGACAGGTCGACACGTCACCCCCGCGGCCGGTCGCGTCGCGCCATCGGCCGCACGCGCACGCCCAGGCTGATGACCAGGGGCCAGAACAGCGTGTTGCCGACATCTGTCAGCGTGTCCGCCACCCGCATTCCGTAGGTCAGGTAGTCCATCAGCTCGTTGCCGCCTTCCGCCACCACCACCGCCGCGAACGGGATGAACGTGCCCAGCGAGCGGCCAGTGACGAGGCGTACGAGCAGCAGGATCGCAAGGCCGGCATGGATGTGGAGGATCGCGTCGGGCAGGCCGGTGCCGTCGCCGATCCACAGGATCCACTCGTGGTAAAGCTGGGGCAGGGTCATCGCCGCCAGCCCTTCGCGCGCGTGCCGCAAAAGGCAAGCGTGCGCCGCGCTGGCAACATACTATCATGGATCAAACCGGCCGCCCCCGCGCTGTGGTGCCGATCGTTCCTTTGCTCATGAGCCCCGCCATGCCCTCCGCACAGACCGCCCTTCACGACAGCCTGCAGGCCGACGCCCCGCAAAGTCCCATGCAGGCCGCCGACGTGTTCGCCACCCTGCCGATCGAGCTGAAGCCCGATCCGGCGCGCACGGTGATCCGGCCGTTCGGCTTCGGCTATCCGGCCGCGTTCGCCGAGGGCCGGCCCACCCGGGCGCAGGCGGTAGCGGCACGGCTGATGGCGCAGGGGCCCGAGATGCGCGAACGCATGCTGTGCCTGCTCCACGAGAGCATGGAAACCCGGCACCGCCATGTCGACAGCGTGTTCCGGCGCCGGTTCGAGGAGGTGCGCGGCGAGCTTGGCGTCGAGGTGGCCGAAGATCGCGACCGCCTGCTGATCGGTGCCTATTTCAGTCAGGAGTACGCGTTCGAGAGCGCGGCGCTCTTCAACCCCTCGATCGTGCCGGTGCCCGACCAGAACCCCGATGACGACAGCATCGCCTTTCTCCTGTCGCTACGCGGGGTAGGGGAGGGGCATATCTCGTCCGTCACCTTCCGCTCGGGAACGTGGGACGGCGACCGGGGACTCGTGGTCGATCCGCCCAGCGACCAGGGGGTGCCGCCCCGGATCGAGCAGGACGACGACAATGGCTGGGTCCGCCTGCGCTCGGACGACAGCGAGGACATCTCGGAAACGGTGATCTTCCCGATCCTTCCCAGCCAGCGCCAGGGGGTGGAGGATCTGCGCATGACGCACTTCACCGACGACGACGGGACGCAGAGCGTGCTGGGCACCTACACCGCGTTCGACGGCAAGGATGCGCGCTGCGAGATGATCCGCGGCATCGACCAGCGCACCTACGAGATGCGCGCGCTGACCGGGCGGATGGCGGCGTACAAGGGGATGGCGCTGTTCCCGCGGCGGATCGATGGCCGGTTCGTCATGCTGGGGCGGCAGGACAGCGAGAACATCTGGCTGCTCCGCTCGGACGACCTCCACCAATGGGACGAGGGCGAGATCATCGTCCGCCCCGAATATCCGTGGGAGTTCGTCCAGATGGGCAATTGCGGATCGCCGATCGAAATCGACGAGGGCTGGCTGGTGTTCACCCATGGCGTCGGGCTGGTACGCGGATACTGCGTCGGTGCCTGCCTGCTCGACAAGGCCGATCCGTCGAAGCTGCTCGCGCGCACGCCCTCGCCGTTGTTGTTCCCGAGCGCCGAGCAGCGCGGCGGCTACGTCCCCAACGTCACCTATTCGTGCGGCGCGCTGCTCCACCGCCGCAAGGTGCTGCTGCCCTATGCGATCGGGGACGAGTTCACCGCCTTTGCAGTGGGGGCGGTCGACGACCTGCTGGGGGTGATGAAATGGGGGTAGGGGCTCTGCCGCCTCCTGTGATATACGCATGGGATATACCACAGGAGGCGACCGATGACCCGCACCGCCGTGTTCCGATCCAACCGATCCCAGGCCGTCCGCCTGCCAAAGGACGTCGCCTTCCCCGAAGGAGTCCGAGACGTGGTGATCCGTCGCGAAGGGGACCGGCGGGTGATCGTTCCAGCCGATCGGGCATGGGACGATTTCTTCGCAGAACCCGGCATCGACCTTCCCGACCGCGACCAGCCTGCCACCCAGGAGCGTGAAGCCTTCTGATGCTGCGCTACTTGCTCGACACCAACCTGTGCATCCGGGTGTTGCGAGATCGGCCCGCGAGCATCCGCACCCCGCTTCAACGCGGAAGTCGACGGGCTGTGCATCTCGACGATCGTGCTAACCGAGCTGCTGCACGGGGCGGCCAAATCGGCGCGGCCGGTCGATAACCGGACGGCGGTGGAGCGGTTCGCGGCCCGGCTGAAGGTGCTGCCCTTCGACGCCGAAGCGGCCGCCCATGCGGGCGAGATCCGCGCGGCGCTGGAACGCGAAGGACGGCAGATTGGCGCCTATGATGCGCTGATCGCCGGCCATGCGCGCAGCCGAGGTCTGGTTGTCGTGACGGGCAACCTGCGCGAGTTTGAGCGAGTCGAAGGTCTGCGGTGTGAAGACTGGTTAGCCGATGAATGATTGTTGACGTGTCGGAATGTCGACACGTCAACATTGCGTGATCTCATCAGCTGGCGATGCTGGCGCAGCTCGGGGTCAGGCCAGCACCAGGTCGCCCGCGAGCGGCGAGGTGAGGACGGGAGCCATGGCGCGTTCTTCCGGCACCAGCACGCCGCCGACATCGGCCAGGATCACTCCCGCCCCATAGCCTCCGCCCGCGACCGAGCTGGTGGTGGTCAGCTGCACCGTCACGAAGATCCAGCCGAAGAAGTCGACCTGGTCGGACAGGTTGCCGATGTTGACCACGCCGTCGTCGAAGAACGCGTTCGCCTCCGCCTCGTCGGCGAAATCGCGCGCATAATAGCTGATCCGGTCGTCGACATAGTCGCCCACCAGCACTTCGAGCCTGAGGTCGTCGAACCCCGCCCCGATCGCCCCGCCCTCGAACAGCCCGATCGTGAAGTCGCCGATCGCGTCGAGTTGGGCGGCGCGGATCTGGACGGTGACCGACTGGACGATCGTCTGCACCCCGCCAGCGGTCAGGTCCGCGCCGGCATGCCCGCCCAGCAACGCGGTCGACACCGCCTCCAGGTCGTCGGCGAACGCGGCCGCGACCACGGCGTTGTCCGCCAGGATGTTGGCCGTCGCGGCGCCGGTCAGGTCGCCATGGACGACCGCATAGGTGTCCGCCGGGCGATCGAGCGCGAGGGCAGGGGTGTCCCCGGAGACGGCGCGCGCGACGGCCGTCGCTGCGCCCGCGACGCTGGTGACCGCAGTGCCGCTGGCGAGCCACAGTGCCGATCCGCTGACGCCTGCGCCTGCGCTGGCGCCCGCGGTGCCACCCGTTCCGGTCGCCTCGGTCACCGCCTCGGCGAGCCCGGACTGCCCGCCGCCCTTGCCGGCGATCGCGGATGCCAGCACGTCGAGCGTGCCGCCCTCCACCGTCAGCGTCGCGCGTGCGTCGCCGCCCCGGCCCGCGATGCCGGAGAGGTCCCCGAACCCATCGTTGCCGCCGCCATTGCCGCCGATCGCGCCGATCCGGGCGGTCAGCGTCACGCCCGCGCCGCCGCGGAAGCTGCCGGTTGCGATGCCGTCGCCGCCCGCACCGGCCGCACCATCGCCGAACTGCGCGCCGCCCTGGCCGCCATAGGCGTCGACGCGATAGGAGAGGGCGGTTTCGGTCCCCCCGGTCGCGTCATGGGCCAGGATCGAGGTGCCGTCCGCGCCGTCCGCCGCGCGCGCGTCGCTGCCGCCGCCCGAGCCGCCGCTCGCCAGCTGCCACAGGCGAAGCTCGCCGCCGTCGCTGCGTCCGTCGACCACGTCGACCAGCGTCACCGCGGCGCCCTGGCCGCCATCGGCACCGTTGCCGCCATTGCCGCCCGATCCGCCCTGCGCCTGCACCGTAGCGATCGCCAGCGCGACGCCATCGGCGGTCGCGCGGACCGGGCCGATCGCAGCTCCCCGCCCGCCGGCCGAGCCGACGCCGTTGCCCGACCCGCCGTCGCCGCCCACGACATAGGCTTCGGCGACCGCATTGATCCCGCCCGTCGCGGTCGCGATCGCGCTCGCCGTCCCGCCGGTGCCCGCGACGCCGCTGCCGAAGCTCTCGCCGCCGGTGCCGCCGGTCGCCTGCGCCTCGGCCGCGGCGATGCCGTCGCTCGTGGCGGTGCCCGAAGCGGTCGCCGCGCCGCCATCGGCAACGCTCGCATCGTCGAGCGCCCCGCCCGCCGATCCGGCGATCGCATTGGCCTGGATATTGAGAGTCCCCAGCGCCTGCGCGGTCGTCTCCGCCAGCGCGGCGCCGCCCGCGCCCGCTGCGGCACCTCCGCCGACCGCCAGCCCGCCATCGCCTCCGCGGCTGCGGCTCGCGACGCCCAGGAACGAGGCGAAGGGCGCTTCCGCGATCCCGTCGAAGTCGAAGCGCGCATCCGCCCGCCCGCCATCGCCGGCATCGCCCCCGCCGATCGCGTCGCCGCCCGTGCCCGCGACCGCATATTGCGACACGCTGACCAGACCGCCGTCGCTGGTCGCGAGTGCAGTGTCGGCGATCACCGCGTCGCCGCCATCGCCGGCGTCGGCGCCGGCCACACCATCGCCGCCGTCGCCCGCCCGCGCCTCGGTGCTGCCCGAGGCGGTGCGGCCCGCCAGATGGATGCCATAGGCGAACACCTCGCCCGCATCGCCGCCGCGCGCGCCGCTATGGCCCGCGCCGACGCCCGCGCCGCCATCGCCGGCGCGGCTGACCACCACCGCGCCCGCGTCGATCCCCAGGCTCTGGACCAGCGAGGTGGTGCGGAGCGCCCGGCCGCCCGCACCGCCATCGCCGGCGACGGTCGCATCGCCGCCCGCGCCGGCATAGGCCTCCGCCCCCAGCACGCCGCGGTCGGACTCGATCCCGCCATAGACGCTCGCGCCCGCATCCCCGCCGCGTCCGCCGCCAGCCCCACCATCACCGCCATCGCCGCCATAGGCATAGGTGGCGCTCAGCGTGCCGCGCGCGACGATCTCCATCACCGTCGACGCCGCGCCGCCATCGCCGCCGACCCCGGTGCCGCTCGCGCCGCCCTTGCCGCCCGCCGCGACGACATAGCCGAGAGCGATCGCGCTCTGGGTGACGAGGTCGAGGTCGTCGAACGAGAGCTCGGAGCGCGCCGCCCCGCCCGCGCCGCCCCGCCCGGTGTCGCTGGCCCCGCCTGCGCCGCCCAGCGCGCGCTGGTCGCGGATCGCGGTGCCGCCGTCGGTGACCGCGATCGAGGCGTCGACAAGGGTTGTCGACGCACCCCGGCCGCCATCCGCGCCGGAAACGCCGCTGCCGCCCGCGCCCCCCGCGGCGATCGCGATCGCGGTCGCAGTGCCGCTGCCGGCCAGCGCCGCGGTTGCGGTCACCCCCCGCGCGACCCCGCCGTCCCCGCCGGCATGACCGACCCCGTTGCCGCGCCCGCCGACCCCGCCCGTGCCGACCGCGGTCGCCGTCGCGGTCGCCTGATATTCGAGCCGGCCGCTATAGGTTCGCGCGGTGACTCCGGCCGCGTCGCCGCCATCGGCGCCGTCCGCCCCGCGCCCGCCGCCATTGCCGCCCGCCCCGCCGGTCGCGATCGCTTCGGACGCGAGCACCCGCAGCCCGGCGCCCCGCGCCGTCGCGACAGCGCCCGCGTCGCCGCCTTCGCCACCTGCCCCGCCGGAGCCGCCGACCGCACCATAGCCGCCCGATCCGCCGCGCCCGCCGGTCGAGACCGCCCGGACCAGCACCGTGTCGGTCAGCTCGTTACGGGCGACCACGTCCTCGCCATCCTCGCCGTCGCCGGGGATGCCGCCATTGTTGATCGCGTACCTACCCGCGGCGCCTGCGCGACCGATCGTCCGAACCAAGGCCATGGCGTGCAACTCCCTTCCCGTCAGAAGGGCGTAGTGGAAAGGCCAAGTTGATCCTGAGCAAGGTCCCTCGTCCCGATTATCGCGCGGACGACCGCAATTGGTCGAGCGCCGGCGTCGGAACTCCGGTGACCAGGGTGCGCGCCCGCATCGCGGCACGCAAATAGGGCATGTCCATCGCGAGGAACCGGCGCGGGGTCAGCCCCAGGAAGCGGCGGGCATCGCGCAGGAAATGCGGCACGTCGTGATAGCCGGGGGGCACCGCCGCGAAGTCCGGCCGGCCGTCCGCGGTCAGCATCGGCACGAACGCGCGCATGAAGCGGGTGCGCATCAGCAGGGTCTTGGGCGGGAAGCCGAAATGGCGCTTGGTCGCGGTCAGCAGCGCGCGTGCCGAAATGCCCAGCCGTGCCGCGGCCGCGGGCAGGTCGGTCGTGTCCGGGTCGGCGAGTAGCGCGGCGATCTGGTCGACCAGCGGTTCGGCCGGATGCGGCGGGGGCAGGTGCCGGAGGAAGAACGCATCGAGGATGGCCTTGACCGCCGGGCCCCGGTCGGAGCGCGCGAGTTCGTCGATCAGCGCCGCCACGGCATCGGCGGGCAGCAGCTCGCCCAGCGGGGTGATCCGGTCGCGCAACGCCTCCGCGGCGGGCGCGAACAGCCGCGCCCAGCCGCGCGGGGTGACGTCCGCGACGATGCTGACCCCACCGCCCGAGGTCACCGGCATCGCCCGGCTGGTGACGCCATACAGGATCGCGGCGCCCAGCGGCGCATAGTGGCGGTTGCCGATGGTGACCGCGACCGGCTGGTCGGTCAGCACGAACCAGATCTGCGCCCAGCTCGGCAACAGCCAGTCGTCCGGACCCGTCCAGACGGCGGGATCGGCATCGAGCACGGCATAGCTCGACAGCAGCCCGGCCAACCCCGCATCCGGCCGTTCGTAGCGCAGCGCGGTGCCCGCCGGCAGCCCGAAATCCGCCGCGGACACCCCCGTTACATGACTGCCGCTCTCGATCACCCTTGCACCCCCGCTCGCGAGGGCCTCGCGTGGCAACCGGGTCGCGGCAGGGCAAGGACCTGGCGATGATGCAGGTGTCCCGTTTTGTAAGAAATGCCGGGCGGCACTCCGGAACTTCCCCGCTATCACGCCGCCATCCCGGATCGCGGCGGGGAACAGGGGGTCGCGAACGGGGAAGGGGACGGCACCCGTACGGTTATTATGGCAGACCCGAGCGCAAGGCCTGATCCCTCGGCCGTGCGCGGGTGCGCCGGTGGTCGTGCGGGACGCCGGTCCCCCGCCAGGATCCGGCATCGGGGCGCGCTCCCGCGGATGCCGGACGGGTCGCCGTCCCCTCACCGGGGCGGCGACCCCTTTGGCCGATTGATCCGGTGGACGTGTCGCGATGTCGACATGTAGATGTGTCGCCTATCGGGATATCGGCGTCAAGGTAGTGCCGCCCGTCCGCTTCGACTGTTCGATCGGCTGATACCGATCGTGCATGATCGATGCCCGTACTTTGCGCTACAGACCTGGCATATCGCAAGCAACGGCGGATGATTACTAGGCGTTAACACTTGTTTTGACCGGTAATTAAGGTTTATCATCGACAAGACCTGCCGAGAGAACGTTTCTCGGGGGGAATATCCAGGTGAAGTCTTCGGCTATCCGGCTGCCGCGTCGGCGTTTCCTGAAGCTCAAGGGCAATGTGGTCGAGATGGCGGTCGGCCTGCTCGTCCTGTCAATGGTCCAGGGCCAGACGGCGCAGGCCGAGACGCTGCCCGCGGGCGATGCGCCCCAGCCTGCCGGGCCCGAGCTGCCCGAGGCGCTGAAGGCGGTCGATCCCGACGCGATCCGGACGCTGACGATCGACGAGTTGAAGGCGATGCTCGATGCCAAGGCGCTCGCCGCGCTCGGGCTCGATGCCGGTTTCATCCAGTTGCTCGACACCGACGCGTCCGCCGCGATCCATCGGCTGGAGGCGGCGTTCCGCGACAAGATCAAGGCGGCTGCCAAGGGCGAGGCCAAGATCGTGTCCGCCGGCGACGTCCACCACGACGTGCATCACGAGGATCGCGAGGGCGCGGACCTCCACCATGACTCGGGCCTGCTCGGCAGCCTGTCGCCGCTGTTCCTGCTTGCCGGTCTCGCGGTGGTGGGCGGCGGCATCGCGCTCGCGGCCGGCGGAGGCGATGACGACGACGATGGCCGGACCACCGCCAATATCGCACCCGTCGCCAATGCCGACACGGTGACCACCGCCGAGGACACCCCCGTCACCTTTAACGTGCGTACCAACGACAGCGACGCCAATGGCGGCACGCTGGCGGTCACCCAGATCAACGGCACCGCGCTGACCACCACCAGTCCGGTCGCGATCACCGGCGGGTCGATCAGCCTGGGCGCGGACGGCCGGCTGACCTTCACCCCGGCCGCCAACTTCAACGGCACGCCGTCCTTCACCTATACGCTGTCGGACGGGCAGGGCGGTACCGCGACCGCGAGCGTCAGCCTGACCGTCACCGCGGTCAATGACGCGCCCGTCGCCGTCAACGACAGCTTCACCACCGTGGAGGACACCGCGGTCACCATCGCGGTGCGCGCCAACGACACCGATGTCGACGGCGACACGCTGACCGTGACCCAGGTCAACGGCGCCGCGATCACCGCGACCACGACCGTCGCGGTCAATGGCGGCGTGGTCAGCCTCAACGCCGCGGGCAGCCTGGTCTTCACGCCCACCGCGAACTTCAACGGCACGCCCAGCTTCACCTACACCGTGTCGGACGGCAAGGGCGGCACCTCCACCGCGACCGTCAGCGGCACGGTGACCGCGGTCAACGACGTGCCGGTCAACACGCTGCCGACGGTGGTCGGGGCGATTGCGCAAGGCGTGGCGGTCGCGATCCCGGGGCTGTCGGTAGCGGACGTCGATGGCGATGCGGGCACCTTCACCACCCGCCTGTCGGTCCAGCACGGCACGCTGGTTGCCGGCACCGTCCCGGGGGGCGCGACGATCGCGGGCAGCGGTTCGGGCAGCGTGACGCTGACCGGCACGCTGGCGCAGGTCAACGCGTCGCTCAAGGCGATCAGCTACACCAGCACCACCGGGTTCAGCGGCGCGGAGACGCTGACCGTCGCGACCAGCGACGGCCAGGCGACCGACACCGATACGCTGTCGCTCACGGTCGCGCAGGTCACCCAGGGCGTGGTGATCGACGGCTATGTGGCGGGCGCGCGCATCTTCTTCGACGCCAACGGCAACGGCCAGTATGACGAGGGCGAGGTCACCGCGACCACCGACGAGTTCGGCCGCTTCGCGCTGGTCGGCGAGCCGCGCGGGACGATGATCGCGATTGGCGGGGTCAACACCGACACCGGCCTGCCCAACACCATCGTCCTCAAGGCCCCGGCGGGGTCGGGCGCGGTCACCCCGCTGACCACGCTGGTCGCCAACCTCGTCGAAACGGGTGCCGACCTCGCGACCGCGCAGGCGCAGGTCGCCCGCGCGTTCGGTCTGCCCGAGGGGCTCGACCTCGGCCGCTTCGACTTCCTGTCGGCGGGCAGCGACCCGGCGCTGGCGTTCGCAGTCCAGAAGGTCGCGCTCCAGATCGCGACGGTGATGATCCAGGCGCAGGCGGCGGGGGTCGGTTCGGCCGCGGTCGCACAGCTCGCGCAGATGGCCAAGGCCGGCGCGGTCGACCTCGGCAACCCCGCGCAGCTGACCTCGCTGCTCACCGCGGCGGGCGCCGATCCGGCGGTCGCAAGCGCAGCCGCCCAGAAGGCGGCGTCGATCAATCTCGCGATCGCCGCAGCGACCTCGCCTGATGCGGTGGTCGACACGGTCCGCGACCTCAACCAGCCGAACGCCAACCTGCCTCCCGTCGCGCTGGCGGATGTGGGCAAGTTCGGGCTCGGCTTCTCCGCGACCATCCCCGTGCTGGCCAACGACAGCGATCCCGAGGGGCGCGCGCTCAGCGTCGTCGCGGTCGAGGGCCGCCCGGTCGCGATCGGCCAGTCGGTCGATGTCGCGCATGGCAGCGTGACGTTGGGCGAGGGCGGGGTCCTGACCTTCACGCCCGCCAACGGCTTCCTGGGCAGTCAGAGCTTCACCTACACCGTCGCCGACGCCGCGGGCGCGACGGCCACCGCGACCGCGACCGCCAGCCTCGCGGGGCCGGTGCTGCCGGTGTCGGCGGAACAGATCGGCTTCGCGGTCGGCCATGCGCCCGAACTCGCCGCGGCCGGCGTCCACACGATCGACGCCGCGACCGACGTGGCGAGCCTGTCGGATAGCCAAGCGCAGGCGCTGGTCGCGGCGGGGATCGACTTCGCGGAAGGCGACAGCGTCACCGTCCAGGCGGAGGGCACCCACCTCAACACCTCGCTCAAGGGGCTCCAGTCGCTCCATGTCGATGCGATCCGCGTCGGCGCGGGGATCACCGCGCTGGCGGTGGATGCAGGGGGCTCCCTCGGGTCGCTCAGCGCGGCCGACCTGCCGAGCTTCACGATCACCCAGAGCGACGATGCGCTCGACGTGACGCTCAACGTCGATGCCGGCACGATCGACCCTTCGCTCGACCTCACGGCGCTGGCGACCGCGCTGGGGACGGCGGGGATCGATCATCTCGGCGTCACCGGCGGCGGGCTCGCGCTCGACCTGTCCCAGGCGCAGGCGCTGGCCGGCGCGGGGCTCGACTTCGCGAGCGCGGCGGACATCACGCTCGACGTCGACGCCGCCCAAGCGGTCCAGCTCGCGGGCGACCCGTCGCTGCTGGCGGCGCTCCATGTCGATCACCTCGACGTGGCCGGCGCGGTCGAGATCAGCGAGACGCAGGCGGGCGCGCTGGTCGGCGCGGGCGTCGACTTCGCGGAGGCGAACGACGTCACCTACGAGGCGTTCGACAAGGCGGAGGCGCGGTTGATCGATCCCGCCGACATCCGGGCGGAGGCGGAACTGCTGTCCGAACTGCGCGACGCGCATGTCGGCGCGGACGACGACGGCACCGGCGGCACCTTCCGGATCGAGGATGGCGCGCATCATGCGCTGGCGGAATCCGGGCTGCTGCGCGCGTTCACCGCCGACCACCTCGTGATCGACGGCACCGGCTCGGCCGACACGCTCCACGCGACGCTCAAGGACATCGCCGACATGGGAGTGGACGAGGTGCAACTCGCCGACGGGCACGGCGCGCCGGTCTATGTCGAACTGGGCCTCGACGGCGAGGGCGCGGGCGAGATCGCGGCGCTGCTGCGCTCGCTCGATGCGGGCAAGGACGGGCCCGAGCCGCTGTTCCAGGGCAACGACAAGGTCGCGCTGGTGCTCGACGCTGACGCCGCCCACCAGCTGGCGGAGGTCGACGGCGCGATCGAGCAGCTGAAGGCGATCGGCATCACCGAGATCGACGTACTGGCGGACGACAGCGGCCAGGGTGCCCCGGCGTTCGGCGACGCGGGCATCGAGGTGAAGCTGATCGGCCAGGACGACGAGCTGTACCGCCACCTCCACCACGACCGGTAAGGGCAGGGGGCTCCGGCCTCCTCCCTTCACCCTCGCCTTTCTTCTGTCACCCCCGCGCAGGCGGGGGTCCCGCTTCTTCCCGCCGGCTGCGGGGCAAGGCAGCGGAACCCCCGCCTGCGCGGGGGTGACGACGTTGGCGACTGATCGTTACCCCACAAGGTAACCGCGTCTTAACCAAGGTTGCCGCAGTACCAGCCCCGTAATCCAGGGGCACCGACGCACATGGCCGACGACAAGCGGGATGCAGGCAAGCCGGCGGGGAAACCCGTGGCGCAGCTGCTGAAGGCGTGCCGCCATTCCTTCTATCTCGTGTTCGTCTTCACCGCGATCACCGAATGCCTCGCGGTCGCGCCGATGCTCTACATGATGAGCACCTATGACCGGGTGATCTCGACCAGGAGCGGCGTGACGCTGACCTCGCTCACCCTGCTGATCGTCGGCGTATACCTGTTCTGGTCGTCGCTCGAATGGATGCGCACGCGCCTGTTGATCCGCATCAGCTTGCGGACCGACTGGGACCTCGCCGCCGACGTGTTCGACGCTTCGTTCCGCCGCTCGGTCGGGCGGCGCGGGGTCAACGTCCAGCAATTGATGGGCGATGTCGTCTCGTTCCGCCAGTTCATGACCGGCGAACCGATCCTGGCCCTCATGAGCGCGCCGTTCGCGATCGTGTTCGTGATCGTCGGCGCGTTGTTCCACCCGTTGCTCGCCGCGTTCATCGCGACCGCCGTCGTGCTGATGATGCTGTCGGCCTGGTTCACCCAGAAGCTGTCCTCGCCGATCCTGAAAGCCGCCAACGACGAGAATGCGGAGTCGCAGCGCGTCGCCGCCGACAGCCTGGCGCAGGCGGACGCGACGCTGGCGCTGGGCATGCTTCCCGCGGTCCGCCGCCGCTGGCACGACAAGCACCGGATGTTCCTCCAGATGTCGGTCAACGCCTCCGAAGCCAGCGGCATCGCCGGGGGCCTGTCCAAGTTCCTGCAAAAGGCGCTGCCCTCGCTCCAGATCGCGCTGGGTGCGTGGCTGGCGATCGAGGGCGAGATCACCGGCGGCATGGTGATCGCCGCCTCCATGCTGATCTCGCGCTCGGTGTCGCCGATCCAGCGGCTGATGGGCAATTGGGGCCAGATCGTCGCCGCGCGCACCGCCTACGACCGGCTCAACGTGCTCCTGTCCGAGGAGGCCAAGGCGCAAGGGCGGATGGCGCTGCCCGCGCCCACCGGCCGTCTCGACGTTTCGGCCGCGGCCGCCAGCCCGCCGGGCGCGGCCAAGCCGGTCGTCACCGACGTGCAGTTCGCGATCCGCCCGGGCGAGGCGGTCGCGATCATCGGCCCGTCGGGATCGGGCAAGACCTCGCTGACCCGGCTGCTGGTCGGCGTGTGGCGGCCCGCTGCGGGTTCGGTCCGCCTCGACGGCGTCGAACTGTCCGAATGGAACCACGACGAGGTCGGCCCGCACATCGGCTTCGTCCCGCAGGAGATCCGCTTCCCCGAAGGCACGATCGCGGAGAACATCGCCCGTCTCGGCCCGGTCGACAGCGACAAGGTGATCGCCGCGGCGAAGCTGCTCGACCTGCACGACACGATCCTGGGCTTCCCCGACGGCTACGATACGCATCTCGGCAAGACCGGCTTCCAGCTGTCGGGCGGCCAGCGCCAGCGCCTCGCGATTGCGCGCGCCTTCTATGGCGACCCGGCGTATGTCGTGATGGACGAGCCCAACGCGAACCTCGACGAGGTCGGCGAGACCGCACTGCTGAAAGCGATCGTCGCGATGAAGGCCCGCGGCACCGCCTTTGCCATCACCACCCACCGCCCGCGCCTGATGAGCGTCGTCGACAACCTCCTCGTGTTGCGCGCCGGCCGTCAGGTCGGCTTCGGTCCCGCGGCCGAGATGATCGCCGCGGTCCGCGACCTGCGCGCCAGCCCCGCTCAAGCTGCCTGAGGCTCCCATGGCAACCGTCATCCACGGCAATTTCGCGAGCCGCCTCAAGCGCGGCTGGAACCCCTACGACCCCGCCAAGCTGCGCGACCGTGGGCTGGAGCCGGTCGCGGTGGAGGAATCCACCGTCCGCAAGCGCGGCACCTGGCTGATCGTCGCGGCGGTAGGAGCGTTCTTCGTCTGGTCGGTCACCGCGCCGATCGATGCCGGCTCGAACATGGCCGGCAACGCGACCGTGCGCCGCTCGTTCGAGGAGCGCCGGCTGGTCGAGGAGCGCGCCCGCACCGAGCTCGAACGCCTCCACGCGCTGGTCGACGGCGGCCGCCAGGCGCTCGCCATCAACGCCAAGGCGATCGCCGCGGCCGAACTGTCGGTCGAGGCGAACAGCCGCAGCTACGAGGGCGGGGTCAGGACCAACGTCGACGTGGTGAACGCGATCCAGACGGTGTTTGAGGTCAAGAACGCCTATGTCCAGGCCGCGACCACGCTGGCGACCAACTACCTCAACCTCCAGCTGCTCGCCGGGGTGGACCCGGAGGACGCGTTGGCGACCACCCAGGCGTTCCTGCTGGCGCGGTGAGATACCTCTATCGATCCTGTATCGACTTTGATACATGCCGCGCATGAAGCCGATCGCGTTCCTAGGTGACAGCCTCGATCGGCTGCGGGACTTCCCCGATGGTGCGCGGTCGCAGGCCGGCCACCAGCTGAGCGAGGTCCAGCATGGCGCCGACCCGGACGATTGGAAGCCGATGACCACGATCGGCCCCGGTGTGCGGGAGATCAGGGTGCGGGATCGGGCCGGCGCCTTTCGGGTGATCTACCTGGCGACGCTGCCCGAAGCGGTGCTGGTGCTGCACGCTTTCCAGAAAAAGACGCAGGCGACGAGCCAGCAGGACATTAATTTGGCAGCCGCCCGGCTGCGCGCATGGAAGGGAGCCTGGTGATGGACGTCCAGATGTTCGACGACGTGTTCGACGCCCTCGCTGACACGCCCGCGGAAGCTGCCAACATGAAGGCCCGCTCCGAGCTCCTTTCGGCGATCAAGCGTCATGTCCGCTCCTGGGACCTGCCGCAGGAGGCGGCCGCCAGGAAGCTCGGGATCACGCGCCCGCGCCTCAACGACCTCCTTCAGGGTAAGCTCGCGAAGTTCTCGCTCGACGCGCTGGTCAACCTCGCCACCGCCTCCGGGCTGACCGTGCATGTCGGGGTCGAGGCGGCCTGACGGACGAGGGATGGACGGGATTGACCCATTACTGACCCAGGCTCAGGCCCGCCGCGATGCCGGCGATTGGGCAGGGGCCGCGCGGCTGTTCGCCCAAGCCGCCGAAGCGCGGCCGGGGGATGCTGCGGTCGCGCAGAACTTGGCGCTCGCCCGCTACGCCGCAGGCGACCGGCGCGGGGCGGGGGAGGCGGCCGCGCAAGCGGTCGCGATCGACGGGGCGATGTGGCAGGCGCGCGCGCTCATGGCCCGTATTGCGCGAGAGGGGGGTCAGCCGCTCGCGGCCGAGGCGCAGTGGCGGGCGGTGCTGGGCCACGATCCGGATAGCGCGCCGGCGCTGATGGCGCTTGCCGACCTCCACCTCAACGTCTTCGGCGATGCCGCAGCCGCCGCTGGCCTCGCCGCCCGCGTCGCGGACCGACCGGACTGGGCGGCAGATGCCGAGCTGACGCAGCTGATGGCCGCGCTCTACACCGGCGCGATCGCACCCGGCGCACTGACCGACCGGTTGAAGGCGTTCGCGTGCGCCCACCTGCAACGCTCCGCCGCACCGGTCCAGACGTTGCGCGAGGGGCGTCGGCGGGTGGGGATCATGTCGCCGCTGCTGTCCGCCTCGCCGGTCTATTACCTGACCTTCTCGACCTGGGCGGCGCTCGCCTCCACCCACGATCTCGTGTTCTTCGCGCGCGGCACCCGCGCCGATTGGGCGACCGAGCGGTTCCGCGACTTGGCCGCCGAATGGCACGACGTCGCGCACCTCGAAACCGACCAGCTCGCCGCGCGCTTCGTCGCGGCCGAACTCGACGTCGTGTTCGACCTGGGCGGGTGGAGCGACTCCGGCGGGCTCGCCGCACTCTCCACCCGCCCCGCGGCCCGCGCATACACCTGGGTGGGCGGTCAGTCCGCGACCACCGGACTGGCCGCGTTCGACGGCTGGATCGGCGACCGCTGGCAGTCGCCCGCCGCGAACCGCGGGCTCTATGCCGAACCGCTGGTCGAGATCGACCGCGGCTATTGCGACTACACCCCACCGCCCGGCCTCGCACCCTTGCGCGACCGCTCCAAGGCCGGGGTCGCGCTGGTCGGCAATCCGGTCAAGATCGTTCCCGCGCTCGCCTCCGTCTGGCCCGAAGGGGTGACCGAGGTGACGCTGATCGACCGCCGCTACGCCCATGCCCCGGTGCTCGACCGGGTCCGCGCGGTGTTGGCGCCGATCGGGGTTCGGGTCTCGGCGGTCATCACCCCCGACAGCCACGACGCCTATCTCGAAGCGGTCGCGCGCCACGCTGCGATCGTCAACACCGCCCCCTATGCCGCCGGCCTGACCGCGGTGGAGGCATACCAGCTCGGGCTGCGTGTGATCGGGCCCCCATCGGGCGGGCCGCTGTTCGCGCAGCGGCACCTCCTGTCCCACGCCCGCACCCGCGGCCGCAATCCGACGCTCAGCCGTCAGATCGCCGCGCTGATCGGATCGACATGACCCCGCTCCAGCACAAGTTCCACCGGCTGATCCGCGCGACCCGCAGCTTCGACGCGCGCTTCTACGCCGACAACAACCCGGACGTGACCGGCGAGGACGACCTGCTCGCCCACTATATTACACGCGGCGAGGCGGAGGGGCGTGCGCCGTCGCCCTTTTTCGATCCCGGCTGGTACCGGTCGCAGCTCGCCCGAATCCCCGACACCTGCCTGCTCGCGCACTATCTGACGGTCGGCGACGCGGAAGGGTTCCAGCCGATGGTCGGGCTCGACCCCGGTTTCGTCCGCGCCCATGCCGGCAAGCGCGCCGAGCCCGCGCTGGTGATCTACGCCCGCGCGGCCGAGGCTCGCCGCCCGGTCGATCCCAACCGCTTCTTCGACGCCGCTTGGTACGCCGAACAGAACCCGGACGTCGCCCAGGCCGGGGTCGATCCGTACTGGCACTGGGTTCATGCCGGCGCCGATGAGGGGCGGCTGCCCTCGCCCGACTTCAACTGGTTCGGCTTGCGCGAACGCTACCACCTGTCCGGCAGCAACGCGGAGGCGTTCCGCGCTCTGATGGCGCGTTGGCGGCATCTGGGACACGACGCGCCTGCCGATGTCGCCCCCGCGGCCGAGCTGATGCAGGACGAGATCCGCGCCAACCACCGCCCGTCCGCGCTCTACGAACCCCATGCCGCCCCCGCGTCCGGCCCCAAACGGTCCTGCGAGGTCTACGCCTTCTACCTCACCCAATACCACCGGGTGCGCGAGAACGACGCGTGGTGGGGCGAAGGCTTCACCGAATGGCACAATGTGGTGCGCGGAACCCCCCGATTTTCGGGCCATTACCAGCCCCGCATCCCCTCCGCGCTTGGCTTCTACGACCTCGAGGATCCCCGCGTCCTGCCCCGTCAGGTCGAACTGGCGAAGCAGGCGGGGCTCGCGGGGTTCGCCTTCTACTATTATCATTTCGGCGACCAGCGGCTGCTCGAACGCCCGCTTGATCGCTTTCTCAGCCAGCCGGAGCTCGACGCGAAGTTCTTCCTGATCTGGGCCAACGAGACCTGGTCGAGGCGGTGGGATGGGTCGGAGGCGGAGATCCTGCTCGAACAGCGCTATCCCGACACGCTGCCGGGCGAAGTTGCGGCCGACCTCGTCCGCCACGCCGTCGACCCGCGCTATCGCCGCATCGACGGCCGGCCGCTGTTCGTGATCTACCGCGTCGCCCACCTGCCCGATCCCGCCACCTGGATCGCCACCTTCCGCGACGCCTGCCGGGCACTGGGCGAGGACCCGGTGATCTGGATGGCGCAGACCTTCGAGGATCTCGATCCGCGCCCCTACGGCCTCGACGGCGCGATGGAGTTCCCTCCGCACAAGCACAGCCGCCAGCTGCCGCTTGCCCAGCCGCAACGCCCGTTCGGCGCGCATCCCTCGCTCAAGGTGTGGGACTACGACCGCTTCGTCGCGGCCGCGCTCGCCGACCTCGCCGAGCCCGTGCCCTACCCGCTGGTCCGTGCCTGCTTTCCCTCCTGGGACAATGACAGCCGCCGCCAGGGCGCATCCTCGGTGATCCACGGCTCGACGCCGCAGCTGTTCCGGCAATGGCTGGAGCCGCTGGTCGAGGCGGCCGAGCGCGACAGCGCCAACCCCATGGTCTGCATCAACGCGTGGAACGAATGGGGGGAGGGGGCCTATCTCGAACCCGACCGCCATTTCGGCTACGCCTATCTCAACACCGTCCAGACGGTGATGCACCCGCAGGCGGCAAGCGACGGCCTCAAGCTCGTGCTGGTCGGGCACGACGCCTTTGCCGCCGGCGCACAGCGATTGCTGCTCCATCTCGGCGCGACGCTGGTCGCCGACCTCGGCGCACAGGTCCACTTCGTGCTGCTCCGCGCCGACCGAGGCTACGACACGCTGCTCGCCGACTATCGTGCGGTCGCCCCCACGATCGTCTGCGACCCGCGCCGGCCGATCGAGGCAGTCGTCGCGGAGCTCGCCCGCGAAGGGTTCGGGGCTGTGATCGTCAACAGCGCGGCCTCCGCGCCCGCGCTCGCCCCGCTGGCACAGGCCGGGCTGGCGGTGGTCGGGCTTGTTCACGAACTGCCCGCGATGATCGACGCGCTCGGGGTCGCGCCGCTGCTCGGCGCGGCGGGCCCGCAGCTGCGCGGCCTCGTCGCCTCGACCCGCTCGGTCGCAAGCGTCATTGAGGATGCCGGCGTCGCGCCCGACCGCATCACCCTGTTGCCACAAGGCCAGTACCGCCGCGTCGCCCGCGTCGATCGCACCGAAGCACGAGCCGCGCTGCTGGGCGAAGGGGACCGCGCGATCGTCGCAGGCCTCGGCTATGGCGATACACGCAAGGGGCTCGACCTGTTCGTCGCCGCGGCCGAAGCGGCGTGCGCGGCCGGCGAGCCCAGCCTGTTCGTCTGGCAAGGCGACTGGGATCCCGGCCTCACCGAGACGCTTGCCGACCGCACGCAGGTGCTGGTCGCGGCCGGCTATCTCCGCCACCTCCCCGACAGTCCGGAGATCGAGGCGCTGCTCGGCGCGGCCGACCTGTTCTGCCTTCCCTCGCGGGAGGACCCGCTACCGTCCGCCGCGATCGAGGCGTGGTCGTGCGGGCTCCCCGTCGCCGCGCTCGCGGGCGCGGGCGGGATCAGCGACCTCCTTGCCGAAGACGCGACGCTCGGCACGCTCGCGGACGGCGAGGCGGCGCTGCCGCACGCGATCCGCGCCGGGCTCGCACTCGGCCGGTCGGAAGCACGCGCGACCTGGGCGGCGGAGCGGTTCGACTGGCCCCGCTATGTCCGCGCGCTGGTCCGCCTGCTGCTCGCCCCGCCGGCGGTGGATGTCGCGATCATCGGCCACAACCATGGTCGGTTCGCGGAATCCCGCTGCGCCGGCATCGCCCGCCAGACGCTGCCCGGGGCGCATGTCACCTATCACGACATCGCCTCAACCGACGGCAGTCCTGCGGCTGCCCGGCATGAGGCGGCAAGGCTCGGCTTCGATTTCCAAGCGACGCCCGCCAATGGCGGCCGGCTCTACGAGACCTGGGCCGAGGTCGCATCGACAAGCGATGCCGAGTTCATCCATCTTGCCGAGGGCGACGACTGGATCGCGCCCACGATGCTCGACGATTGCGTCGCCGGGCTCCAAGCCGCCCCCGACGCCGCCTTTGCCTTTGTCGGGGTTGAGTGGGTGGACGAGGCGGATCACGGTCTCGCCGACCATTGCGGCTACCCCGCGAGCGTGATCGGCGAAGCGGTCACGGGCGGCCCGATAGATGCGGAGACGCTGGCGAGGGGCCTCGGTGTGCGCAACCCGGTGCTGAGCGTCAGCTCGGTGGTTTGGCGCCGCGCGGTCCTTGCCGCACTGCTGGAGCGGCACCGCGAGGAATTGGCGAGCCTCGACTTCGCCTTCGACTGGCTGCTCTATCGCCGCGCCGCAGAAACGGGGCACGGCGCGGTGTTCGTTCCCGAGCCGCTATGCCGCCATCGCCAGCACGCCGCTTCCTTCGCGACACGCGACGATGCCGCCCGGCACCGCACCGAGATCGCGAGGTTCCACGCGCTGGCTCCCGATCCGGCGCTGACGGCAGAGCGGGCAGCGTATCTGGCGTCGATCTAGCCGAACACCCGGCGCCACCAGCTGAGGCGCGCGTGGGGTAGGGCGCTCGGTTCGGCATGGTCCGCCGCCACGATCGCGACCGGCTCGGGGGCGGGTGGCGCGTCTATCCGGACGCGGCCGCTCGCGACCACCAGCGCCAGATCGTCGAGCGAGAGTTCGTCCAGTTCCGCGAGCGATGGCATCGTCGCACGGGAGGCGGGCTGCTCGACCGCGACCAGGGTCGGATTGTCGACATGTCGGGGTGTCGGCTCGGTGATCGGCGGTCCTTCCACGCTCAGCGGGCTGCCGGGCAGGGGAGTGCCGTCGGGGAAGCCGATGGTCACCCGGTTGGTTCCGGGCGCGAGGCGGCTGTCGAGGAACAGGTGCCAGCCGCCCCCGCCGCTCGACATGCCCTTCGCGGCGAGGTCGGCGCGGGTGCCGTCCGACACCACGACGACCGGGTCCGCATCGCCGATCCGGATCAGGACCTCGCACGGCTCGCCGGTTGCGGTCAGCGCCCAGCCCGACAGGATCGCGCCGCTCGCCCGGTCGATTGCGCCAAGGTAACGCACAGGCGGGGCGGGAGCCTCGTCCCAGACCACGATGCGCGGGCTGCCGGTGAGCGGAGTGCCGTCGGGCAGGACGACTTCGACCCGGTTCTCGCCCGGTACCAGCGCCTCACCCATTACGATCCGCCATCCACCCTGGCCTCGCGACTGCCCCTTGGCGGCCAGGTCCGGGCGCGGGCCGTCGGAGGTGGTGCGGAACTCCCGCCCGTTGACCCTCGCCACCACTTCGCACGGATCGCCCTCGCGCGTGATCGCCCAGCCGCTCAGCCGTCCGCCCCGATCATCGTCCACCGTACCCAGCCAGCCGCTTGAGGCGGGGGTCGGTGACGATTTGTCAATCTGTTCCATGGTTAACGTCCTCGCAGGCGCACGGGCCTTGTTGCCGCAAGCGCTACACGGTTCCGGGTCACGAGGTGGTTAACGATGCTGGCAATTCGTGAACGGACGGCCGAGGCCATCGTGCCCGCCGACCCGCCGCGCATCTTCCAGATCCATTACGAGGACTGGCAGCGCTCGGTGTGCGACCCGCGCTTCGTGCCGCTCGACAATCGCGGGCCCGCGACCGAGTATCTGGAGTTCGACCTGTTCGAGCGGCTGTCGATCTCGCCCCACGTCCGCGGCGTGGCCCTGTGGGGGGCGCTGTCGTGGCGCTTCACCGAGAAGACCGGGCTCGACGGGGCCGAGCTGTTCGAGCTCGTCGCCGCCAACCCCGACCACGACGTCTATTTCTGCAACCCGCATCCCCAGCACGAGGGCGTCTATCACAATCTCTGGGTCCAGGGCGAAACCGCGCACCCGCGCTTCGTCGAGCTGTCGCGCGCATGGCTGGTCGCGGCGGGGCTGCCGGGGGAGGAGGTAGAGCTGATCCAGCCCTCGCACCTTTATTCCACCGCCAACTACTTCGTCGGAACGCCGGCGTTCTGGGCGGCGTACCTCCCCTTCGTCCGCGGCGCGATCCGGCGAGCGGACGCGAACCTGTCGGCGGAGCACAAGGCCGCGCTCCACAGCACCGCCGCGGATGATCGCATGGTCCACAAGGGCTGCACCTACATGCCCTTTATCGTCGAGCGGCTGTTCCCGCTGTTCCTGCGCACCGCAGGGCGGCACCTGTCGACGTTCAAGCTGCCGCTGCCGATCCCGGAGGACGACCTCGACGTCCACCAGCGGATGCTGCGCGAAATGAAGGACCGGGCCTGTGCCGAGCGGTCGAGCTGGCTGGCGGCGTGTTGGATCAACTACCGCAGCCTCTACCTCCAGCAGGCGCACGGGCGGGGGTGGGCGAAGACCTATCTGCGCGCCGTCACGCCGGGCGAGGTCCGCTTTGCCTGACGCGCCAACCGCCGAGGTGGTGTTCGCGACCGCCGATGCGCTGCCCGAGCGGGTCGGCCGCCCGGACCGGCCGCTGGTGGCGATGCCGTTCATCGACGCCGGCGCCGCGAAGCGATCGGCGGTGCAGATCGCGCGGCGGGCGGGGATGCCGGTGACGGTGCTGTGCATCCATGACGCGCAACGGCGGGGGTTCATCGCGGTCGCCAATGCCGCCTTTCGTCGCTCGGACGCGCTATTATTCGCCTATGTCGCACAGGATGCGTTTGCCGGGCGCGGCTGGCTGGCGCACGGCGTGCGCGCCTTGGAGCGCGAAAGTGGCGGGTTGCTGGCGTTCCACGACGGCAAGTGGGGCGGGAAGCTGGCTGCGTTCGGGATGGTCCGGACTGAGTGGGCGCGCGGCAACTATGCCGGCGACCTGTTCCATCCCGGCTATCGCAGCCATTACGCCGATGCCGAGCTGACGGTGCTCTCGATGGCGGCGGGGGCGCTGCGCTTCGACCCGGCCGCGCTGCTGGTCGAGGTCGACTGGGACAAGGAGGCGTCCGCAGTCTCGGCGGAGGACCGGGCGCTCTACGCCAGGCGGGCGCAAGGGGGATTTGACGGCAGGGTGGGCGATCCGGCGCTCAGAGGACTGTTCGGTTAGCGGCCAATCCCTGCTATCGTCACCGGCGCACCTGTACGCTTGTACCCCCGCGAAGGCGGAGGTCCAGTCTGGGCTCCCGCCTTCGCGGGAGCACGGGCGCTCAGCGGAACGGCGCACCCGTGCCGATCGCGTCGAAGAAGCTGGGGATGTTTGGCATGTGGTGGCCGTCGGCGGGGTCGAACATCGCCATGTACTCGTCGCGGCTCTTGGCGACGAACATCGCGAGGCGGTTGCCCTCCGCCGCCTTGGCCGCGAGCACTTGCGGGTCGTCGATGTCGCAATAGGGGCGCAGCTTGGCCTTGGAGTGCTCGACGATCACCTCGTGCGGCTTGTGGTGGTAATGGAGGTAGACCAGCCGGGTCGGGCGCCGCTCGTCGCTGGCGAGCGCGCGGCCCTCGTGATAGCCGCGGTCCATGACCTTGAAGGTCCCGGACGCGAACAGCGACTTGCGGTGCGGCTTGCGCCAGAAATGCTCATCGTAGCCCAGGATGTTGTAATAGGACCAGTCGACCCCCAGCACGCCCTTCTGCCCCAAATGCGCGCCCAGTTCCTCGTTGATCGCGCGGGGGTCGCAGCGCAGCGTTCCGACCGCGGTTTCCACCGCGATGAACTCGTCGCAGTCGAGCGGAATGTAGAAGTCATAGCCGGCACCGGCCTTGTCCAGCTCCTTGATCTTCTCGCCCAGCACCACGCCCTTGCGGCGGAAATCGACCTCATGCTTCATCCACCAGACGACGTTGACGCCCAGCGCCTCATATGCCTTGAGCACTTTCAGCGAATGAGGGTCCGACCCGTTGTCCCACACGAACAGGTTCTCGAAACCGAACAGGAAGCCGTGATAATCCAGCCACTTGTCCAGTAGCTGGTCCTCGTTCTTCTGCATCATCAGGATGGCGGTCTTCATGAACGATCCTTTCAGGCGGCGAACGTGGTCAGCGCGCGGCTGAGCTGCACCCCGGCCGCGTCCGCAACCGTCAGGTAGTTGCGCGCCAGCGTCCGGCGGGTCTCGCGGTACCGGTCGGGGTCGAAGGCGAAGAGATCGCGGACGTTGTGGCGGGTGACGGGGCCGGTGATGTCGGACGCCTTGCACACCGGGATCGCCATGGTCTGGCACATCTCGAAGGTGCGGCTGTCGTGCGCGATGCACCCGGCGGGGATGCCCGCCTGAATCGCGATCATCACCCCGTGGAAGCGGGTACCGACGACGAAGTCGAACCGCTGGACGAAATCCATCCAGTAGCGGATGTCGAGCAGCGCGTAAGCGTAGCGCCGGCACCAGGCGATGAACTCGCCCCGCGACATGTGCGGCTGGATGTAGTTCTGGGTGAGCGCGAGCGCGTCCTCGCCCATCCCGTCGAACTCGTTGCGGGCGATCTGCACCATGCCGAGCGCGTGCTGGACGATATAGGCACCATCGGTCAGCGTCACGATGTCGGCGAGCTGGCGCTCCAGCCCCGCTAGGTGCGGGATGTGGGGGATGCCCGCGGTCACCGCGATGCTGCCGCCGGTGCGCCCGAACCGCTCTGCGACCCGCGCGGCGATGTCGTCGTCGAGGTTGATGAAGTTGGACGGGCAGCCTGTGACGATCGCGAGGTCCGCGAAGCCGAGCTTCTCGATCTGCTGGCGGGTATACTCGCCGCGGACGCCGATGGATGGGCTGCCCTTCGCCGGGGCGAGGTCCGCCAGCGTGGCGAGCCAGCGCAGCGTGCCCTCGGTCAGCTGGATGTCATCGCCGATCTTGCTGGCCTGCGCGCCCAGGCCTACCCCGATAACCGGCAGCCCGACCGCTTTCATCAGGTCCGCCTGGGTGCCGAGGTCGGTATGCTTGCCGAGCTGGTTGGCGAGCGGAAGCACGATCACGTCGCCCGCGCCGCGGATCGTGTCGACCCCCGAGCCCCAGGACATCTGGCGCCCGCCCCGGACCTGCATGTTGACCGCATGGCGGAAGGCGAGATTGCCCGTGTTCCCCCCGGTGTCCTCCAGGAGCGTCCGGGCGGACTTGCGGAACGTGTCCGCGATGAAGGGATTGCCTTCAAGGATGAGTGGCTGAACCAACGTGATGCCTTCCCAACGGGTAACTGGTTGTCGTGATCGCGGCGTGGGCGCCGCTGCCTATCCCGCGTAGATCGCCACCAGCGCGTCGGTGGTGTCGGCGACGCCGGGAGGGGCCGCGATCGTGCCCTGGATGCCGGCCAGCAGCGACCGGTCGGCAGCCAGCCGGCGCAGCAGCGCGGCCAGTGCGGCGCCGCTGCCGGCCTGAAAGTGGAAGCCGTCGAGACCGTCGCGCACCTTCTCGGCCATGCCGCCGATGTCCGAACAGATCACCGGCCGGCGGTTGGCGAGCGCCTCCTGGATGACCAGCGGCGAATTCTCCCACCAGATCGAGGGCACCAGCACTGCGTGAACACCCTGCATCAGCGTGTCGACGCGGGCGTTGTCGTATGGTCCCATGTAGCGAAGGTTGGGCGGGGTCTTGGCAAGCCGTTCGCGCACCTCGCGCTGGAAGTCCTCGGGTTGCGAGGAGTAGTCGCCATGCACCTCGATGCGGATGTCCGCGTCACCCTCGTGGTCGAGCTGCGCCGCGGCGTCGAGCAGGACGTTGAACCCCTTCAATCGCGAGATCTGGCCGAAGAAGCCGACCGTGATTCCCCGGTCAAGCGGAGGGTAGGGCAGGGTGCCGCGCCGATCGAGGTCTGGTACCCCGTTCTCGACCACGCTGATCCGCTCGGGCGGGATGCCCCAGTCGACATAGCGCTGGGCAAGGAATGCGCTGGGCGAGACGAAATGGTCGACCACGCGAAGGAAGCGCTTGATGAACAGCTCGCGCAGGAAGAAGTCCTGCGGGCTACGCTCGGGGAAGCAGGCGTGGCAGTCGCGTGGGGACGCCTTGCGGCACAGCGCGAAACTGCCGCGCTTCACCATCTGGCCGAAATGGTTGCAGATCGCGAGATACTCGTGGAGCGTCACCACGATCCTGGCGTCCGGCAGCGCGCGACGGATCGTCAGCAGCACTTCCAGCCCGAAATTGGTGTAATGGTGAAGGTGGACGACGTCGGGGCGAAGCTCGCGGAGCAGCGCCGTCAGCTCGCCGACCATCTCGCCATCGGGGTTCGAGTGGATGAAATGGTCGAAGCCGCGGGTGGTGTAGACGTAATTGTCGGCGCCGAAGGGCTGGCCGAACACGACGCCGTCGCGCGCCTCGAGCTTGCCGGGGGCGCAGGAGAGAAAGAAGGGTCGATAGCCGGGGCGCGCGCGCAGCTCCTCGTAGAGCTGGAACGCGGCGATCTCCGCGCCTCCCTTCGACACGCGGGGATCCATGTGGCTCATCACCAGCGCCCGCGTGTCGCGAACGGGGCGGGCGGCGCGGGCGATCTTCGCAGGTCGGGTCATCACGGTCATGCCAGCACCTGAAGGTCGTCCTCGACGGGGATGTCGGTCAGCGCGGCACCCCAGCGATCGGCAAAGGTGCAGGCGTTGACGAGGGTCAGGTTCTGGCGCCACGCCTGGGCGGCGCTGCCCTGGCTCTGGCGTTCGAGGTGGAACAGGCGGACCCCGTCGTGGACTGCGCAGCGCAGGCCGCGTGTCCGCACCTTCATGCACAGGTCGGCATCCTCGAAATCGCCGGTGACATAGTCGGTGTCGAATCCGCCGAGTTCGATCGCGAGGTCGCGGCGCATCAGCATCAGCGCGCCCGTCACCAGCGGCACGTCGCGCACGCCTCCGCCCGAGGCCGGGAGGCGGCCCTTGCCGGGGTGGACGGGGAAGGGCATGTTGCCGTAGCCGGGCAGCCGCCGCATCCCCATGCCGCCATGCTGAAGCGTCCCGTCCTCGAACAGGAGCTGCGCGCCGAGCACGCCGATGCCGGGATCGGCGGCCATCGCTGCGACCAGCCGGTCGAGCCAGTCGGGGTCGGCGGGCACGACGTCGGAATTGAGAAAGCAGACATAGTCGCCGGCGCTCGCGATCATGCCGGCGTTGCTGGCACCCGCGAAGCCCAGGTTCTCCGGCGGCAGGACGAGGCGGGCGGGAGTGGCGTAGCGGCGGTGGCACGAGCGGGCGAGGTCAAGGAACTCGGTGCGCCGATCGGGCTGGTCGAGGACATAGACCAGCTCGTCCGCGGGCAGCCCGGCCTCCGAGATCAGCGCCATCTGGTACATCATGAAGTCGAGCCGGCCGTAGAGCGGCACCACGACCGAGACGCGGGGGGCGGCGGGCAGGGTGCCCAGCGCCATGACCGCCGGGGCGCCGCGCCGGTCGAGGCGGTCACGGTTGATGCCGATCACCGGCGGTCCGAGGACACGGCCGCAGACATGGGCGACGGTATCGGGAGTGACCGGCACGTCGGACAGGATGCGCTGGATGCCGGCGCGGCCGGTGCGGGTGGCGGGCGGCAGCGGCTTGAACGCCACCTCGCCGCTCGCCAGGGTCAGTTCGACATGGAGGCCGGTGGGGTCGTACCCCGGTAGCGAGGCCCAGGCGTGAAAGCCGAAGCCGGCTCCGTCGAGCCCCAGCCGAACGCCGTGCGCGTCGGCAATGTCGGGACGGTCGACCGTGAGCCATTGCTGCCCTAGCGGCGCGGACAGGTGAGGACCCGAGCGGACCCGGATCGCGGCGATCGCCCCGGCGGGGTCAAGGCTCCACCCCTTAAGCAGCACGCCGTCATGCCCGCCGCCGATCACCTCATCCACCTCGAAGAAGATCGGGCGGCCGAGCTGAGCCAGGGTGTCGATGCCTTCATAGACCGGACGTGACACGGCGCGGGCGAACGTGCCGGCCTCGCCATCGGGAATGGCGCGGACGATCGCGCGCGCGACCCGCACGACCTCGATCTCGCCGAGCGACTGGGCGGTATCCGACGCCTTCAGCGTCAGCCGGCGATCGTCGGCAAGCCGGAGCGCGAAGGTCGCGTCATCCTGTGCGGCCGAGCCGGGGACGAAGGCGAGGAGACCCTGCCCGATCGCCTCGATGTCGCTGCGCGGATAGGTGACGAGCAGCGCGGTGCCCTGCGATCCGTCGGGAAGGTCCACCATGGCCTGTTCGGGGACCACCGCCCCGACCGCATCGTTGCGGATCCAGCCGCCGAACAGCCAGCCGTCCAGCCCGTGCGAACGGCCGTGGAAGTCGATAAAGCCGTCCGGCTCGTCGGGGTGCCTGATCATGACGGTCGCGGCGGCGAGGGTCGCACCGGCCGCGGTGAGCGACAACTCCGCCTCGCCGGCGAGGTCGCGCATCGCGTCGGTGCCGTGCCGCGCCTCCAGCCCGGCCGCGAGCGCGACGCGGAAGCCGAGGAAGCGGCCCTCGCGCGCGGCGGAGAATGGCAGGTCGACGCGGGGGCGATCGACTGCGACCGGCAGGCCGAGCCCACCGACTGCCAACGCCACGCGATCGTTTCGCCCATGCCACAGGGTGGGATCGAACACCCATCCGCTGACGAGGCCCGCCCTCGCCTCGTCGAACGAGGCGAGGGGGACGAAGGGGTTATAGGGGACGGCGTCGCGGTCGGAGGACCAGATCGGTTGGCCGTTCACCAACAGGCGGACGCGAGTGTCGGCAGGCAGGGTGCCTCGATGGGGGACGTCGAGGCAGAAGGCGCACGCCTCGGCCGATAGTCCGCCCGCCTTCAGGTCATCGCGCGGGAACAGCCCCACCACAGCGTGAGCGACGCCGGCGATCTCCAGCGTCAGCCCGGCCGCGATCGGCTGTCCGTCGTGATCCGCGGCCCAGCCGGTCGCGACCAGGAAGCCATCGCCGACCTCGATTCGCTCGACCCGCCCGACATGGCGGCCGGGCTCTCCCGCTGCCGTGTCTCGCCCTGACGGCCTGGTCCGCGCCACGTCTTCCCCCGAAAGCTCGATGCTGATGCCGGGCTAAACGGGGATGGTGAATCTTGTCTTAAGGTGTCCTAACCCAACGCCTTGCGGAAGCGCGGCTCGATCGTGACACGGGGGCGACCATAGCGGGCGAGCGGGACCGACCAGGGGCGATCGGGCGACGCGCCGGGCGCGGCGTCGGCGACGAACGCGGCCAGCTCGCGCGCGACCGGGCCGTCGGGTGAGGCGACGCCGGTATGCGGATCGAGCGGGAGCGCGCCGAAATGCTCCACCACCGTCTTCATCCACGCTTCGTCGTTGCGCTGGTGACGGCCGGCCGCGTCGTTTGCCCAGGGCATCGCGCGGGTGATCGCGTTGCGGCGCAGCGCCTGGGCGAGGTCGGCGTGGCGCAGGTGGAACAGGTAGAGGCCGTCGAACCGCGGCGCTCCGTCATGCGCGTGCCAGCCCGGCGCCCAGTTCACCGCGCGCGCGACCATGTTGGTCTTGCACATCGAGGAAGAGAAGATCGCGCTGCCCCGCTGCTCGCCCACGGCAAGCGCGCTGTCGAGCGGGTCTTCATCGGGCCCGTGAACGATCTCCATCCCCACCGAGGTCACCGCGTCCACGGTCATCCGGCGGGCATAGTCGTTGAGGTCGGCGTACCGGGCGGGATCAGCGACCAGCAGCTCGTCGGCGTCGACATAGGCGACGCGCGCGTAATAGCGTAGCAGCCCGCGTGCGAGATCGGTGACCAGCGACAATCGCTGGTCGTTGTCCTGCGGCGAGCGCGGCAGCGCGATCCGGCTGGCACCCCCGAGGTCTGCGGTGGAGCCGTCGTCGGAGCCGTGATCGACAACGTAGCAATGCTTCAACCCCACCTGCCGGCCATAATGGCGCAACCAGACCGGCAGCTTCTCCGCCTCGTTATAGACCATGGTGATGACGGCGAGTGGCGGCACGGGCGGAGGTCCGGAGGGGCGTTGCCGGTGTCCCTAGGCTGCGGCCCGCGCCGTGTCACCCGGTCCGCTATCGTCGCAGCGCCCGCCGCACCGCCGCCCAGCTGACATATTTGAAGTTCTGGGTGTCGGGCGCGTTGTCGCCGTCCTGGGCGACGAACAGGCCTTGGCGGTAGGCGGGGCCGAAGTCGCCCAGCATCAGCTCGATGCCGTCGGTGTCGCTGGTGCCGTCGTGCGGGCCCCCGCCGATGCGAAAGCGGCCGGCGTAGGTGACGTTCGGCAGGCGGTAGAGGATGTAGGCGTTGTCGCCCTGGCTGGAGGCGACGAGATAGCCGCCGGTGCGGCCGGCGGGCGCGAGGGCGAGGCCCTCGGCGTCGGCGACCAGCGTGCGGCCATCGACCTTCGCGATCGGGGTCGCGATCGTCGGCGCGGTGGGGTCGGCGGCGAAGCGCCACAGGCCGACGTCCTCCTCGGCGACGTAGAGGAGGCCGGTGCGGTCGTCGACGACGCAACCCTCGGCCTGGGTCCCGAGCTTCATTGAGCGGACGGTGGTGACGACGGGTCTAGGTGTCGACATGTCGATCCGGACCTGGTCGATGCGGCCGTCCTTCATCACCACGAAGCCGAACATCGCCTTGTCCTTGGCGCGGGTCCACAGGCACATGCCGTACGCCTCGCCGGGGCCGACCGGGTAGCGGCCGATCGGGACCAGTTTGGCGGCGCGGGTGTCGAGGGTGAAGAGCGAGACGTGCGCCTGGGTTTCGTCGGCACGGTCGCTGGCGGCGGCGACCACGCGGGTCCCGATCTCGCGCAGGTCGACATTGTTGAGGCGCGCGGCGGGGGTGAAGCTGAGGCGTCTACCTGTTAGACTGTAGACATGTATGCCCGCCTTCTTGTCGGTGCCGATCACGAGGCTGTTCGCCGGATCGGCGCGGTTGCGCCAGATCGCGGGATCGTCTGCGGCATCCGCGGCGGTGTCGACCGGGTCGGTCTCGGCGGTCGCCGGTATGTCGGGGGCCTGGGCGAGCGGGGCAGGGGGCACGGTTGCGCAGGCGGCGAGGAGGAGGGTGAGGGCAGAGACCGCCCACCCGTCACCCCCGCGAAGGCGGGGGTCCCGCTTCTTCGCAGCGCAGGAGAAAGAAGCGGGATCCCCGCCTTCGCGGGGATGACGAGGGAAGGGCACAGGAGTTGTCACAGCTTCACCCGCACACCGCCGAACAGGGTGTAGCCGAACTTCTCGTATTCGTAGGTCCGCTCCCGCTCGCCGAAATAGCGCTTACCGGCGGTGTTGGTGAGGTTCTTCCCTTCCGCGAACAGGTTGATCTGCGGCGTCAGCTGGAGACTCCCGGTGACGTCGAGCTGGCCGCGGCCCTGCCAGTAGAGGTCGAGCGCGCGGTTGTCGGCGTTGATCTCGTCAAGATAGTCCGACCGCTTGGTATAGGCGACGCGCAGGTTCACCGGGCCGCGTTCGTAGAACAGCGACGCGTTATACATGTGCTTCGACTGGCCCTGGAGGCGGAAGCGGGTGCGCCCGCCGAACGCGGTGTCGAAGTCGGCACGCCCGCTGGTGTAGGTATAGTTGGCGAACACCCCGAACCCGCCGAGCATGCCCGGCAGGAAGCTCAGCTGCTGCTGCCAGTTGACCTCGACGCCATAGAGCCGGCCGTCGGGCGCATTCACCGGGTGGCTGAACAGCGCCGGCAGCCCGAGATACGTGCCGGTGCCGGTCACGGTGTAGCGATAGTCGGTCAGGTCCTTGTAGAAGCCGTTGACCGCGATCACGCCCAAGGGCCGGATGTAATATTCGAGCCCCGCATCGATGTTGTTCGACAGCGTCGGGTCGAGCCCCGGATCGCCGGACTCGACGCGGATCGTATTGCCCTCGGTCGTTTCCAGCACGCGCGGGGCGATCTGGGGGAAATTGGGGCGGTTGATCGCGCGGCTCAGCGCGACGCGGCCGATCAGGTCGGGAGTGAACGCCTGGCGCAGCGTCAGGTTGGGGAAGACATCGAGATAGCCATTGCGCCCCTCCGCACTGCCCACGACACCGGTGCGCGACACGGTGGGGGCCTGGCTGGTGAAGTTGGTGTTCTCGACGCGCAGGCCGGCGATCAGGGTGGTGCCCCCGAACTCGAACTTGCCCATCCCGAAGAGCCCCAAGATCTTCTCGCGCGCGGTGTAGTCGGCGGTCAGCGACTGGGGCAGGCGGCGTTCGGAGGTCGCCTTGGTCGCGTCGAAATAGGCGTCGGCGAGCCCCTCGTCGAAGCGGTTGCCCAGCTCGTAGTCGAAGTTGCGCGATTCCTGGTCGGACAGGAAACCCGCCAGCGTCTGGGTCGGCGCGGCGGATGCGCGGCGATCGCGTGAGCGTTCCTCGTCGGCGTCGATGCTGCGCTCGCGATACTTGCCGCCGGTCGAGAGGGTCGCGGTGCCGCTGCCGATCGCGACGGGCACGTCCATCCGCACCTGGCCGGAGAACTCCTCGTTCTTCGTGGTGTTGTCGCGGTAGGCGTTCTCGCGGAAGGCGAAGGTGCCGGTCTGGAGGTGCTCGTTGGTGGTGAACAGCGAATAGCTGGGCTGGTTCGGGTCGGCGAAGTCGTAGGACAGGCGCGGGCGCAAGGTGGAGCGGAACAGCAGCTCGTCGCGGCGGGGGTAGCGCTGCGCCGAATTGCTGTACGCACCGGCAAAGGTCAGCTTGCCCTCGCCCAGCCGCTGCTCGCCACCCGCGACCACCGACCAGATCTCGTTGACTTGGCTGCGGTGCCGGACCTGCTTTTCGATGCGGGTGTTGGCATAGGTGGCGGCGGTGTCGGTCGAGCCGGGCTGGAGCGTGCCCTCCGACCACAGGATGCCGATGCGGTCGCGATATTCGTCGTCCTCGAACCGGGCATAGGTGCCGCGCACGTACAGCCGGGTCGCGTCGGTCGGGCGCCATTCGAACGCGCCGGTGCCCGCGATCCGCTCGCGCTTCGTGTCATAGTCCTTGAACAGCGTCTCGGTGACGCGCAGCCCCGCGGGCGTCTGGCTCCAGGTGTTCTCGACATTGTCGGGCTTCCTGTGGGTGCGCGAATAGGCCCCCGACAGCAGCAGGCCGAACTGGCGGTCGGCGCCGAACCGGTCGGACACCGCCAGCGACCCGCGATAGTCGCTGGTGTCGCCGAACTGGTTGTAGCTGCCCCCGGCCATGCCGGTCAGCGCGAAGCCCTTGCGGTCGAACGCCGACCGCGTCGTGATGTTGACCGCGCCCGCGATCGAGTCCGCGTCCTGGCTCGGGAGGAGCGACTTGGTCACCTCCAGGTTGGCGACGATGTCGGACGGCAGCGTGTCGAGGTCGACCGCGCGCGTGGTCGGGTCGACCGAGGGGATCTGCACCCCGTCGACCGAGATCGCCGACCATTCGGACGGCGCGCCGCGGACGTTGATGTAGCGGCCCTCGCCCTGGTCGCGCTCGATCCCGACGCCGGGCGCACGCTGCAATGCCTCGGCGATGTTGGGGTCGGGGAAGCGGCCGATCGCGTCGGCGGAGATGACGGTGACGGTGTTGTCCGCGGCGCGCTGCTGGTTGAGAGCGCGCGCGGTGTTGTCGAGCAGCGAGGCACCGGTGACGACGATGTCGCCCTCGGATGCGCCGGCCGCGGGCAGGGTGATCTCGACCGGCAGTGCCCGGTCCGCCGCGGCGATCAGCCGGGTCTGGGTCGGACGGCCGAGATAGTCGATCAGCAGCGTGACGTCGCCGGTCGCGGGGACGGAGATCGTGAACCCGCCCTGGAGGGTGGTGGTCGCCTCGACTCCCGTCCCCTCGACGACGATCCGCGCGCCCGGCAGCGCGACCCCGGTCGCGTCATAGACATGCCCCGACACGCTCGGCCCCGCCGCGGGTGCGGCGACCGCGGGTGTGTCGACCGGGTCGGGCCGCGCCAGGACGGGCGCCGGCGCGGCGACCGCGAGTGCGAGGATGGAGGCACCCGCCAGGCGGGCACCGGATGAAAGGACGTGCATGATGCTCCCCCGAGCGTAATGCCGACGCTCCCGCCGGCTCGCCGCGCGCCGTGGCGCGGAATTGTTACGAGCGGGGGTGATTTCGATGACGGAACGGTGACGATGCCGCTCAGGTCCAGGGGATGGATTTGGGAAGAGCCCTATCCGGTCGATGGCGGGACCGACGGACCGCTAGATCTGCCCTGCCGCCACCAATCGGCCCAGCAAGGCGTTTACGCGGGTCTGCCATCCGGGCCCGCTGCCGCGCAGATGCTCGACGGTGGCAGCGTCAAGGCGGATTTTGACTTCCACCTTTGGCGTTTCCAGCCTTGGCCGACCACGTCGGGAAGGCGTCATGCCAGCCATGAACACAGCGTCCAGCGACGGGTTGTCGTCGTGGGTTTCGGGATCAAATTTGGCCATGATAGAACCTCGCCTCGTGCTTTTCGGCGGGACGCAGGCTGATGGCGCGCACCGCATTCTCGTGAGAGCCTTCGGTGAATACCAGCACATGCAGGCGATCACCGATCAGACCCAGAGCGACGAACCGGACCTCTCCATAATCGAAGCGGTCGTCCTCGCGCTCCAACGCCGTATTCCAGTCGAATCCTTTCGCAGCCCCCAGCGACACGCCGTGCTTAGCGGCATTGGCGCGATCCTTGGCAGGGTCGAACTCGATCTCCATGGATTTCCGTACGCCCACTTGATGACGCCAGCAATGATTATCGTGCACCCGAAAAATGATCGGCATCCCGATTCGGATCGGGACGGGTACATGGACCGGTAGGGGTTACCGCGGCTTGGCAGGCTGAGGGCATCCCGACCGCCCGGTAACCCCGCGCTAAAGGCTGGCAAGCTACGGGGCCGCGCATGTTCGCCTCGCTTTCCGCTCGGGTCGCCGGCATCGGGCTGGTCGTGATCGTCGCGCTGGCGTCGCTGGCGGGGCTGCTAGTCGATGCCTCGGCGCGGACCAGCGAGAGCTTTCGCTGGTTCACCCATTCGGCGCAGGTGATCGAGACCACCGAACTGGCGCTGGAGGAGCTACGCGAGGCGGAGTCGGGACAGCGCGGGTTCGTGCTGACCGGCAACCCGGCCTATGCCCGCTCGTTCGTCGCCCGGATCGAAGGGTCCAGGCGCAACATCGCACAGGTCGTCGCACTGACCGCGGACAACCCGCTCCAGCACACCCGCGCCCGCGGCGTCGCGCGGCTGATGGCGGAGCGCGCCGCGAGCCTGCGCGGGCCGTTGGAGATGGGGCGTCGCGGCGACTTCGCGGGCGCGACCGCGGTGATCGCCTCGGGCCGCGGGCGCGACCAGATGGAGGCGGTGACGCTGCGCGCGCTGGTCTTCCTCGACGAGGAGCGCGCGCTCCAGACGAGCCGGGGGGAAGCGGCAGACCGGCGGCTGGCGGGGGCGAGGCGGCTGGCGCTGATCGGGGCGTCGGCGGTCGCGCTCACCGTGCTGATCGGCTTTGCGCTGCTGGTGCGTGGCATCCGCCGGCCACTCGCAACCATGATGGGGGCGATGACCGAATTGGGGAAGGGCGCGCGCGAGGCGCGGATCGACGCCGCGATGGGATCGCGCGAGTTCTCCCGGCTGGCGCAAGGCTACAATGCGATGGCCGACCGGCTGGAGCATGCGGTCGCCGAGCAGGCGTCGGGTGAAGCGCGATTGCAGGTCGTCAATGCCGAGCTTCAGCGCAACGGCGAGGTGCTGCGCCAGCGCGGCGACGTGATCGAGCTGCTCGGCGGAATGGCGCACCGGATGCAGGCGGCGCGCACCGACGACGAGCTCGCCCAGATCATCCGCGTGTTCGTGCCGCGCGTCCTGCCCGATATGCCCGGCGTGCTGTACGCCCACAACAATTCGCGCAACCTGTTGAAGCCGATCGCCGGCTGGGGCGGGGTCGCGGTGCCGCCCGAGGGCTTCGCGCCCGACGCGTGCTGGGCGCTGCGCCGCGGCCAGAGCCATTGCGTCACCCTGCCGGGCAGCGACATCGTCTGCGCGCATGTCGGCGCGGACGAGATCTATCATTGCGAGCCGCTCCTCGCTGGCGGCGAGGTGATCGGCGTCCTGTACCTCCATGGCCGCGTGGAGGCGGAGAGCCGGTTCCGCCTGACCGTGCTGGCCGAGAACATCGCCTCCGCGCTGGTCAATCACCGGCTCCAGCGGTCGTTGCGCGAACAGACGATCCGCGATCCGCTGACCGGGCTGTTCAACCGCCGCTACATGGAGGAGGCTTTGGCCTTGGAGATCGCGCGCGCGTCGCGATCGGGCGCGCCGCTCAGCCTGGTCATGTGCGACGTCGACCATTTCAAGCGCTTCAACGACGAGTTCGGCCATGACGCCGGCGACGCGGTGCTCCAGGCGGTGTCGGCCGAGATGCGCGCCCGCTTTCGCGATGGCGACGTGGTGTGCCGTTTCGGGGGCGAGGAGTTCACGGTGATCGCGCCGGGCACTTCGGCCGAGGCGCTGATGGCGCGGGTCGAACAGGTGCGCGAGGCGATCGGCGCGCTCAACGTCCGCCGGGGCGGGCGGACGCTGGGCCAGACCAGCATGTCGTTCGGGATCGCGACGTGGAGCGAGGGCATGACCCGCGACGGATCGGCGCTGGTCCAGGCCGCCGACGCCGCGCTCTACCAGGCCAAGCGCGAAGGCCGGAACCGTGCGCTGATCCACCGGCTGGCGGCGTAGGGATCGCCCGGCTTCTCCTCGCGACTCATCTATTGCGGCAGGTTGTGACTCGGCGACCGGTCGCCGCCCGATGCGACCGTCCGGGCGAGCGGATCGAGCGTCGCCGGCCGATGCCCGCTTTCCACCGTAGGATCGGCAGGAACCGTATCGCGGTCGCGCGGTTTTGCCGTTCGATCCGCGATGTCCTGATATGGGACTAGGGACGAGCATAAAGAAACGGTTTACTGTAAAATGTTGGGGACAGAGATCTGTCCCAAGCCTTAAAAAGCTGCTAACGAAATCACCGACTGAGCCAACATCCGTCTATTCATCGGTCTGAACCAAGGGGAAGCGACAATGAGCATGATCAAGAAGGCGGCACTCGCCGCAGTGGTTGCCGGCGGCGTTGCCGCGATCAGCGTCCCGGCCAGCGCCGCGACCTACAACTTCGCGCCGGGCGCGGCGTCGCCCGCGACCAACTTCAAGGTGGTCAACACCTTCGACAGCGCCACGGGCCTGACCGGCAGCGGTTTCGAGATCAAGACCCCGCCGGCCGACTCGAACGGTGCTCCGCCCGCCAACTCCAATCCGGCGGGCACGTCGTACCTGTCCGTCCTTGGCGGCGGCACGGCGACCTACAACTTCGCCAACCGGGTGTCGGCGTTCCAGTTCGACTGGGGCTCGATCGACGACTACAATACCCTGACCTTCCGGACCAATCAGGGCACCGACGTGATCGTGCCCGGCACCGACTTCACCAACCCGGCCAATGGTAACCAGATCAGCCCGGGCACCAACGGCCTGTTCACGGTGACCGGCGCCCAGGGCGAGTTCTTCACCAGCGTCACCTTCTCGTCGTCGGCGAACTCGTTCGAGGTCGACAACCTGGCGGTGAGCGGCGGGGTGCCCGAGCCGGCGAGCTGGGCGATGATGATCGGCGGCTTCGGCCTCGCCGGGGGCGCGCTGCGTCGCCGTCGCGCGCAGACGACCGTCAAGTTCGCCTGATCGGCTGACCACGGTATGAAGAGGGCTGCCGGCACATAGGCCGGCAGCCCTTTTTCGTGCGTGCTGCTTCCTCATTTAGGAAGAGCCGGCGCTGCGCCTGTCGCGGAATAGCCGCGGGTCGCTTTGCTGGTTGCGGCCTGCTTGTTCACGGCGCGCTATGATGATGGTTCGGTTCGGCGAGGTCTGGTTGCCCGCCGCGCCCGGTCAGGCTAAGGCATGGACCGCCTTTGCTGCAATGCAGCAGAACGTCGGTGCCGATGCGCACAGCCTGGAGTTGCCGATGATCTTGCTCCGCACGACCCGGATCGACACCGGCACGCGGCAGCTCGCCGCCGATCTGGGCGCTGCCAGCGGCGACACGGTGGCGATGCTGGTCGACGAACGGCGCGGGCTCCAGGACGCGGGCGGACTGCCCAAGGTGTCGGTGACGGACGAGGCGTGCGAGGGGCTGGGGCTTTACCGCCCCGCCGATTACGGCTGGCGGTGCGGCGATTACGGCTTCTATCTCGCCCGTCGCCAATATCCGGCCGCCACGCATTTCTGGATGATCGACTATGACGTGCGGATCGGTGGGGACGCGCCCGCCTTTTTCGCCACCTGCGCCGCGCGGCCGGAGCTTGACCTGCTCGCCGCCCATGTCCGTGCGACCGGGCGGGACTGGTGGTGGTGCGCATCCGTCGCCAGCGCGGATGCCGAGCCGCGGCGCTGCTTCTTTCCCGTCGTCCGCCTGTCGGCGCGCGCGGCGGACGTGCTGCTCGCCAAGCGTCGCGAGCATGGCCGCCGGCCGTTGCGCCGCCTGCTCTGGCCCAATGACGAGGCGTTCGTGGCGACGGCGGTGGAGGCCGCGGGCCTGTCATTCGCCGACTTCAACGCGCTGGGCCAGACCTTCTACGACGACACAACCTTCACCTATACCGAGGTGATCGACGGCGATGGCTTCGCGGGCGGGGAGGGGCCCCCACGCCTCTACCATCCGGTGCTGTCGGGCGAGGACCTGGCGCGCAAGCGGCGCAAGCTGGTCGAGGATCACGGCAAGCCGACGCCGCGCTGGGAGCGGGCCTATCGCCGTGCCGCGGCCGCGGTCAATGGAGCGACCCGGTGGTGATCGCGGGCACGAAGGATCGCCATGTCGTTCCGTAAGTCCGTCTCGTGGCTGGGGGCGGCGCAGCTGGTCGGCCTGGTGCTCCAGTTCGGGACCTCGGTGGTGTTCGCGCGCTACCTGTCGCCGCACGAAATGGGCATCTACGCCATCGCGGTCGCGCTGGTCGGCTTCCTGTCGATCATCCAGCAGCTGAGCCTGCCCGCGCTGATCGTGCGCGAGGAGAACCTGACCGACGAATTCCTGCGTACCGCCTTCACGCTGAACGCGGGCCTGACGGTGCTGTTCGCGCTGCTGATCGTGGCGGCGGGGGTGCTGGGGGGATCGTCGCTGGGTGATCCGGGGGTGCGCGACGTCCTGTTCGTGCTGGCGATCAGCCCGCTGCTCGGCACCCTGTCGTTCCTGCCCATGGCCCGGCTGGAGCGCGAGGGGCGGTTCAGGGCGCTGGCGCTGATCGGCACCGCGGCGATCGTCGCCCATGCCGCCATCGGCACGACGCTGGTCGTCACCGGGGGCGGGTATCTCAGCATCGCCTGGGCGCAGCTGGCCTATGGCGTCGTCTACACGGGCGGGGCGATGATCGTCGGCCGCGGGTTCAACCAGTTCCGCTTCGGCACGCGCGCGTCGCGGCGCATCCTGGGCTTCAGCGTCCAAATGCTGGCGGTATCGGGCGCCCATCAGGCGCAGGGGCGGGTCACCGAACTGGTGCTCGGCCGGATGCTGGGGCTGAGCGCGCTGGGGCTGTTCAACCGGGCCAACGGACTCAACGCGCTGGTGTGGCAGAACCTGGCGGGCATCGTGTCGCGGGTGCTGCTGGTCGACTTCGCCGACCGGCATCGCGCGCAGGCGTCGCTGCGTGACCGCTATCTCCAGACGAGCGCGGCGATGACGGCGGTGCTGTGGCCCGCCTTTGCCGGGCTGGCGGTGGTCGCCAAGCCGTTCATCGTGCTGGTCTACGGATCGCAATGGGTGCCGGCCGTGGTGCCGCTGGCCTTTCTGGCGGTCAGCTCGATGCTGCTGACCAGCGTCACGATGACTTGGGAGCTGTTCACCGCGACCGGCCGGCTGAAGGAGCAGACCCGGATCGAGACGATTCGCGTGGTGGTAGGGACGGCGCTGTTCGCGCTGGGCTGCCTTCACAGCCTGGAGGCCGCGGCCGCGACCCGGATGCTCGACGCGGCGCTGGCCATCGCCATCTATCGCCCGCATATCCTCGCCATGACCGACACGGCCGGCCGGGATTACCGGCGCATCTACCTCCAGTCCGGGGCCGCCACGCTGCTGGCGATCGGCCCGGCCGCGCTGCTGGTGCTGGGCAGCGGCGACGGCCTGCCGCCGCTGGCCGCGCTGATCGCGGCGGTGGTGACCGGCGTCCTGCTCTGGGCGGGCGTGCTCCTGATATTCGACCATCCGCTGGCGCCCGATCTGAGGCGCGGGGCCGAGCGGGCACTCCGTCTCGTCCGTCGACGAGACGCCGCGCCAGCCTCGCAAGGGAGCCGTTCGTGAGCATTTTGGTCGCCATGGCCGCCATGACGGTGCGCGGGTGAGCGCGCGCGCGCCCGCCGTGCCGTTCGTCCCGATGGGCGAGGCGATCCCGCGCATCCTGTGGCAGACCTGCCCGGCGCACATGCTGGTCGGGCCGTTGCGCGACAATGTGGAGGCGATGGCGGCGGCCAATCCGGGCTGGGATCACCGGGTCGTCGACGACTCCGCGATCGAGGCGCTGATCGAGCGCGACTATGGCGTCGCGCTGTTGCGCTGCTACCGCCGGATCAGCCCCGAATACGGCGCGGCGCGGGCGGACTTGTTCCGCTACCTGGCGCTCTACCGTCATGGCGGCGTGTATCTCGACGTGAAGAGCCGCTTCGTCCGCCCCATCGACGAGGTGATCCGCGTCGACGACCGCTACCTCCTGTCGCGCTGGCGCAACGGGCCGGGCACGCCGCACGAGGGCTGGGGGCTCCACCCCGAGCTGGCCGACGTGCCGGGCGGCGAGTTCCAGCAATGGCACATCGCCTGCGTTCCCGGCCATCCG